>MDTE01186680.1_pt1 | contig 27981 bp, 33 predicted proteins | sample 811231 | NCBI WGS metagenome assembly MDTE01 (sample SAMN05326651, study PRJNA326480) | marine metagenome | isolation source: seawater | place: Indian Ocean: Red Sea | collected 2010 | reverse complement strand
TGTTAATGAGGATTTAACAATTAAAACAAAATCAAAAATGTTGAAGAATTCTACCAATAACCTGCAGGAATTAGAAAAAACAACCACTCAGTTACTAGCTGATGCATTAAGTGATCAACAATTACTAATACGTAGATTAGGAGTGCGAGTGTCAGAACTATCTGATCTTGAAGGGCAAAGTAATATTACAAATTATTTCTAAGAATTCTGATTAGATTCTATTTTCTTTAGGCGTTTGGTTTCAACTGCTGTTACAATCAGTAAAAATATGAATAGCCATGGTAAGAACATTATCTCACCTGCTACAGAATGAAATTCTTCCCATGCTTCTGGGTCAGTAGTCACTTTTAAGGCATATACTGACAATGAGAAAATTCTAATCATGTTAACAAAAATTGTACCTGCAATTCCAATTACAAAATACATAATCTTACGTTTTCTAATTATATTCATCTTGATGAGAAATGCCATCATTACAAGTGAGTAAATGATTACACTATGAACACCCGCAGAAGGCCAAAATACTTGTAGTGCAAAAGGACCAAACTCACCATTTAGGAACATCAAGTTATCACGTGCAGTTGCAACACCGAGATCTAGTGCAGTAATTATCCAAACATTTGCTTGTACTAAATATGGAACGACATATTGTAATGGACCCAATGTGTCATATGGAAAAAATGAATCAAGTGCAAGAATTATTGCATTACCTGAAAGAAATATTGGTCCTGCTGGGGCAATTCTAAACCATTTTCTTCCAAATAATATTGCAAGTGCAGTAGTTGTGAATATTGCCATAACAGTAAAGTCAAACAACCAAGCCCATGAATATTCTAAAACCCCAAAAACATCTACTAAACTCATAATACTTTCATGAAGTCCAAATGGTAGAAATGTAAAATATGCAATTGTTACAGCAACTAAAGGAATACAAAGATACAATCGTGTTTTTGGAATTATGTATTTTATCCCAACCAATTCAGCAACAACGAATGCCATAGCAAACAAAAATCCACCACGCCCTTGATTCCAGCTTAAACTAAATGAATCAGAATATACAACTATTGTAAATAAAGTTGGAAAAACAACTGCTATAATTCCAAGTAGAATACTTTTGTTTTGCAATGAGTGCTTTGGTTCACTCGTCAATAAATACCATATTTAGAAAAAATCAGATAGGCTAGTCTGCTCAAGAAGCTTCAGCATGCTACCATGTGAAAACCAGTCGTTTTTACTAATACTCATTTCATTTGTGGCTAATTCAATTGCTTCAGTAAGGGAATAAGCTTCTTTTGGTAACTGTTTTAGTGCATTTCTTACTCCTTCCCTTACCTGCCACACGCCTACAGGAACTGCATATTCGGGTTGGATTTCTCTTAGAACAAGAACCCCTGATTGTCTTTGAATATTATGTAGGTATTCTGTTACTGCCAATTTCCCTGCAAAATATGCACCTGCAATAGAGGGAGGGTGATCAATACCTTTTGCATTTTCATGATCAGCCCCAAATCCTACTGAATCTTTATCATGCCATGCCTCTTCCATTTCAAAAATCCATCTGTGTGGAAATAATATAACAGAGAATAAATTTCCAAGATGATTAAATCTGAAAACATTATACTGATCAATTATATCAAATTCTAGAATATCAGATAACAGTTTATTCGAGATAATTTGATCAGTTGCTGTTATACTCCATTTAGTTGGTACAAGTTTTCTGTTCTTACCAAACATTCCAATGCTAAAACACTTCTGAATTTTAGAAATTTCAATTCCTGAATTATATAATTTCATTACAGCTTCATCTGCTTTAAGATCTGTATCATAATACACAGATTCAATTGGTTTTATCGCAGTATTAGGAAAAAATTTTGCATTCTTGATTTCACCAATTGGACCAAATGGTGGATTTTGCCCATCAATTGTTGTAATAGGAATGGGATTTTTAGTAAATTGAATTTCAGAGTCTATAGAACCTGATGACATTGCTAGATCATGTAAGTTTTCTATAAAGCGACCATTTGTTTGTTCAATTGTAGTTTTCTGAATTCCACGTATTAAATTTAATCTATAGTTAACTATCTCCTCAAGACTTCTACCACTCCATCTTTCTGGAAAATCAAGCAATGTTGTGTCACCATGAATGGGTGGTAGCATGGGTCCAACTCCTACTTTTGGATATCCATATGAACCTACAAAAACTGAGGGAGGACTTGATCCCTGTACTTCATTTGATGAGAAAAGATTTGCATATTGAGAAAGATATTCATGCCAATTTTTCTCAATTCCCTTTCTAATATCAGAACCTGTTGGCAATACAAAAAGTATAATCAAACATTGCTTAAAAATTTAAAATGGTGGTAATTATTCTTCTTCCGCTTCATCTAGCTCTTCAACTTCACTAGTACTTCTAGATGGTCTAATTGGAACATAGATCTTTGACATACAATATGGTTTTATTCTATATGGTTAGTCTACATGGTTGTAAAAATTATCTTTTTGAATAAGAAAAATTTGACTAACGGAAAATAATCAGTACCAAATATTGTAATTATGAAAAATCCATACGCCCATAACTCAGATTCCAGTAGATGGCCAAATTATACAAATCAAACTTATGGCAATTTTTTATTTTTTTCATTAATTTGATTCTGAATATATTGAAATATATGATAATTTCTACAAATAGCAAGAAAATCAAAATTAACAAAAATCTAAAATTATTTCAGAATATACAATCAAGACTAAATATGTTGAAAAAAATCAATTATGAAACTATCAATATTAGAACAACCGTAGACAAAGATACAATAGATACTAGCATTGGTTATAATTGATTTTTATAATTCTGAATAATTACAACATGGAGTTTAATACTTTCTCAAAAACTGAATAAGGCTGTGCACCAACAATTCTTTGTTGATCACCATTAGAATTCACAATAACAAATGTTGGAGTACTATTTGCACCACCTGATTTTGCTTTATCAGAATTTAATTTTACACGCTTTTCGTATTTACCAGAATCAAGACAACTTGCAAATTCATCCATGTTTAAACCTAAATTAAATGCAAATGACTTTAACCGTTCATTATTTGCCCATCCAGAATTCATGTGACCCTGATACTCATAGAGCATAACATGATAATCCCAATACTTTCCTTGATCATCCGCACAATAAGTTGCTTCTGCAGATGTTTTTGAATCAGGACCTAATATTGGAAAGTCAATAAAAACTAAATTTACTTTTTCAGTTTCGATGAAATTCTCTATAATTTTTGGTCTAGTGTTATCATACCAACGTTTACACATTTCACATTGATAATCACCCATTTCTATAATTGTGACCAATGCAGTTTCTGAACCTAAAACAGGCGGAGCTTTAACAGTTAAAACTTCTGAACTGTTTTGATTAGTTTGTGTTTGCTGTTCAACTTGACCAATGTACGATGAAAATGAAGCACCAATTGCAATCACAATTGCTATTCCTACAATTGCTACAATTGCCTTTTTCTTTGCAACCACACTCAATTATTCAAAATTCAATTAAAAAACCTATTCAAAAATACTAATTTTTATGCCTAAAGAGACCAATTAATTTTTGAAGTGCTGAGTCAATTGGGCACGAATCGCATGACACGCTTGATTCATTGTGCTCAAACTGTTCATCTAATTCTTTGTTGATCTTTTTCTCTTCCATATCAGATAATAGCCAATCTAGGTTATAAACAAACTAAGATCTCTGGTTTAACAAATTTACTAAAACTGTCTTAGGTATTCAGGTATTAGTTTATTAGACGTAGAAAAAGCGTTAAAAACAGAAATAATGATGGATTAGGCAAATGCTTTCTCTGTCATTGCTTTAAAGATAGAGAAATGAATGCATTTGATGAATTAAAAATAAAAGAAACCATACTGAAAGGAGTCCAGGAATTAGGATTTACTACACCATTTCCTATCCAAGCACAGTCAATACCACTATTACTAGAAGGCAATGATGTTATAGGTCAAGCACACACAGGTACAGGAAAAACAGCATCTTTTGCAATTCCTCTATTAGAACATATTTCCAATAATGGTGGAATCCAAGGTTTAATCTTAGCACCAACAAGAGAACTTGCAATACAAATTACTACAGAAATAAAAAAAATTGGGAAGTTCACGGGAATTAAAGTTTCCACTGTTTATGGTGGACAGGGAATGGGTATTCAGCTGGATGCATTAAGAAATAAACCAGAAATTGTTGTTGCTACACCAGGAAGATTAATAGATCATCTGAACAGAGGGACAATCAAAGTAGATAATGTAAGATATGTTGTTCTTGATGAGGCTGATGTCATGCTAGACATGGGATTTATAGATGATATTGAGTTTGTTTTAGAAAGAGTACCAGAAAATAGAATAACTTCTTTATGGTCTGCAACAATGCCACCAGAAATTTTGAGATTATCTGATAAATATTTGAATGAGCCAAAAAGAGTTCTAATAGATGCTGATGATCTAAGTGGTGAAGGAATAAACCAATCATTCTTAGTTATCAAAGATCGAGAAAAACAGAAGTATCTAACTACTTTTATTAAAGAAAATAAAAAGGGTCAGACAATTGTTTTCTGTTCTACAAAGATTCGTACCAGAAATGTATCAAGAGATCTACAGAAGGCTAGATTCAATGTGGTTGCTATAGAAGGTGATATGTCCCAGAATAGACGGGAATATTCAATGTCAAAATTCAGAAAAAACAATGTAGATGTCTTAGTAGCAACAGATGTTGCTGCACGTGGCATTGATGTGCCAAAAGTTGGTTTAGTAGTAAACTATGATGTTCCTAACCAAGACATGGTATATTTTCATAGAATTGGGAGAACGGCTAGAGCAGGTGCAAAGGGCAACGCAATTACCCTAGTGTCATATTCATCAATTGGTGATTGGAATATTATCAAAAAACAAATTAAAACAGATATGACTGACTTGAATCAAAAATTAGGTATCGAAGTCAATATTCCAGACCCATTGAAGAGACATGTAGGGCGCAGAATTTCGCCACCCATACGTTCTGGGTACAGAAATAATAATTCAAGATCAAAAGCTTATGGTTCTGGAAGGAGAAGAGGTGTTGTATATAACAGAGATGCACCTGCAAGAGATCAATACAAAAGAAAAAAATTCTCTCATGGTGTTTCTAAGAGAAATTCACGCCGAAAAAGATGGTAGATACGATTAAGAATTTTTTTAACATTTAAAGAATAGTAGAATAATACAAAGTAAGAAGAAAATGCATGTTGGATTTGTTTTGTTAAATTGTGATTTAGGTGCAGAGGAGTATATACTAGATGAATTAAAGCAACTAACTCAGGTAAAAAATGCATATATCACATTTGGTGCATATGATATAATTGCTGAAGTCCATGGAAATGATCAAGAAGAGTTTGAAAAAACAGTTTCGATGAAAATAAGACGACTTTCAAGGATTGTAAGCACTATGACGTTAAATGTTGTCAAATCTTCGTCAATGAATTAAATTTGTAAGTGGGTAAATTATGGAAAAAGTAGAATATTCAGGAACAGTTTGGGCATTAAGTCATAATGATCCAGAACCATTGGTAGAACACAGTATTAAAAAGATTCAAGAATGTGGAATTAAAAAAGAAGATATCAAAATTGTTGATGCGCCAAATAATCCAGAAGTTGGAGAGATTGTAGTTGAAATTTGGCCTCATGAATTAGTTATTGCTAGGATCCGAACTGTTCGAGGTGAATCATTTATCAGTGGTACAGAATTTACAATAGAATTAAAGACTGACGAAACTGGTAAATACATAGATTGAGTTGGTAAAAAAAAATAAAAAAAACAAAGGAATTGGGAAACTTGCAAGTCTCTCAGTTCTGGTTATTCTAATAGGCATCACGATATACTATTTTTACTCAGCAGAACAAGGACAAAATAGAGGTTTTGAATTTGGTAACCAACTTCAAATGATTCAACAGGATTTAGCAACAGAGCAATCAGAATTTAAATCAAATGTTTCAATGTGGAAAGAACATAGTATTACAACAGAAGAGATGCTAGATTTTTCTCAAAACCACATTAAAAACATGAATCAGATACTATTAGAATATGATAAATTACAGATTCCTGATTCATTTTCAGGTGCAGTGAAACTATTTAGATTATCAACAGAAACACAACTTGAAAGTGATATTCATTATATAAATTGGATTAAATCTGGTGATGAAAGTGAAAAAATTAGATCATATGAAATTTTACAACAATCATTTGAATATGAAATGGCTGCACTAACTTCGTATAATGATGCAAAGGGTACAAATCCATAAAATCTTTAAACCTTCACAGTAAAGTAAAATATGAAGAGATTACTATTTCTGATTCCTTTATTTTTAATTGTTCAACTTGCTTATGCAGAAGTAAGTATAGAAAATGATCAAAAATACATTGATCAAGATAAAGCATTACATATTGTAGGTGAAATTGAAAATAAATCTACTACACCATTAAATAAAATTCAAATTTTTGCTACACTAATTGATGATAATGGTAATGTTATAGGGAAGACTACAGATGGAACAGTTTCAAATGTTATAATGCCGGGAATGAAAGGTGTATTTGACATTTTCATAAAAGATATAGAAAGTGAACTTGTAACATCATATCAACTTGATTTTGATTATAATATTGCAAAGGCAAAAAATCAAGTAATTGAAATTACTTCATCCACACTAACTAAGGACAATCAAAATAATACAATAATTACAGGTATTTTGAAGAACAAAGGAGAGATTACAGCAAATATGGTCAAAGTTATTGCGACTCTATATGACCGTGATGGTAATGTAGTTACAGTTTCTCAAGTTTATACAAAGCCCGATTTCATAAGATCAGGGGATAAGGTTGGTTTTCTAATTCCATTCCATGAAAAGACACAATCAATTCATGCTGTGGATTATAACATAATTGCTGAATCTGATGAATATGTTGTGGTCCCAGAATTCCCATTAGGAACAGGAATATTACTAGTTCTATCAGTATCATCTTATATTTTATTTTCAAGAAACCCAGAAAAAGTTGTTAACATTATATCAAATGTAGGTAACACTAAGAAACTATTCTCAAACAGACAAGATTAACTATTATAAAAAATATGAAAACATATGACACTTTCTGAGAACAATAAAAAATTCTTAGAAGATCTGATAGAATATTACATTAACGAATCTCAATCATATATACAGATGGCGGAAGAATTTAGTGAAAATGTAAATTCAAAGACTGATACAGCATTTGGGATTATTATAGGCATAGTATACTCAAGTTTTTTACAAATGTATGCAAACCAAGCATTAAAAGTGGAATTAGAAGATATACAAGAATTTTATGAATTAATAAAAATAAATTCAAACGAAATTAAAGAGTCGTTTCAACAAAAAGAGGTATAAACATAAATTTCTAAATAACTTAGAACTAATATGTCTGAAATAATAGCTTATAAAATAACACAGATAATTGATAATGGCAACATTATTCAAATGACACTTGTTGAAGATGTTCAAACTGAACCTTTATCACAAAAACAGCTTATCATGGAAAATGTTTCAAAAAAATTAGATGATGACACAAAACAACAAGTCATGCCATTACTAGAAGCAATTCTTCAAGCGCAACCAACTATTAAACTAAAAAGTTATGCACAAACATCTGTAGCAGTTACCTTACCAAAGAACAGATATGAACAAATGGGAAAACCTCAAGTAGGACAAAAACTACAAGTCGATCTAAAAATTATTTAGAGTTCTTTTTCAACATCTGATAAAGTTGTTAATGGTAATGAGCAAGTGGAATTTTTACACACAAAGATAGATGTCTGAGATTGGTCAAATTTTTTGCCAGAGAAAAATGGATATTCGGATAGCGAATTTAATTCATCATGATTTTTTAATAAAATCATAATTGATTCAGGTATGAATTTTCTATTCAGTTTTGTTATCAATTCTGAATTTTTATCATTTAGAATAGTGATTTCCGTAGGTGATTTGGTATAAAGATAAAGAACATTTAGTAAGTAACCAAATGCAAATGGATTTTCTGACGCTAGTCTAGCATGATTTTCTAGTATATTATTACAAATTAGTAAGAATTTCTTATTTTGAGAAACATGATATAGTCTCAATAAAACATTCGCTGCCACAGAATTACCAGATGGCATTGACAGATCATAGTTACTTTTTGGCCGAATTATTAGTTCTTCATGTGTGTCACTCGTAAAAAAGAAACTATTATTTGATTTGTCCCAAAAATGCTCTACCAAGTAACTGCTAAGTTCAGAAGAAAAAATAAGATATTTCTTTTCACCTGTAATTTCAAATACATCTAACATTGCATTTCCAAGATAAGCATAATCATCAAGATATGCAACCAATTTGGGAAGACCATCCTTGTAAATTCTATGTAGCATGTTATTTTTCTTAAATTGATTTATAAAAAAATCTGCAGCTGTTTTTGCAGTATTAATATATGATATATTATCAGTTACGCGATAGCCTTTTACAAATGCAGATATCATTAACCCATTCCATGAAGTTATAATTTTATCATCTTTGCCAGGTTGTTCTCGTTTATTTCTATACTCAAGTAATTTTTGAGAGGATCTCATAATTATTTTTTTTACTTCTTCTTCTGACAAACCAAATTTGAATGCTAATGCAGAAGCGTTAATATTATTTGCAAGTATAGTTTTACCTTCAAAATTTCCACCATCTGTAACATCATAATAGATACAAAATAATTCTGAGTCATTTCCTAAGATATTCTCAATTTCTTTTTTCTTCCAAACAAATGTTTGACCTTCTTCCTCATTCGTATCAGCATCTTGTGCAGAAAAAAATGTACCATTATTAGATGTCATTTCACGAATAACATAATCAAGTGTCTTTTTTACAATAGTAATGAAAAATTCATCTTTGGTAACTTGATATGCTTCTGAATATACAATTGGTAATAATGCATTATCGTATAGCATTTTTTCAAAATGTGGTACAAGCCATTTTGCATCAGTTGAATAACGATGAAACCCACCACCTATTTGATCAAACATTCCGCCTTTTGCCATTTTTTTAAGAGTAAGTAAAGCAAAATCTTTGAACTTTGATATTCCAGAAAGTTTCCAATATCTCAGCATGAATGATAGATTAGACGCATTTGGAAATTTTGGTGCCTGACCAAATCCACCATATGTGGTATCTGCAATCTGTAACAGATTCATTGCAGCCTCATCGAGAATTGATTTATCTATTTTATTTGGGGTAGTTACTTTTTCTAATCTTTGCAAATTAGTCATAAAACTATCAGATGCTTTTTTGATATCAGATGGATTTTCTTTCCATGATTGAGCTAATTGCCTGCAAAGACTACCAAACCCAGGACGACCAAATGAATCAAGTACAGGAAAATATGTACCAACATAAAATGGGTGTTGTTCAGGGGTAAGAAATACACTTAATGGCCAACCGCCTTGCCCAGTTGACATTTGACATACTTTTTGATAAATATCATCGATGTCAGGTCTTTCTTCTCTATCAACTTTGATATTAACAAAATTTTCATTCATTATTTTTGCGACTTCATCATTTTCAAAAGATTCGTGAGCCATCACATGGCACCAATGACATGAACTGTATCCTACACTTAGAAATATTGGTTTATTTTCTTCTTTTGCTCTGGTTAATGCCTCCTCACCCCATGCATACCAATGAACTGGATTAGTGGCATGCTGTAAAAGATATGGACTGGATTCTTTATTTAGTTTATTTTCAGTCATAAATATTTGATATTAAATAAGCTATTTGTATTAATCTGATTATGTCAAGGATTTTTTATCCTTTTTAAAAATTGGAACACCGTCAATGTAGGAAACATCCTTTTCTTCAAATACAGTATGCCATTTTCCATTATGAGGTAATAACTCGTTTAACTCATCAACTTTTTTACTTGTAGGTTTTTTGTTAAGTAATGCACCCCATTTCATATTTGGAATTTTTGGCATTATTTCATTGATATCTTTCATATATTACTTCAAATGAAAATTCAATATAAATTGGTCACTCAGCTGAAAGATCCCAATAACTAGCATTTTCTTGTTTCTGAGTAGGTTTTTCTAATTTCTTCCATTGCTTAAATGAATCAACATATAGTTTTACATTTGGTAATCCAAGAGATTTTAATGCATAAAATGCCAAACCTGATAGTGTTCCAACACTACCACAATAGGTAATAATTTCGGCATCTTCTGATATTCCTCTGTTTTTTAGTAAACTACGCATGCTATCCTTATTACGAATAATTCTACCATCTGTTGCTAATGTTCTATATGGTATGTTAATTGCGCCAGGTATATGCTGTTCAAGAAAATTCAATCTCTCTCTATTATCAATCACTACTACATTTTTTTTCTCTTTTGCCTTCTCTAGATACTCAGCTGTTGCCATGATTTCAGGATTCAAATTTAATGTGTGTTTTCCAGGTTGAATTTCAGGTACTGTAGTGGTAACTTCTAGACCAAGTTCTTTCCATTGTGAAAATGTTACATCAAGTAGCTTTACATCACTATGACCAATATACTCTAAAGCCCAAACAACTCTAGAAGATAACGCACCAAATGTATCATCGTATACTACAACCGGTGTTTCATCACTAATTCCTAACTCTTCTGCAATCTTTACAATATTTTGAGGAGTAGGATCTGTAAGGAGTTTAGATAATGGTAAATTAACAGAGTTTTTGATATGACCATGCTGATAATCTTCTTCACGTCTTACATCAATTATTCTTGAAGTATTTTTAATAATTTGTTCTCTAAGTGTGTCTGCATTAATTAGTGGTGTATCTTGGTTTATCATGCTGCACACTCTCCTTTTCCAGTAATTGTATGATAGCTTGTATCACTGCCATAATCTGCATAGAAATCAGCATCATCTTCTTTTGTTGGCGGAATTAGTAATGGGGAAATAATTTTTTTTATGTCTTCAACTGATTTAATTTCTGAAGATTCATTTCCATGTACTATTCTATCAATCCATTTCGAAAGTGAATCGTTTTGTTGCTTATGTTCTTTGAATAATTCTATGATTTTGAGTATAACGGGAATAACACGTTTTACTGGAACTCGTGCCGTATGATGCCCCAACATAGACTGTCCATCAAACCTGCCACCAAGTGATAATACATAATTTGGGTACATATCTTTGCCAAATCTAGCACCACCTCCATAGAGTCCTATGGTAGCTATTTCATGTTGACCACATGAATTTGGACATCCACTTATCTTAATTGATGAATCACGTAATTCATCATCTTCATCAAGCTTAAGTTCAAGAAATTTTCTTTGAATTTCTTTGGCAAGTCTATGGGAATTTGTTAATGCAAGGTTACAAGAAGTAGTACCAGAACACCCAACCGCAGATGCCATAGTTAAGGAGCCTGTTTTAGCCAATCCGGTTTCAATTAATCTTGAATAAAAGTTAACAAGATCATCGTCGTGAACATAGCGTATGACTATATTTTGTGAGAAACCATTTCTTGCTAATCCTTCTCCAGAAAAATCTTGAGTTATTTGAGCAATTGTACGAAGCTGGTTTGCAGTTATATCACCTGATTCCAATCCAATAAATACTGAATTGTAGTTTGCTTGTTTTTGTTTAAACACATTTGTCTTTTTCCATCGTTCAAATCCATCAGGATATGAAGTGGACTCGCTTGATATTGAAATTGGTCTAGTGATTTCTTTGGTTGATTCATCAACTCTTAATTTTACAATTACTGATTGAGTAGCTTTTACAATTGCACGTTCTTTTAGAACAAGATTTTGGAATTTTTCCCATCCCATATCGTTTACTAGATATCTCATTCGGTTTCGCGCTAGATTTTTTCGGTCACCTAGTCTATCAAATATCCGCAATACCGCAATAGATGTGTAAAGAAAGTCTTCTACGGGAGTAAATTCTTCTAATTCATGCCCTACAAATGATTTATTGCCTAGACCCCCACCTAGAAATATCTTGAATCCCTTTTGTATTTCTCCATCAACTTGTCTAATTTGAGGTAACAACCCAACATCAACAATTCTGATCATTCCATGTTTTTCACAACATGTAAAATTGAATTTGAATTTACGTGGTAATGCCTGATTTAGTGGATTTCTAAGAAGAAATTTTGCAATGGATAGTGCATAAGGTGTCGCATCAAATAATTCCTCTTTACAGACACCAGATAACGGACTACACATTACATTTCTAACAGTATTGCCACACGCTTCTCTTGATGTTAACCCAACATCTGCCAAAGAATGCATAATCTCCGAAACATCTTCCAGTACAACCCAATGAAGCTGAACATTTTCCCGAGTTGAAAAATGTGCACTTCCTATAGAGTACATTTCACTTAATTGTGCAATTTTTTCTAATTGGTGTGGATAAATCTCGCCAGCAGGAATTTTTATTCTAACCATGGCATAGTCATCAGTCATCCTAGTTCCATATGCACCATGCTGAAGTCTGAACCTACGAAATGTGTCAGGATCAATTTTTCCCTGCCTGAATAATTTTACGGTATTAGCAAAATTATCTGCTTCTTCTCTTCTAGACCAATCAATATTTGGTTTTTTAGAACCAGATTTTGATGGTCTTAATTGTTGTGCCATCTTATTTACTATAATGAAGTTGCGATATAAATGGGTAACAAAAATTAGTTTCAACTAAATTAATAGATAAACTGGATAAATTACCATTTTAGGTGTATAAAACATACAATTAACCTAATAATCATGAAGAAATCTATTTATGACTTCTTTAAGCAGATTTTTTTGTATGCAAGAATCAGTTAACGAGCAACGACCAGATAAAATTTTTGCTGATGCTAAAGAAGTTGAAATTACAAGAGCCATTTCTAAAGAATTTTACGACGTATTACAAGATAGAGCTGAATGTGATGTTATAATAATTGGTGCAGGACCTGCTGGGCTAACAGCATCACGAGAATTATCATTAATGGGTTACAAAGTGCTAGTTATTGAACAGAACAATTATCTTGGCGGGGGTTATTGGCTTGGTGGTTATATGATGAATCCAGTTACAGTAAGGGCACCAGCACAAAAAATTTGGGATGAACTCGGTATACCATATAAAAAAGTTGGTGAAGGTTTGTATCTAACTCCAGGACCACATGCTGTCTCGAAACTTATTGCTGGAGCATGTGATGCTGGTGTTAAGTTTCTAAATTTAACAAAGTTTGATGATTTAGTTTTACGGCATGGAAGAATTGCAGGAATTGTTGTAAACTGGATGCCAGTTTCAGCATTACCACGTAACATAACATGTGTTGATCCTGTTGCATTGGAAGCTAAAATGATTATTGATGCATCAGGTCATGATTCAGTTGCTGTAAAACGACTAGTAGATCGAAACTTAGTTGACTGGAAAGGTATGAACCCAATGTGGGTAGAAAGTGGTGAAGAACATGTTGTAGAAAAAACTGGGGAAGTATACCCAGGTTTAGTTGCGGCCGGAATGTCAGTAACTGAGACACATGGATTAGCAAGAATGGGTCCAACATTTGGATCAATGCTTTATTCAGGCAAAAAAGCTGCTGAAGTTACTGATCAAAAAATAAAAGAATTAGATAGTACCATATCTAAAAAGTCTGATTGAAATTCAAAAAAATAGTTCTTTATGATGAACCAGCGGTATCGGAAATTAATGTATCAAATCTTGTAAATTTTATAAAAAAAACAATCCCAGTTGATGTAAGCGTCAAAGATAATTTTTTCAAAGATCTTTCAACAAAGGAGATTAAGAAAATTTGTAAATGTAGAATTTTCGATGTGAAAAAACCATTTCAACCTCACATACCTAATCAGAAGGATTTGAACTTAGAAGAACGATTTTGTAAAGACTCAAAATCTATGGAAAGTACAAAAAAGCCAGAAGAAGCAAGTAAAATATCTGAAGTTGTAATGTACGATGGATTTGAATTACAGAAAATTATTCGAGAAAACCTATATGATTTTGATAATAAGACATTACATATTATTCTAACAAATAGATTTACTTGTACTTTTGATAATTCTGATTCTAAATATCATGGTAGAGCAGTAATATGTTCAAACCCTGCAATTATTTCAACTACTGGAATAATTGAAGCCCCAGCAAAATCACGAGAATTCTATATAGAAGCAATGGCAAATATATCTCAAAATCTTGATATTGAATCTATAAAGAAAAAACACAAGGGAGAATTTTTGGAATATCATGATAAAAGACTATCAACAGTAATTGAAGGTTATTTGCTTCAAATTATTTTTTACATATTAACTGGAGAATCATTTTGTGATTTTCTTGATTGCAGACTTAATAATGCACATTGGCAGAGAGATTTATTATACTCACAGATAGAAATTCAAAAATTATGTAAAAAGCATCAAGAAATTTTAGACTTGCAGAGATGATTTAAATGTCAAAAACATTGAAATGAATTATGATAAATGATATTATAATAATTGGTGCAGGACCTGCTGGATACACAGCTGGAATTTACTGCTCCAGAGCAAGACATGACACTGTGCTTATTTCTGGTCTTTTGCCAGGAGGACAGCTTATGAACACAACTGATGTTGAAAATTATCCTGGATTTGATGAAGGAATCATGGGACCTGATCTTATGCAAATAATGAGAAAACAGACTGAACGCATGGGTACAAAAATCATTGATGATGTAGTAACGAATGTGGATTTTTCTCGAAAACCATTTAAGGTTTCAACTGCCTCTACTGAATTTGAGTCTAAAGCAGTAATCGTATGTACAGGTGCAACACCACGAAAAATAGGAATTGATGGTGAGCAAACATTTGCAGGTAAAGGTGTTTCATATTGTGCAACATGTGATGGTGCATTTTTTAAAAATCAGGAACTTGGAGTTGTTGGTGGTGGCGACTCGTGCATGGAAGAAGCAACTTTTCTAACAAAATTTGCCTCAAAAGTCCACATTATACACCGTAGAGATGAATTTCGTGCAAGTAAAATAATGCAAGAACGTGCTTTAAACAATGAGAAAATAATTGTTCACTGGAATAGTATTATTTCAGAGATTAAAGGTGATGAAAAAGTCCATCAAGTAATTCTCAAAGATACAATAACCGGAGAAGAAACTAGCATGGACCTGGCTGGAATTTTTGTTGCAATTGGTCATGAGCCTAATACTAGCCTTTTCAAAGATCAACTTGAGTTAGATAATAATGGATATATTATTCTTAAAAAAAATACTCAAACAAGTGTTAGTGGTATTTTCTCAGCAGGTGATGTTCATGATCATAGATACAGACAAGCAGTGACAGCTGCTGGATATGGCTGTATGGCAGCAATTGATGTAGATAAATACTTGAGTGAGCAAAAATAAAATTATTTTATTTTTTTAATAATAAATTCTAGATCATTACCACTTTTTTTGAGTTCAACAAGTTCATATCCACGTGTACGACACATATCACTAATATCATCTTCAGCAGCAGGATCATCAGCGAGAACAACGAGGGTCTGACCTATTTGCATTTTTGCAAGCTCAACAACTGTTTGCATTACAGGTGATGGACAGTAAAGACCTCTTACATCTAATTTTTTTTCAGATTCTGAAATTTCAATCACCTAAACGAAATTCAATCCCTTGATATAAAAAACTAGTTTTTTTTAGCTGTGCCTATATCTAAAATACCATTTTTGTAATTGTAGGTATATCTCTTGTTCGAAAAGAATATGGGTCTAATCCTTCAAAGTTTATTTTTCGTGAAATACGTCTTACTCCAACAAGTGACATACGGTAAACAAGTTCCCAAAAATAGCTTTTACGTGTAAGTAAATAAAATTTGTATAATGAATTAAACATGAATTTTGATTTTGGATAAAATTCAGTAATGTATTTATCAATATGGGTTTTTGAATTTTCAATTTTGAATTGAATGTGCTCTAATACTTCCTTTGGTTTAACATAATCCATTTGATCAATTGAAATATTCTTATGTTTTAATGCAAATATTATATCATCAATATTATTTTCAGATTCTATTATGTTTGTAGATCTAGCTATGGTAGATGCAACATGTGAATCACTACCTGCAACAACGTGTAAATTATTTTCTTTTGCAAAAACTTCGGCTTTTTTATTTGAATATATATCAATATTTGCACTATTAAAAACCTCAAAAAGATCACATTTTTTTGAGTCTTCTCGTAATGCGTCAATTAAACTAAACGGATGTGGTGCAACTGAAACTGCATCCTGATCTTTTACATCATCTAAAATTTCATCAAGGCTTTGACCAGATTTAATTTCTTTATGAAGACCATAAACCAAAACATGAGCCTCTTTGTCAGTAGTTACTTCTTCTGCAGGATAAACACCAATCTTGGAAAATTTGTGATGATTATTTTTGTAATTTACTAACTGCTCATAACCATCAAGTGTATTATGATTAGTAACAAACAAGACATCTAAATTAGAAATCAATGATTGGTCCAATTGTGCACCTATTGTCACATTAGAATCAAAAGGAGATTCTATTTCTCCAACATGGCCATTGGAAAAAACATTATGGCAGTGTGATTCGGTTTTAAGTAAATTCATTTATGTTTTGTTAATTATTCACTTTATAATATCTATTTGAATAAATCATCTGATTCTGGACGAATTAAGCTTGAGATTTTATCACTTGCTGGATTAAATTTATAATTTTTAACTATTGCCATAGGGGATTTTTCTGTTTTTTTCATAACTAGTTCTGCAGCAGAACAAAGTTCATCAACTATTGCAATTGCTGTAACATGAAGTATTTTTCCAAATGTGTCAGGTTTGCCTTCATAGCTTAGAATTGATTCTATACCAGAAATCCCAATTGCGTTGTCAGTTTGTCCAAGTCGAAAAGGTCTACCAAAAGTATCTGAAATTATAACTGCAACATTTTTTCCTGTCTTTTTTCTTATTTCTTCTTTTAATATTTTTGCAGAATTGTCAGGATCTTTTGGAAGTAATGTTACATAATTTCCATCCACATTACTTTGATCAATTCCGGCATTAGCACAAATAAAATCATGGTTAGTCTTCACAATAATGACTCCATGTTCCATTCTAAGTATTCTTTTTGATTCTGACAAAATTACCTCAACTAATTTTGGATCTTTATCATAAGCAGATGCAATTCCAACAGATAATTCAGATGGAATAACAGTATCCAAATTAACAACACGACCCTCCTGTTTTGAAACAACTTTTTGTGAAACCACTATGATATCTCCATCTTCAATTCCACATTGATTAGATGAAATTAGAATATTTGTTAGATTACTCTCTGGTGTTACGTCCTGTTTAAAGTGTACTGGAAATATATGAAGACTCAATTAAGAATTATGTAATCTGACTATACTTGAAGGTTACCAAAATCACGTAGTTTGTGATGGTAGTTCTAGTTTGTAGTGTTTGTTAATTATTGGAATAATTTTTGATAAATCCTTTTCTTCTAATGTTACAGAAGCAAGATCTTTTACTATGTCTTGTGCTCGGAAGCCAATTCCTAAACCACATATATCAAATAACTTAACATCATTAGCACCGTCAACAATGACAACTACTTCATCTTTATTTTCATTCCATTCTTGAATTTTTATTCTTGCAGATTTAGCTTTATCAGAATCAACATTAATTTTTACATCATGAAGTAAATTATCCTCAAAAATAAGCTCGTTTGAAAAAACAAAGTCTAAACCCAATTCATTTTTTAGTCTGTCAGTCATAATTGTAAATCCACCAGATATAGCCATGATTTTCCATCCTGCACTTTTCAATGATTGACAAGCTTGTTTTGCACCATTCATTATTGGTAATTCGTCAGCAACTTTTTTGCACACATCAAAACTTAATCCTTTTAGTAGACTCACTCTATTTTTTAGACCGTCTTCCCAATTTATCGAGCCTTCAATTCCTTTTTTAGTGATATCCCAGATTTCCTCTTCTTTGTTTATTTGTTCTGCAAGAATTGGTAAATATTCTGCATCATAAAGCACACCTTCAACATCAAAAATTGCTAACAATTGATTTCTAAATTTCGAAAAGATACCAATCATATAAAAGTTGAAATAGTAAACAGCGATCCAACACCGCTAGTAATAAATCATCCTTTATACTATTTTCAATATGGCTGACGAGTTGGAACACAAACATGAAGTAAAAGTACAAGAACGTGAAGGGCGACAAAAGTTACCAGATGACGTAAAAGAGATCCTAAAAGGTTCTGGTATGATGGATGAAAAAGGTAAATTAAAACTCAAGGGTGTTAGTCCAAAGATGTTAAAACGGATGAAACAGGAATTTGTTGATTGCCCTGTATTAGAAAAGGAAACTCATTTTATACAATGTTTTGTGTGTGCGAATTTTCAAAGTAGAGTGATGGGTAATGTACTCTGCAAGGGTGATCCACTTTAGGTTTAGATATTTGACGTAATTCGCTTAATATTATTAATAATTTTCATTTTTCGTGCTACTGGTATTTCTGGCTCAATAGTAACAAAAAGTGTCTTTCTTTTTGTATAAATAACAAACTGTGTCACTTTTTCACGTTCAACGTGAACGTAACGTACCTTGCCTAATGGTCTGTTGAATTCTTGCCTCATTTTTCTCCTATCTGCGACCTGCTTGCAAAAATACTCTTCCTGTTTTTGTGATTCCAAAGAGGTTTTACCTTCCTTCATTATTCCTTCCACAATATTGCCATTAAGATCAATTATTGCTGCAAATCTCATATGACTGTCTAAGTTTACTATTTTTTCTACTATTTCAAGAAGTGATTTATTCGTAGTCATATACTCTCGTGATAAATTCAGAATATATGTCTAATTTTTTCATGTAAGAGAATCATTAATTATTTATTAAGAAAACTAAATAGCTACCAAGTCATTGGATTTTAAATGGGAAAAGAAATTGGAATTACTGTTAAGAAGTCAGAGGATTTTAGTGAATGGTACACACAGTTAGTCATAAAAGCAGAACTTGTTGACTATGCTCCAGTCAAAGGTCTGATAGTCTTAAGACCCGATGGATATTCGATTTGGGAATCATTGAAATCATCATTAGATTACAAGCTTGCAGAGACAGGGCATCGTAATGGATTCTTACCTGTACTTATTCCAGAATCACTTCTTGGGAAAGAAAAAGATCATTTCAGTGGATTTAATCCTGAAGTATTTTGGGTTACACACTCTGGTGATGGTGAAATTGGTGACAAACTTGCACTTCGACCAACATCTGAAACACTAGCATATACAATGTATGCAAAATGGATAAGAAGTTGGAGAGATTTACCACTAAAAATTAATTTTTGGAATTCTGCACTTCGTGCAGAAATTAAAGCGACAAAACCATTTTTGAGAACATCTGAATTTTTATGGCAAGAAGGACATACTGCGCATGCTAACAAAGATGAGGCTGAAAAAGAAGTAATAGATATCTTACAACTCTATAAAAAAACTGTTGAAGATGAATTGGCAATTCCAGTAATTACTGGAAAAAAATCGGAGAAGGAGAAATTTGTTGGTGCAGTATACACACTCACAATGGAATCTCTAATGCCCGATGGAAAAGCATTACAAATGGGAACAACTCATTTTCTTGGACAAAACTTTTCAAAACCATTTGAAGTAAAATATGCTGATAAAAATAATGTAGAGAGTTTTGTATGGCAAACTTCATGGGGTGTATCTTGGAGATTGATTGGTGGAATGATTATGGTACATGGTGATGATAAGGGTCTTGTATTACCACCTAGAGTAGCTCCTATCCAAGTCGTGATAATTCCAATATATCGTTCTGATGAAGAAAAAAATCTAATGTTAGGAAAATCAAGAGAAATCAAACAAGAATTAGATGGTCGTAAAATACGTGCCCATTTAGATGATAGGGATCAAGTTACTCCTGGCTTCAAATTTAATGATTGGGAGATGAAGGGAGTGCCAATCAGAATTGAACTTGGTCCAAAAGATCTTGAACATGATAGGGTAGTATTTGTTAGAAGACATAATCAACAAAAACAAGAGCACCAAATCAGTGGGTTGGTTGAGAAAATCATCACAGAATTAGATAATATACATAATGATATGTTCTCAGATGCACAAAAAATTCTTGATGACAGAACCATTAATGCAGAAACATATGATGATTTTAAATCTGAATTGGAAAAAGGAATGCTGATCAAAGCAGCCATATGTGATAATCCATTATGTGAGGAAAAAATAAAGGAAGAAACAGGTGCTGACATCAGGGTAATACCAGATGGCTGTGATGATGATATATCAAAATGCATCTATTGTGATGGACAAAGTAAAATTAGACCACTATTTGCAAGAGGATACTAAAACTAATTAATTCATTTTATTCTGTAAAATATCATGATGCTAAAACTTTCCATAAAGGATATACTAAAAGAGAAAAGATTTGGAGGAATTGCTATAATTTCTGGTATACTGATTGGAATTCTATATTATTTCCTAACACTGTCTACAGCAATTGACCACTTTAATGTGGAAGTTTCAATAATGCCACAATACATTACAGCGTCAATTGGTTTAACCATAATAGTAGCAATTCTTGCGGGGATCAATATAGCACTAGTAGCATACAATATCAAAATACAAAGAGTAAATAGCATCAAAAAAAGTGGAACGTCAGCAATTTTAGGTGGAGCATTAACTGCATTTACTCCAGGATGTCCGGCATGTACAACTTCTCTTTCTGCATTACTTGGAATTATTGGTGGATTAGCAATATTTCCATTACAAGGATTAGAACTAAAATTCATATCAATTGCTGCACTATCATTTTCAATTTGGTGGGCAATGAGAAATATCAATAATGCGAATTGCTGTGTAATGAAGGAATAATCCCAAAAGCCACATATATTCAGACAATTTCAATCAGAATATGACGTTAGAACAATCTTCTCAGAATACTCTATTAGGAAAATTTAATGAGACACGGGCAAGAACGCTTGAATTAGTAAAAACTTTAGAAAAGGATGATTTTGGTGTTCAAACTGCATTTTATACAAGCCCGGTAAAGTGGCATCTGGGTCATGTTAGTTGGTTAAATGAGATTGTTCTTAGTAAAACAACAGATAATTATGAATTTTTTTCAGATGAATTTTCGGAATATCTTAATTCATACTATAATCAATTTGGTAAACCTCATGACAAAGCAAAAAGAGGAATTATGTCAAGACCTACCGCAGATGAGATTTTAGAATATTTTGAAATAATAACACAAAAAGTACGTCACGTAATGCAAGGACCATTATCAGATCAGACATCTTATCTTTTTACAATGGCGATTCATCATGAATGTCAGCACCAAGAATTACTGATATATGATTTACAACATTTGCTAGCAGATCAATACATACCAGTAAGGAAAAATCAACCACCAAGTACATTTGACATTGAAAGAAAAAGTGTGAAAATCAAAGGTGGATTATATGAAATGGGTTATTCTGGAAGTGATTATTGTTATGATATTGAGCAACCAGTACACAAAGTCTATCTTAATGATTATGAAATTGAAAATTTCCCTGTAACTAATGGAGAATATTTGGAGTTCATAAATGATAATGGTTATGAAAATTTTTCTTTTTGGCTGTCAGATGGTTGGGATGCAGTAAAAAAGAATAATTGGATTGCTCCAATGTATTGGGAAAAAAATGATGGAGAGTGGTTTACTACTGATTTTGTAGGCAAAAGAAAGATCAATCCTGATGAACCTGTTTGTCATGTAAGTTTTTACGAGGCATCAGCATTTTGTAAATGGGCAGGAAAGAGATTACCAACAGAAGCAGAGTGGGAAAAGGCTGCGTTATGGAATGATGAAGATAAACAAAAAACAATTTTTCCATGGGGTAATGAAACACCAACAGAAAAACATGCAAATATTTTAGAATCTCACAATTGGAGTTGTACAAAAATTGGTTCATATCCAGAAGGAAAAAGTTCAAACGGCTGCCATCAGATGATTGGTGATGTTTGGGAATGGACGTCATCAGAATTTGTTGGATATCCTGGATTCAAATCAAGATTTGACGAATATAATGACAAATGGTTTACAAACCAGAAAGTTTTGCGTGGTGGTTCTTTTGCAACACCAGCAATATCTATCCGTGGTACATATCGAAACTTTTTCCGTCTTGATGAAAGATGGCTAATTTCAGGATTTAGATGCGTAAATCAAAACTAATTCTAGTGGATCCGAAGGGATTTGAACCCTTGACCTCCGCAGTGTGAGTGCGGCATCCAAACCAATCTAGACGACGGATCCAAGGTAAATTTGAAAATGTGCTATTTAGACGTTAGAATATAGTAAAAACATATACTAACTTTGTTAGATTACAAAAAATATGGTAACCGAATGTGAGCATTTTGAACAGGAAAAAAATGTAGAACCAAACACAAAAGGTTGTGAAGAATGTGAAAATGAGAAAACACCATGGGTTGCAATTAGAATGTGCCTTACATGTGGCCATGTAGGATGCTGTGATTCATCAATCGGTAGACATGCAACAAAGCATCATGAGGAGACAGGACACCCCATAATGGTTGCTCTTCCAACAAAGTCATGGCGATGGTGTTACATTCACAAGGATTACTATTAGGATTGAAAATGAAAAAATTTGAAAGTGGTAAATGGGATTTAAGTGACTTGATGAAAAACCCAACAAAACAGATGTTTGATAAAAAAATTAAAGAAATTGAAAAAAGTGCTGGACAGTTCGAAAGACAAAAAAATCAATTAAAAGCATCCATCACTGAATCAAAATTTCTTAAATTGTTACATCAGATAGAAGATATCACTGAAAAATCTAGCCACATTGGTGGTTATGCATCACTAAAGTATTCTGAAGATACACAATCAGATGAAGCTACAACACTACTAACAAAAATTTCACAGTTTGGTTCAAAAATCGAGAATCAAATATTATTTTTTGATTTATGGTGGAAGAAACAGGTAGATGAGAAAAATGCCAAACGATTGATGAAAAATGCAGGTGATCTTTCAGATTATCTAAGATATAAACGATTAATGTCAAAATACTCACTAACCGAACCTGAGGAGAAAATTATAAACACACTGGATGTTACTGGTGTATCAGCATTAGTCAAACTGTATGACAAGATTACAAATGCGTTTACTTATACAATTAAGATTAATGATAAGAAAAAAACTATGGGTCGAGAAGAGCTAACAACATATGTTAGAAGTAAAAATGCAAAAATACGGGAAACTGCATACAAGGCACTATTAACAAAATATCAAAAAAATAAAGGCGTGGTAGGCGAAATTTATCAAAATATAGTCCTAAACTGGAAAAATGAGGGCATTGGAATGAGGAATTTTTCATCTCCAATATCAATACAAAATATTGGTAATGATATTGATGACAAAACTGTAGATTCACTACTACATGTATGTAAAAAAAACGCACCAGTTTTTCAAAAATATTTCTCAAAAAAAGCAGACATGGTAGGTATGAAGAAACTTAGAAGATACGATCTTTATGCTCCAACAAAAAGCAGAATAAAAGAGAAGAATTATTCTTATGATAATGCAGTAAAGTTAGTTCTTGACTCACTTCATAAATTTAGTCCAAAGATATCTGACTTTGCATCACATGTGTTTAATGAAAATCATGTAGATCATTCTATTCGACCTGGAAAACGTGATGGTGCGTTTTGTAGTACACCATTACCATACATAACACCATTTGTTCTGATCAACTATACAGGAAAATCTAGAGATGTCTTTACTCTTGCCCATGAAATTGGACATGCTGTACACAGTATTGCAGCATCAGACAAATCTATTCTAGTGTCTGATGCATCATTACCACTTGCTGAAACTGCATCTACATATTCTGAGCTTTTACTATATGATAATATTTCAGAAATAATCAATGATGGTGAAAAAAAATCAATGTTGGCAGAAAAGATTGATGACTTTTATGCAACAATTTGTCGGCAATCATTTTTCACTATATTTGAAATGGACGCACATGAACAGATTGCAAATTCAGCAACAGTTGATGAGATTTCAAATACATATCTTAATAATCTAAAAACACAGTTTGGTAATTCAATTAAAATATCAGATGACTTTGGTATTGAATGGAGTTACATACCACATTTTTACCATAGCCCATTTTACTGCTATTCATATTCCTTTGGAAATCTTCTTTCTGTATCATTATTCCAGACTTACAAAAAGGAAGGGAAGAGTTTTGTGCCAACTTATATCGATATACTTGCTGCAGGTGGATCAAAAAAGCCCGAATTATTACTCAAAGAACATGGATTTGATATTAGTAAAACCAAATTCTGGCAGGACGGATTTGACTACATCAAAAATCAGGTAAACATACTTTCAAAACTATAGAAAATTAAATGGGGCTGACAGTCAGAGCCATCTGACTGCCAGCTTGTTCCCCAACGGTTTGAATCGATGTCAATTTTTGATTGATTTGATTTGGATTTAAACGTTTGAATGAGTATAGAAAAATTAATAATCCAAATTTTTTGTTCAGAGATGTGATAAAATCTATTTTTTTATTTGCCATAATGATAGTGTCTATTCTTTTGTTACCTGAGGCATTTTCACAAGAATTTTCAAAAGCCACATTTTCAGAAAGTATTGTTGTTGTGTATGATCTATCACTATACAAGGAAACTGGAAACTTTCTAGTCAAAAAATCAGCTGGGGATGTTGAGGTAGCTATTGGATTACAGAGTACAAGTAATGAGGATTTTAAGTTCTCAGATGAATTTATTGCAAAAGTCAAGAGTGAAGATATAGTTCAATCTATTGCATTTACAAACATGGTGGAGATTGATCATACTGGAACTTTGATTGGGTGTCTTCCTGGAGTAGAAGATGATGAACAATGTATATTAGTTAATCTTAATTTGGATGAAATTAAAAAATTCATTACAGAAGAAGACCTACTAGATAAAAGTGGACGCATTAATAGAGTACAAATTGAATCACAAAGAATTGGTGATTCATTAATTGATGATATAAACAACTCATTTGGTCTCAATGCAAAATTCCATTCAGTGTTTCTTCAGCCAGTGAATGATGAATCTACAAAAAACAAAATTGTTTCGGCTGTATACGTATCAGAAAAACAAAGCTCCATTGATATGCTTAATAATTTTTCAGATTTGTTAATTACTGATAAGATCACTAATGGAGGAGGATTCTATGATATAGCTAAAGAATTTGCAAAAGATGAAACTCGTGACTTGACATTATATTCAGGTGAAATTGTTGGTCAGACTATAACGCCATCTACTTTATCACTAACAATATTTCCAACAGATGATGGAATGCGTTACTTGCTAAATGTTTCAGTCACATACTATAATGCAGCAAGCAATATAGCTGAGATTGATCCATTAGAGTATCTAAATATTACAGAGTTACAGCGTTCTAAATATTTTGAAGGTGAATTTGTCCCATTGGATTCTCTTTTAGATGTACTTATTCTTACACCTGAAGCAGAACCAGTTATGATTGGGTCAGCAAACACCAATGTAATTGAAAAAATTTCAAATGTTTCTGATATTAGTAACCAAGGATGGTTCTTTGATTCCTCATATGGAGATTTTATTGCTGGAAAATTCCTATTTGGAAAAAATACTTCTGTTTCAAATGACGAATTAAAACTTGAAATTATTCAATGGGATGGTAGTACTGAAGCTAAAATTCAATCAAGTGTTTTAGAAGAGGTAACTCTAGATCAAGTAACTCAAGAAGAAAATTTTCAATCACAATATGTAATTTTAGTAGTGATAATTGTAGTAGCTGTAGCTGCTGCAATTTACTATATGAAGGGATACAAATCAAAAAATTAGAGAATTAACACTGCTGCTGCAAAAACTGTGGTCCATTTACCATTTTTTTCACCTTTTGCAGTTTGCGTTATGTTTTGTGTTTTGTAAATTTTGCCAGAAATATTCCATTGCTGTCTTTTTTCATCCCAATTTTTTTCAGGATCAAAGTCAATTCCCAAAGATGATGCAAGCATCTGTGCTGCAATATCTTCTGCATAATCACCAGCAATTTTCTCATTTTGGCCAAATGCATCATATTCAGATAGATAACCATATTTTGTACGGTCTTTTGGTTGTGCAACACCAACTGATGCAGAAATCAATCGGTGGGGTTCGTTTGTTTGGTTTTTGGAATAGATTGTAAAGAGAATTTGCCCTGGTTTTATGAGTTTCAAACCTTCCTTTCTTGGTACAAGTTTTGCATTTGGTGGAAATATACTAGAAATCAATACAATGTTAGTTCCTTCAATACCTGCATCTCTTAGAGCATATTCAAAACTCGTAAGCTTATCTTCATGAATTCCAATTCCCTTTGTAAGAAATAATTTCTTTGCAACTAGATCAAGCATTATTGGGAAATTCTATGAACACAATTTATACTTTATAATTCAAGTCTATATTTGCTTTAATGCTTCAAGGATTTGATTACCATGATTTTTTGCGTCAATATCACGAAAAACATTACTAACAATTCCCTTTTTGTTAATTACAAAAGTAGAACGTTTTGCAAGCCCAACCATATTCAGACCTGCATATTTTTTACAGACTGATTTCTTAGTATCGCTTAGATGAATATATGGAATTTTGTAATCATCAACAAATTTTGCCTGGGATTCCACAGTATCAACTGAAATTGCAAAGAGAACAGCATCTGTAGATTCAATCTGAGAAAAAACTGAAATCACACTTTCTGCCATCTCAAAGACCTTTTTTGATGGGCAACCAAAAAGATGATTCTTTGGATAAAAACATAATACAACATTTTTTTTGTCTTTGTAAGATTGTAAGCTTATAGTTGAACCATCATGTGCAGTAAGTTCAAAATTTTCTGCATTATTACCTTCTTCAAACACCATAATGATAATTGTAAGATAGCTTATTTAATGAATGCCATCAAAATGTCTCATGGACACATCTTTTTTTAATTCAGATGTGTTTGTTATTGGTTACTATGTACTAACAGTTGGTAGCAGCTTACTGTTAATCAAAGAAACAAAAAAGAGAATATCCAATCTAAAAAATGGGTTAAAATCAATAAAATATGCCCCAATTCCATTTGGAATTTTGGCACTATATGTTACAGTTATTTTTCCATATGTTGATCAAATACCAATACTAAATTGGAGTTGGCTTGGATATAACATTGCATTTGGACCATTTGCAGATGAGGGAATTTGGGGAATAGTGCCATTAATGCCCTTACTTCTTTACATGTTCATTCATATCAACTACTTTGAGGAGCGGTTTTTTAGAAAATCAAAAAAGATGGTCATTGTTTGGGCATTAATTCACATTGCAATGGGAATAAAAATCCACATGGCATTAATTCTCATTCCAGTTGGCTTTGTGTTCAAGTATGTATATGATAAGAAAGGAGTTGACAACTCTTATGCAATGCACTTTGCAACTAATATTCTAGTTGTGTGCACTCTATTTCTTTCGTTTGTACTTTGAGTCTTTTCTTGGATCCACTTTGTGTTCTTGGGTTAAAAACAGATATGACATTAATCCGCCAAGCAGTAAATTGATGGTACCTAGAATTACTATCATAAAGTAATTCATTGAAGCCTCCGAGGATGTTGAAAATTGACCTAACCATAATCCAAATACAATACCCCATAATCCTACACCATAGAAAATAGCCATCAGGACTTTGAGTTTTTTTGGCTGGACATACTTTAGCTTCATAATCGAGCCACAAATTCGATGTTATTAAATCGTAACCTATACTTTGAGAACATTTTATAGATACAAAAAATTTTGTTATCATGTGCCAGTGTAGCTCAGCCT
>MDTE01110268.1_pt1 | contig 27982 bp, 23 predicted proteins | sample 811231 | NCBI WGS metagenome assembly MDTE01 (sample SAMN05326651, study PRJNA326480) | marine metagenome | isolation source: seawater | place: Indian Ocean: Red Sea | collected 2010 | reverse complement strand
GAGGTTCGGCGGTGCGGGCGCGGTGCTGGCGGACCTTGGGGCTGTGGCCGGCATCGCGGTTCTGACGACGGACGAAATCGAGCGCATGTTGCAGCGCCGCGATCGAGCCCTCGATCGAGGCCTCCACGTCGATCTGCCTGCGCGACAGGTCGGTGATCTCCCGCTCCACGTCGTTGCGTTTCGACCGGGCCTGTCGCATGAGGTCGTCGGCTCGGCTGCGTGCGTCGCGGATGATGGTGTCGGCCTCGGTCTTCGCCGTGTCCTTCACCTGGCTCGACACTCGCTGGGCGGTGAGGAGGGTGTCCCGCAGCGTGGCTTCCCGTCCTCGATGGTCCTCGAGCTGCTGCTGCAGCGCGGCGATCTCCTGTTTCAGCCTGTCGGTGTCCCGCAGCGCGCGCTCATAGCCATCGGCCGCTTCACGCAGGAAACTCGCGACTTCGCTGCGGTTGAACCCGCCCAGTGCCGCGCCGAACCGCGCTTGTCGTAGATCGAGTGGAGCGATCTTCATCCTGGCCTCCCGAGACGACCGCGCACCGGTGCGCTGGGGTCTCGTCTACTTGTCGGCCGGAACGGACGATTTCTGCACTCTCGGTCGCCGGGGGCCGAACAAGGCGGTTCCGACCCGAACCATCGTCGACCCTTCGGCGATGGCCACCTCGAGGTCGTAGCTCATCCCCATCGACAGCTGGTCGAACTTGTCAGGTCGTTCCAGGGTTGGAAGCAGCTGCTGCCTGATCGTGGCCAACCGGTGGAAGAACGGGCGTGCCGCCTCTGGGTCCGGCGACCATGGGGGCAGGGTCATCAGCCCCCGCAATTCGAGGTGTTCGCACGCCTGGGCCGCGGCTACGAGCAGGGCGACGTCGTCCTCCGTGGCCCCATGTTTGGTCGCCTCGCCCGCCAGGTCGACCTGTATCAGTACCTGCGGTCTGCGGCCAGCGTCAGCCGCGGCCCGATTAAGACGCCGCAGGAGCTCGACACTGTCCACCGAGTGGATCCAATCGAACGCGCCAGCCGCCTTCCGCGCCTTGTTCGACTGCAGATGTCCGATGAAGTGCCAGGTGACCGGAAGCGAGGATGTGGCCGCGCTTTTCTCCAGCGCCTCCTGCACCTTGTTTTCACCCAGGTCCTCCAGCCCCGCTTCGATTGCGGCTCTCACGTGCTCGAGACAGAAGGTCTTCGAGACGGCGACCAGACGAACGGCGTCCCGCGGCCGTCCCGCCGCCCTCAGAGCGTTCCGGATTCGGGCCTGGACGTCGACGAGCCGGGTGGCGATGGTCTCGGCCAGTTCCATCGTGGCGGCGACGAGCTAGCGCATCCCCTCGAGGCGTAGGCGCGCGTCATCGGCATGCTCGCCGCCGGGAGCCCCGGCCACGTACCGACGGAGACTCTGGGCCGCAACCTCGAGCCGCCCTTGCTCCTGGTAGGCTCGCCCCAGCCAGTAGTTCGCGTCGTTCAGCGTGCTATCGGTGGCGACTGCCAGACGCAACTGAGCCACCGCGTCGGTGAAGTTGCCGCTCTCGAGGAACGCGATGCCTCGGGTCATCGCCTCGCGGACCAGCGCCTGGCCGGCCTCCAGGGCCGCCATGGCGATCCGGTTGGCCGCACTCCGCGCCTCGGAGGCGAGATCCGCCCGGCCCTGCCTCCCGTAGACATCGGCGAGTCCGTAATGGGCGGCCGCGTAGTCGGGGTTGACCTCGAGCGCGCGACCGAAGGCGTCGGCCGCCTGATCGAATCGTTCGAGCTGGACCAGGGCGATCCCGATGTTGAAGTGGCAATCCACGCACGAAGGGAGCAGCTGGAGCGCGGCTTCGAACTGGGCGATCGCCTCTTCGTAGTCCCCATCGCGGTTTGCGCGGACCCCTGCGTCGAATGCGGCGACTGAGGCCTGATCGTCCCGCAGCCCCCGCAGCCACGGGGCCGCGGTGTCGCCAGGCTCCAGCACGAAGGCGACCTCCACCGTGCCGCCCGGTTGGACCAGGACACGGAAGATCTGTCCGCCGACATTGGCCTGGTCGGCGGCCACGCTGTATTGACCTGGCGCTATGCCCTCGAGCCGGAACTGTCCCTCCGGGTCGGTGCGGGCTTCCTCCGGCTCCGAACCGCCGCTCAGGCTGACGAGGGCGACCGTCGCGTCGGGAAGCGGCTGGTCGGTGCGATTCAGCACGCTGCCGCGAATCACGCCGGTGCTGGTCTGGGCGGCGGCCGCCACCCAGGTCCACAGGAGCATCGTCGTGGCGATGGCCGCCGCGTGTCGGGCTGGTGCAAACCTCACCGGCTCAGTCTACACCTGCGTCGTCGAAGAAGCGGGACACCGCGTCGACGTCGTGCACCACTGGGGATGGGGGCAGGGCGTCGAGGAACCGGCGGCCATAGCCCTTGGTGCGTACCCGGGGGTCCAGGATCGACAAGACCCCGCGATCCTGCCGGTGGCGGATGAGCCGGCCGAGGCCCTGCAACAGGGTCAGGATGGCAAGCGGGACCTGGTATTCATCGAACGGACTGCCGCCCTGTTTGGTGATCGCCTCGAGTCGTGCGGCGGTGATGGGGTCACCCGGGGCGGCGAACGGCAACTTGTCGATGATGACGCAACTCAGCGTATCGCCTGCCACGTCCACCCCCTGCCAGAAGCTCGACGTGGCCAGGAGCACGGCGTGAGGCGTGATTCGGAAGTCCCGCAGAAGCACGGACCTCGGAGCGGTGCCCTGCACGAGCAGCGGGAACCGCGTGACGATGGCGAGCTGTTGGTGGACCGCCCGGAGATTGGCGTAGCTCGTGAACAGGACGAACGCCCGGCCGGTCGTGGCTTCCAGAAGGCGATGGATCTCGTCGGTCGCCGCGGCGGTGAAGCTGGGCTCCCGCGGTTCCGGCATCTGGGTGGGGAGGTAGAGCACCGTCTGACTGGCGAAGTCGAACTCCGAGGGCAGGCAGACTTCCATCGCATCCCGGATCCCGAGGCGAGCCCGCTGGTAGCCGAACGAGCCGTTGACGGCCAGGGTGGCCGAGGTCAGCACGGTCGTCTCCATCCGTTCGAGCAGGACCTCGCGGATGATGGTCGACACATCAACCGGCGAAGCACGGAGAAACACTCCCCGTCCTCGGTGTTCCAGGAAGTACACATAGTCGTCGTCCGAGGCCGCCAGCACGAAGTCGAGCTGGTCGGCAAGCTCGGTCGCCCGCTTGGCGATGGCGCGTAGGTCCTCGGTCAGCTCGGGCGCCAGCTGAATCGCCGCTTCGAGACGGCGGAGGGTGCTCGCCAGCGTGCGGCCGGCTTCCTGCACCGGAGCGAGCAGGGTCGGGTCCAGCCGAGTGCGATCCGCGGTTGGAAGGTGCTGCGTGACGGCGCCAAAGAAGAGTGTGGATCGCTGTTCGACGCGGTCCAGGGCGGTTCGGAGCGTCCGCTGGTCCTCGGGGTCGCCGACGAAGTCACGCTCGGCAGCGCGCCGTCCGTCCCCGATCATTCGGTCCACTCGGTGGCTGCTTACCGAGACACCGAAGTACTGAGTGGCCACGTCCTCGAGCTGGTGCGCTTCGTCGATCACCGCGTGCACGCAGGACGGAATCACTTCTCCGTAGGCCGACTGGCGGACTGCGGCGTCGGCGCAGAGCAGGTGATGGTTGACAATGACCAGGTCGGATTCGGCGGCTCGCTGCCTCATCCTGGTAATGAAGCACTCCTGGTGCTGGGGGCAGTCGGACCCGATGCAGTTGTCCGAGGTGGCCGAGATATCTCCCCAGAACGGGAGATCATCGGGCAGATCCTCGATCTCGCTCCTGTCTCCGGTCTCGGTGTCGCCTGCCCACTCGGCGATCGTCTCGAGCACGGCCTCGTTTCCGGTTGGCAGCAACGTCTCACCGTTCCGATAGGCGTCGAACCGGTGGAGACAGAGGTAGTTGCCTCGTCCCTTCATGTAGGTGGCGGTGAAGGCCACCCCCAACGCCTCCCGGAGGGCAGGCAGGTCCTTATAGTAGATCTGATCCTGGAGCTGCTTGGTGCCGGTCGAGACCAGCACGCGGTGCTGGCTGAGGATGGCCGGGACGAGATAGGCGAGCGTCTTGCCGGTACCCGTGCCCGCCTCGGCAAGCAGTGCCCCGCCCGCCTCGAACGCCTCGGCGACCGCGACCGCCATCTCCCGCTGGCTGTCTCTGGCCTCGAACGACGGCAACGCTCCGGCCAGCGCACCGTCCCGACCGAACGTCTCGGCGACCTCGGCTGAGAGATCGGGGGGCACGGTGGGGGCTACTGGCTCCGGTTCGGGTAGAGGGGGAACCTCTCGCACAGCGTCTCCACCTCACGACGGACCATCGTGGCCACGCTGTCATCCTCGGGCGCGGCGAGCACCCGAGCGATGTAGTCCGCAACCAGGTCCATCTCGGCTTCACCCATGCCCCGGCTGGTCACCGCCGGGCTGCCGATCCTGATTCCGCTGGCCACCATCGGTGGGTTCTCGTCGAACGGAATGGCGTTCTTGTTGACCGTGATGCCGGCCCGTCCGAGGGCCTCTTCCGCGACCTTGCCGGTGATGCCTTGCGAGAAGACGTCAACCAGCAGCAGGTGGTTGTCTGTGCCGCCGCTGACCAGCCGGAACCCGGCGGTGGACAGCGCCTCACCAAGCCGGGCCGCGTTCCGCACGATCTGCTGCTGATACTCGACGAACGCCGGCTCGGCCGCCTCCTTGAAACAGACGGCCTTCGCGGCGACGACATGCATCAGGGGGCCGCCTTGCACGCCCGGGAACAGTGACCGGTTGATCGCCTTCTTGTGCTCTTCTCGACAGAGGATCAGGCCACCCCGCGGGCCCCGAAGGGTCTTGTGCGTCGTGGTCGTCACGACATCCGAGTGGGGGACCGGCGAAGGATGGACTCCCGTCGCCACCAATCCTGCGATATGGGCCATGTCGGTGACGACCACCGCCCCGACCTGGTCCGCCACGCTTCTGATGCGGGCGAAGTCGATCACCCGGGGATACGCGCTCGCCCCGACCATGATGAGCTTGGGGCGATGGGCCTCCGCCTGGGTCGCGAGCTCGTCGTAGTCGAGTCGCTCGTCGTCCTTGCGCACGCCGTAGGGCACGATGTTGTAGAGCTGACCGGAGAAGTTCAGCGGGTGTCCGTGGGTCAGGTGGCCACCGTGCGCCAGGTTCATACCGAGGACGGTGTCGCCGGCCTCGATCAGAGCGAAATAGGCGGCCATGTTCGCCTGCGCGCCGGAGTGCGGCTGGACGTTGGCATGGTCGGCTCTGAACAGCCCGCAGGCTCGTTCGATGGCCAACGCTTCGGCGACGTCGACGTGCTCGCACCCGCCGTAGTAGCGACGGCCGGGGTAGCCCTCCGCGTACTTGTTCGTCAGTACCGACCCCGCGGCTTCGAGGACGGCTCGGCTCACGAAGTTCTCCGAGGCGATCAGCTCGAGTCCAGAATTCTGCCGGTTGGTTTCGTCGGCGAGCACGCTGGCGATGGCCGGGTCGGTCTCGGCCAGCGTCCGCAGGCGGGTACTCGATGGGGCGTCCGTGGCGGAGGGCATGAGGTCCTTTCGAGCGTGGTGATGGATGGGAGCCGGTCGGTGCCGGACGGGCGATTACGAGCGGATTCTACTATAGCCGTCCCCCCTGGTCAGGTGGTGCTATAGTCCCAGCATGGCCGAGAAACCGAGCTTCTCCTCCTCTCCCGCCAACCCGTTTTCCGAGGCGTTTCCGAGCTCACGGAAGGTGCTCGTCGAAGGCGAGCGGGTTGCGGTGCCGATGCGTGAGATCACGCTGAGCGGCGGAGAGCCCTCGTTGCAGGTGTATGACACCAGCGGCCCCCACGGCGTGGATGTTCGCGCCGGGCTGCCGCCGCTGCGTGATCCCTGGATTCTCGGCCGTGGCGAGCTGGGATCGACCCAGCCGAACGCCTCGGTGACGTCCGGGGCGGCGATGCCGCCGACCGCGCGAGCGCCGAGGCGAGGCCGGGGCGCCGTGACGCAGCTCCACCACGCCCGGCGCGGAGAGATCACCGAGGAGATGGAGTTCGTGGCGCTGCGGGAGGGATTTGCCCCGGAGTTCGTCCGCGATGAGGTGGCGCGTGGCCGCGCCATCATTCCCGCGAACATCAATCACCCGGAGCTCGAACCGATGGCGATCGGTCGCAATTTCCTGGTGAAGATCAACGCCAACATCGGCAACTCCGCGGTCTCGTCCTCGATCGAGGAGGAGGTCGAGAAGTTGCGGTGGGCGACCCTCTGGGGCGCCGACACGGTCATGGACCTGTCGACGGGGCCGAACATTCACGAGACCCGCGAGTGGATCATCCGGAACTCGCCCGTCCCGATCGGCACGGTCCCGATCTACCAGGCACTCGAGAAGGTCGATGGCCAGCCCGAGGAGCTGACCTGGGAGCTCTACCGGGACACGCTGATCGAGCAGGCCGAACAGGGGGTCGATTACTTCACGGTGCACGCCGGCGTGTTGCTGCGCTACGTTCCGATGACCGCCCGTCGGGTGACCGGCATCGTGTCGCGGGGCGGCTCGATCATGGCCAAGTGGTGTCTGGCCCACCACCAGGAGAACTTCACCTATACCCACTTCCGTGAGATCTGCGAAATCATGCAGGCCTATGACGTCTCCTTCTCTCTTGGAGACGGCCTACGTCCCGGCTCGATCGCGGACGCGAATGACGAGGCCCAGTTCGCGGAGTTGAAGACCCAGGGCGAGCTGACGCGTCTGGCCTGGGAGTACGACGTGCAGGTGATGAACGAGGGACCTGGGCATGTGCCGCTCCATCTCATCAAGGAGAACATGGAGAACCAGCTGGACTGGTGCGACGAGGCGCCCTTCTACACCCTCGGGCCGTTGACCACCGACGTGGCGCCTGGCTACGACCACATCACTTCGGCGATCGGCGCGGCCGTGATCGGCTCCTATGGCACGGCCATGCTCTGCTACGTGACGCCGAAGGAGCATCTGGGACTACCCAACCGTGACGATGTGAAGGCGGGGGTCATCGCCTACAAGATCGCGGCGCATGCCGCCGACCTCGCCAAGAGACATCCTCGTGCCCAGGCTTGGGACGACGCGTTGTCAAAGGCGCGATTCGAGTTCCGGTGGGAGGACCAGTTCAATCTGGCGCTGGACCCGGTGACCGCGCGCGCCTACCACGACGAGACGATGCCGGCCGACGGCGCCAAAGTGGCGCACTTCTGCTCGATGTGTGGACCCAAGTTCTGCAGCATGGAGCTGACCCAGCAAGTTCGAGAGTATGCCGCCGACAAGGGAGTGGACGACGGCGAGGCGTTGTCGGTTGGGATGAGCGAGAAGTCGGAGGAGTTCCGGAAGGAACGGGAGATCTACGTCCGGAGCGCGGAGTAGCCGGCGGGAAACGAGTTTCTTATCGCGCCTGCCCGGGCGGGGCGGGCACGATCTGGATGATGGTCTTGAACCACTCGGGGTCCTGGGTGGGGTTCAGATAACCGGCTGCGCCGTTCCACGTGTAGTCCTTGATCGTGACTCCAGGCGGAAACGCCATCTCCTCCTCGCGAAACCGTCCAATCTCGAAGATGTGGGTGGGCGGTGCGTCGAAGACGCGATCACCACGCTCGTCAAGGACGACCCCGTAGTAGTTCACCATCTCCTGGTAGCTGGAGTTGGTCCCGAAGAGGTAGTAACGCTGACCTCGGCCGGCGTCGTACGATGTGATGAACTGGGCGCTGGGGTAGACCGGGAATCCGAGCGTCGCTTCGCTTGGTGTCGTCTCGGTGGCCACACCGAGTCCACTCGCCGGAGCTTGGACGGGTTGTGCGGGCGCGGCCGGTTGGGGGCGCGGTGCTTCCGCGGCGCCTCGGGTCGGCTCGCCGGGTCGTGGGAATGGGCGTGGTACCGGTTGGCGTCGCTGGGCCTCGACGGACGGGGCCGGAAGGAGAAGCGCCGCTCCGAAGAGGACGGCGAACACGCCACAGGAGACCCGTCGACCCATCCGGTCATTATGCGGGCGTGAGAAGAACCGTGCAAGGCGAACGAGAGACTCCGGAACGCGGGATTACCACGGCCCCCGAGGGTACAACCGACACCCGTCGGCGAGACCTGCTCCGCCTCTGCGAGGCGGAGGCGGACTGGGCTGAGCAGGTGACTCTGGAACTGGTCCGGCTGGAATCGCCGACGACCGACAAGGCGGCGGTCGACCGGTGTGGCGACGCGCTGGACCGGCGGTTTCGAGAGATGGGCGGCCAGGTGACGCGGGTGGCGCAGACGTCGTCCGGCGATCATCTGCGTGCCGAGTTCGGAGCCGGGCCGAGAACGTTGATGCTGCTCGGGCACTTTGACACCGTCTGGCCGGTTGGGCAGGTGGAGCGGATGCCGATCGAGGTCCGAGACGGTTGCCTGTTCGGTCCGGGCGTTCTCGACATGAAGGCCGAGTCGGGCCGCGCTGCTGGCGGCGTTGTTGCGTGAAACAGCGGAGGGGAGCTAGCGCCATCTGGCGCTGAACAGGGAGGATTCAAGGCCTCAGATGGGAAACACCTTCAAGACGGTACTGCTGCTGACCTTGCTGAGCGGTCTGCTGCTCGTCATCGGCGAGCGGCTGGGCGGGCAGGGAGGACTGGTCATCGCGCTGCTGTTCGCCGTGGCGATGAACTTCGGGTCCTACTGGTTCTCCGACAAGATCGTGCTCAAGATGTATCGAGCGCAGGAGGTCGGCGCGGAGCATCCGCTGCACGCCATGACCGCCAATCTGGCTCAGCGGGCCAGCCTGCCGGTGCCTCGGGTCTATGTCATTCCCGATGACTCGCCCAATGCGTTCGCCACGGGACGGAATCCGGAACACGCAGCGGTTGCGGCGACCGAGGGCATCTTGAGGCTGCTGGCGCCACACGAGCTCGAAGGGGTGATCGCGCACGAGCTGGCGCACGTCAAGCACCGAGACATCCTGATTGGCTCGGTGGCGGCGACGATTGCGGCGGCAATCATGGGGATTGCCCGGATGGCGCAGTTCGCCGCCTTCTTCGGGGGCCTCGGCGGCCGGGACGATCGGGAAGGGGCCAATCCGATCGCGCTCATCGCGATGATGATCATCGGACCGATGGCGGCCATGCTGATTCAGGCGGCGATTTCCCGCTCGCGGGAGTTCGCGGCGGATCGTGGGGCAGCCGAGATCGTCGGCAGTCCCCACGGGCTGATCGATGCCTTGCGCAAGATCGAGACGGCGGCCAAGCGCGTGCCGCTCGACGCGAGCCCGGCCACCGCGCACATGTTCATCGTCAAGCCATTCTCGCGGGCGGCGCTCGGGAACCTCTTCAGCACCCACCCGCCGACCGCCCAGCGCATCGAGCGACTGCGGGGGGCGGCGTAAGCCGACAGAAGCTCACCTCGTCGACGCGGCGTCTGGCCAGAGGCGTCGCTGATCTGGGGACTGGGCCTCACGGGTCTCGATAGAGGACGGGGCCGGGTCGCGCTCCGAGCGCCCCGCCAGGCCGTAGCGCTCTCGGAGCAGGGTCAGGACGTCGCTGACCTGCCGGCGATACGACGGAGGCGCGTACTTCCCCGCATAGAGCCGGTCCACCCGCGGCGCGAGGTCTGGAAACTCACGCTCCAGGAACCGGAGGAAATGGTCTCTGGTTCCACCCTCCAGGTGCATCACGAACCCGCCACAGAATCTCGCCCCATGATCGGCGATTGCCTTCACCGTCGCCTCGAGCTTCCTGGGTTGCGACGTTAGTCCGGGAACCACGGGGGCCAGGATGACTCCCGCTTCGATGCCGGCGTCGGCCAGCGTCCGGATGGCTCGGAGTCTCTGAAGCGGGTGCGCGGTACCAGGTTCGATCCGCGGCCACGTCTCTTCGTCCACCGTGGGAACGCTCATGTGGACCGTGCAGGTGGTTCGGCGAGACAGTTCGGCTAGCAGGTCCAGGTCGCGGACCACCATCGGCCCTTTGGTAATCAGCCCGACGGGAGTCGGATGCTCGACCAACGCCTCCAGGGCGCGGCGGGTCAACCGGTAGTGACCCTCGATCGGCTGGTACGGGTCGGTGGCCGTGCCAAATCCGATCAGGGCCGGCCGCCGCCCGGGGCATACCAGCTCTTTACGTAGTACGTCGGCAAAGCTGGTCTTGACCAGGATCACCGATGAGAACTCGTCGCGGCTGTCGAGCTCGAGATGACGCTGATACCGTCGGGCGAAGCAGTAGTGGCATGCGTGGGTGCAGCCGCGATACGGGTTGAGCGTCCAGCTGAACGGCATGCCGGTGATGCGGTTCAGCGCCGAACGGCACGTCACCTCCTGGTAGTGGCGTCATCAGCGCGGTGGTCGGCGTTCGGAAGGAGCGCCGGCGATCCGAGGCCTCGATGTTTCCCCACGCGGAGGAGGTCGGCGAGGCGGCGCGTGGTCGGTCGCGAGCTCACGAGATCGAAGGGCGCGCTCTCGATATTCGTTTTTCTTCGCCATTTGTCACGACCTCATGATGGGCCGTGACGGGGACCGCGATCAAGTGCGGGTGTTGGCGATGGCGTCTCGCCAGTAGTCCAGGATGTCGGTCAGCGTGCGGTCGAGCGGAATGGTGGGTCGCCACCCGGTCTGACGCGAGAGCCGCGCCGGATCTCCAAGCAGAAGCGGATTGTCGCTCGGCCGGGTGCGTTCCGGATCTTGTCGCACCGTGACTTCGACCCTCGCCTGCGCGAGCAACCCGTCGAGGACGACCTGGATCTGATGCGCGGTGCCGGAGCAGACGTTGAAGGGGGCGCCGGTGTCACCGCTGGCCATCAACTGCTGATACGCCCGGACGGTATCTCTGACATCGGTCAGGTCACGCCTGGCTTCGAGGTTGCCGACCGAGATCACCGGCGCACACAGACCGGCTTCTATGCGGGCCAGTTGCTCGGCAAAGCTCGATGCGGCGTACGAAAGCGCCTGTCCCGGTCCGATATGCGTGAACGAGCGGGTGATCACGACGTGGAGTCCGTCCTGTTGCACCGCGGCCAGAGCCAACATCTCCTGGGCCAGCTTGCTGAGCCCGTAGGGACTGACCGGTCCAAGCGGTGACGACTCGTCGATCGCGGAGTTTGACGGGCGATAGACGAGCGCCGAGCCGGGGATGAGCACGCGGGCATGGCGGGCGCGGGTTCTGAGGCCCGCGAGCAGATGCTCCGTGCCGAGGACGTTCCCGCGGAGCGTGATGGTGTTGTTCGACCAGGAGCCGCCGACGTTGGCGACTCCCGCGCAGTGGTAGACCTCGTCCGGGGGGGGCTCGAGCAGCGCCCGGTCGACCGCGTCCCTGTCCAGCAGGTCCACGGCGTGCCAGTCGATCCGGTCGGACGCGGGAAACCCTCGCGGGGGGCGTTTCGGGTCGCTAACCGCCGAGCGTCGCCAGGCCAGAATCCGGCTGTCCGGGTCGGTGCGATGCAGCAGAGCCAGCAGATGATGCCCGACGAAGCCGGCGGCGCCGGTGACGAGTATCGTCTGAGCCACGTCGCGCTCCGGCGTCAGGAGGAGGCGCCGCCACGCTGGCCGTACTGGGCCTCGTAGTACTCGCGAAAGGCGGGGTCCGCTTCCTTGATGGGGCGCCACCACCACTCGTTGTCCCGATACCAGTTCACGGTGGCGGTCAGCGCGTCCTCGAAGCTGTGTTTCGGCTCCCAGCCCACCCCGCGCAGCTTCGACGTGTCGAGCGAGTAACGCCGATCGTGGCCTGGGCGGTCCTGTACCGGCTTGATCAGTGAGTGCGGTCGGTCCAGCGCGTCGAGAATGCGATGGGTCAGGTCGATGTTCTCCACCTCATTGCCACCCCCGATGTTGTAGACCTCGCCGTTCTCCGCTTCATCGATCAGGAGGTCGATCGCCCGACAATGGTCCTCGACGTGCAGCCAGTCGCGCACGTTGCGGCCGTCGCCGTAGAGCGGCACCGAGAGTCCCTCGATGGCGTTGGTGACGAACAACGGGATCACCTTCTCGGGGAACTGACGGGGGCCGTAGTTGTTCGATGCGCGGGTGATGATCACCGGCACTTCGTGCGTGGCCCAGTAGCTGTAGGCCAGGCGATCGGCGCCTGCCTTGCTCGCCGCGTACGGGTTGCGGGGTTTCAGCTCGTCGGTTTCCCGGCTCGACCCGGTTGGTACGCTGCCATAGACCTCGTCGGTGGAGATCTGGACGAACCGGCGAAGCCGTGGGGCGCGGCGGGCGGCGTCGAGCAGCACGAAGCTGCCATACACATCGGTCGTGATGAAGGCGCCCGCCTCGTGGAGCGATCGGTCGACATGGGTCTCGGCCGCGAAGTGCACCACGATGTCGGCGTTTTCCACCAGCGGCCCGGCGACGTCCGGATCGGCGACGTCACCCTCCACGAAGCGGTGCCGCGGATCCTCCATCACGTCACGCAGGTTCTCGAGACGACCGGCGTAGGTCAGTTTGTCGAGCGTGGTGACCCGCCAGTCGGGATGGGTGACCAGCGCATACAGCACGAAGTTGCTGCCGATGAACCCGGCTCCGCCTGTCACCAGCACCTCGACCGGTCGGTCCGCTACCATCGGATGCCTACCTCGGAATTGTCGCCCAGCATGAAGCGGTAGGCCGACGGTTTGACCGGTTGTCTGATGATGCGGACGTTGCGTCCGATCAGGCTGTCGATCACCCGATTCGCCAGGTCGCTGAGCACGCTGCCCTCGAGCACGATGCTGTGTTCCAGCTCCGACTCCCGGATCTCGACGTCGTTCATGATCGAGGTGTACGGTCCGACATAGGCGTGCTCGATCCGGGCGTTGGCGCCGATGATGGCGGGGCCTCGGATCACCGAACCGACAATCTCGGCTCCGGCCTCAATCGCCACCTTGCCCTCGACGCGCGACTCGGCATCCACCGAGCCCTCGATCCGTCGATCCAGCGTTTCGAGGATCAGGCGGTTCGCCTCCAGCATGTCGTCCAGTTTGCCGGTGTCCTTCCACCACCCCTCGACCAGGTGCGGTCGCACCGTGAGTCCCCGGTCGATGAGATCCTGGATGGCGTCGGTGATCTCGAGCTCATTGCGGAAGCTCGGCTTGATCCGCTTCACCGACTCGAACACCTCGGGGCTGAACATGTACACGCCGACCAGCGCCAGATCGCTCTTCGGTTCTTTCGGCTTCTCGACGAGTCGGACCACCTGGCCGTCGGACAGCTCGGCCACCCCGAACATCTGCGGATCCGGTACGCGCGTGAGCAGGATCTGCGCGGCGGGGCCACTCGAGACGAACTCCTCGACGAACGGAGTGATGCCCTTGTTCAGGAGGTTGTCGCCCAGATACATGACGAACGGATCGTCGCCCAGGAACTCCTCGCTGATGAGCACGGCATGGGCCAGTCCTCGAGGCGCGTCCTGTGCGATATAGGTCACCGACGCGTCCCAGAGAGAGCCGTCGCCAACCGCGGCCCGAATCTCCTCGTGGGTGTCGCCCACGACGATCCCGATGTCCCGCACGCCGGCCGCCACCAGGGCTTCGATGCCGTAGAACAGGACCGGCTTGTTCGCCACCGGAACCAGCTGTTTAGCGCGCGTATAGGTGAGTGGTCGAAGACGGCTGCCTTTGCCGCCGCTCAGAACGAGTCCCTTCATTGCGGCATCACTCTAGCAGGTTGACCCCGATCCCTCACACCGGCCCAATCTAGATTCCCGGCCGGTTCATCTGGACGTGTCCGGCTTCCTGGCGAGACGGCCTTGTGGCGAGGCGCGAAGAGGGAGCATGCAGGTGGCATGTGACCGATGAGCAACGCAGTCACACGGTCGTCTCGGCGGGAAGCCTAGAATTCTTCCCCCGCGCCCGTGCCGACACCGAAGGCTCCGAGCATGTTGGAGAACGTGCCCAGGCCGGCCAGCGTGAACGAGAGGTTGAACCGACGGTCCCTGTCGACTCGAACCCGGGCTCCCAGTCCCTCGAGATTGAACGACTGGTATTCGAAGCTCAGACCACAGCACTGCGCGTTGTAGTACCAGACGATTCGCTGCTGGAGATGGCGGCCCCGTTGGATGTCGTAGTTGAACTGGTAGACGCCACCCATCCGGTTGCCCGGGGTCCTGAGATTGGTGAACGAGTTCAGGTAGTGATCGAGGAAGTCCCGGTCTTCGAATCCCGGCAGTCCATCGATGAACCGGCGCTGGCTCCAGCCCGCGGTCTGATTCAGCCAGCCGCCCACTTCGATGCTGGCGTCGGCGCTGATCTGGCGGATGGCTCCAAACTGCGTGTCGTATTCCGCTCGCATCGTACCGGAGAGCTCGGACGTCGGTCCGGCGCGCACGATCAGTGAGACCGGCGAGAAGTTGGTCGGTACGTGCCCGCCCTGGAAGCTCGTCTGGAAATTGCGGTCGAACTGGGCGGCGTTGGCGTCGGTGTAGTAGCTCTGTTCGATGCCCACCGTCAGGATCTCCTGGGCCACCGATGGGCCGTCGCCCTCCGAACGACGCGCATACAGCCGGTTGTTCAGGCCGTAGCTGAACTGGGTGACCTGACCCACGATCGAATCAGTTCCTTCCAGCTGGACGATCTGGTCGAAGTTGTCGATCGCCGAGGTGCGACGCAGGTTGTACCAGGGCTCGATGACGTGCTTCATCCGCTCCGAGTAGCTGCTGTTGGGCGTGTCCCAGACCTTGACGAAGACGGGTCCGGTGATCTGGGTCTGCATGTCGAGGAACGACCGCGAGATCCCGCTCTCGATCTGCAGCTGCGTCATCTCGTCGAGCGACTCGGTCCAGTAGGTCTGCTGCCAGCCGATCGACGAGTTGAGCGTGAGGAACGGCCATTTGGTGAAGGGCACGCGGACGGTCGGATTGACATCGAACCGGGTGAGACCGGAGTCGATCTCCGAATCGCCGAACCGGGTGTTTCGCAGCAGGTTGGCGTACTCGCTGGTGAACGCGTAGTAGATCGGTGAGTTCCCGATCGCCCGCTCGGCCTGGTCGAAGCCGACCCTGGGACCCGCGCCGTAGAGACTGGCGTCCTCGGCGCCGAAGAAGGTCTCACTGAAATCGGCCGTGCCGCTGAGCGTGTAGGCCCCCCAGGAACCGGTGACGTTGCCGCCAAGTGTCCGGGAGCTGTTCGACGCCTCGTAGATGTTCGTCTGATAGGTCTGCTGGACCGTGACGTCGGAGAAGTAATCGATCTGCCCCCGAGCACGCAGGGCGTCGGTGAAGACGTGGGTCGCGTTGCCTCGCAGGTTGTAGCTGCGTCTCGCCGGCAGCGTGGTCTCGGTCCCCACACCGAACAGATTCGGGACGACCACCTCGCGTTCGTTCAGGAGGTAGGTTTCAACGTTGCCCTGCGAGCCGGGCCCGGCGACGTAGCGGTACTCGGCACCCATGCCCTGACCGGCCGTCGAGAAGAAGTCGTGGAACACCGTGGCGTCGTGGCTGCGATTGAACGCCATGAACAGCGCGTTGCTGAACGACTGGCCGCGGATGGTGGAGGAGCCGTAGGTGGGCATCAGGATGCCGGTCGCCCGATCGTCGGCCTGGATGGGATAGAACATCACCGGCAGGTAGAACAGCGGGACGCCCTTGACCGAGAGGACCGAGTTGCGCAGCACCAGATACTCGTCCAGGTTGATGGTCACCGAACTGGCCGAGACTTCCCATCGAGGTGTCGGTTGCACGCAGGAGGTGAAGCCCCCGCGGATCAGCTTGTAGGACCGTGGGCCCACCTTCTCGATGATCTCGCCCCAGAACCGCATCTCGGGCTCCGAGGTCCCAAACATGCTGGGCTCGACGTCGTCGACCACCGCCGTCGAGCCGTCCGCCTCGTAGAAGACGCCGGTCAGATCTTCCGTGTTGAACTCGACCCGCTCCGCAGCGACCCGACCGCCCTCCGAGGAGAAGACGACGTTGCCGCTTGCCACCAGCCGCGACTCGTCGATGTAGAAGTCGACCACGTCGGCATGAAACTGCCAGGACTCACCGTTGTTGCTCCCGGTCAGTTCCACGGAGTCAACCAGCTGCAGGTGGTTCTGGGAAAGCTGGCGGAGCTGATCCTGAAGAGTCGAGTCCACCCCCGGCAGGTTCTGGGCGTACGCGAGGCCAGCCGGCAGGGCGCAGAGGACGGCGCAGAGTAGAAGCCGATACTTCATCGACCGCGGGCGGGGCGCTGGTGGTCCCGGAACGATGGCGAGAGCGGTGGGGCCGCCCCACGCGTAGGTAACCACGGAAGAATATCACGGGCCGTCATCGAGCTCCCCTAGCACCGCCCCCACGAGGAAGATCGAGCCGGTCACGCACAGCGTCTCTGTCGCGGGGTGATGTTGCCCGAGTGCCTCGACCGGGCTGGATGCCGTCAGAACCGGCGTCGGGTGGGCCAGCTCGGTGACCAGCCCCGCGAGTCGCTCCGGCGCGATGGCGCGGGGCGTGGCAGGCGCCGTGCAGATGAACCGGCTTGCCACGGGCGCCAGAGCCCGCACGATACCCGCGGCGTCCTTGTCGTCCATGATGGCCAGCACGACGGGCAGTGGCGCGGCTCTTGAGGCTTGGAGGTGGGTCGCCAGGGCCGCCGCGGCGGACGGGTTGTGAGCTGCGTCGAGCCAGAGCGTGCGCTTCCCGAAGACGACTCGCTGGAGCCTGCCCGCCCACTCGACCTCGCTGAGTCCGGCGATGATCGCGGAGGGAGCCACCGGCAGGCCGTCGCGGTCGATGGTTTCGAGGAGTCGGACCGCGCCGAGCGCATTGACGCGCTGGTGGGCGCCAGCCAGTCCGAGTCGAACCGCGGGATAGGCGTGCGCTGGCGTCGCGATTCGCACCCGCTCAGCGTCGACGTCGATGAGCGTGGCTCCCTCGTGGGCGTCTATCCAGCGGGCGCCTCGCGCTGCCGCCGTCTCGCTGAGGACCGACCGTATGGCCGGACGGTCCTCGGTCGTCACGATGGTCATGTCGGACTTGATGATGCCCGCTTTTTCGGCGGCGATCGCCTCCAGCGTGTCGCCCAGGTAGGCCTGGTGATCGAGTCCTATCGCGGTGATGACGCCCCATCGCGCCGGGACGATGTTTGTGGCGTCGAAGCGTCCCCCGAGTCCAACCTCGAGGAGTGCGACGTCCACCTCGCACCGGCGAAACCAGGACAGCGCGATCGCCGTGATCGCTTCGAAGAACGTGGGCGGCGTGGCCAGTGACCCGCGCGCCACGAGCGCGTCTGCCCGAGCGAGGAAGGCGCCCGCTTCTTCCTCGAGCGCTGCGGGTGAGATCTGGCTCCCATCGACGACGATCCGCTCCCGCAGCGATACCAGATGGGGAGAGGTGTACCGTCCCACGCGGTGTCCGGCCGCTCGAAGCGCGTGGTCGGCCATGGCGACGGTCGATCCCTTGCCGTTGGTGCCGGCCACGAGTACGCCCGGATACGCGGACTCCGGGTGGTCGTCAGCGGCCATCAGCGCGCCGATGGCCTCAAGACCCGGTCTGATCCCGAACCGTTCGAGGTTGGCCAGTGTGTCGAGCGAGGTGGCGACGGTCACACCCTCACTCCGTGGGGCGCTTGTCGGCGTCCGACGCGGTCGGTTGCGCTGGACGTGGATCCGGCGCCGTCGCCGAGTCGGTGATCAGGCCCAGCAGCCGACCGAGCACGTCCCTGAGCTCGCGCCGGTCGACGACCAGATCGATCAAGCCGTGATCCAGCAGATACTCCGACCGCTGAAAGCCGTCAGGGAGCGGGCGACCGATCGTCTGACGGATCGTCGCCGGCGGCGCGAAGCCGATCTGCGCCTCCGGTTCGGCCAGGATCAGGTCGGCGCCCATGGCGCACGCCGACACCACGCCGCCGGTCGTGGGGTCTGTCAGCAGTGCCAGGTGAGGAATGCCATCACGGTCGAGTTGCCCGAGGGCGACGCCGATCTTGGCCATCTGCATGAGCGACAACGCCCCTTCCATGATGCGGGCTCCGCTCGAGGCACACACCAGCAGCAGGGGGCGGCGGGCCGCGCGAGCCCGGTCCGAGGCTCGGACGACTTTCTCACCCAAGACCATGCCGAGGGTGCCGCCGAGGAAACGGTGGTCCATCGCTACCACCTCCACCGCGACACCTCCAATGGCGCCCGTCGCCGCGATGGCGGCGTCGCGCAGGCCGGTGACGGCCATCGCGTCGGTGAGTCGGTCTGCATAGGCGCGCCGGTCATTGAACGACAGCGGATCGGTCGAGACCAGTTCGGCGTCGTGTTCCCTCCAGCTGCCGTCGTCGAGCAGCGTGCGGAGCCTCGCCGCGGCCCCCAGGCGCCAATGGTGGCGGCAGTCAGGACAAACGTGCAGGTGAGCCTCAAGGTCCCGTCGGTGGAGGCTTCGTCCGCACCGATCACACGCGGTGCCGAAGGCGCTGGCCACGAGTCGAGCTTACCGCAGCCGTCCCCAAACAGGTGCTGGTCGTCCGAGGACGGCTAGCGAGGAACGTAGTACCGGGTGCCCTGGCCCATCGTCTCCATCTGCTTGAGTAAATCGTCCAGGGCCTCGTCGCCCCACTCCAGATCGATGTGGGATGTTTCGACCACCAGCAGTGGCGTGGATGTGTAGTGGAAGAAGAAGTGGGTGTAAGCCTCGTTGAGCTCCCGCAGATATTCCGCGTCGGGAGGCGTTTCGCCGTTCTCCTGGTACTCCCGCTCCCGAGAACGGACCCGGCGCTGTAGCGCGTCGGTCGGCATCTGTAGATACAGGACCAGGTCGGGGGCGGTGACGTCGGCCTCCAGCAGGTCGTACAGCCGCTGATAGATGAACAACTCGTTGTCGTCCAGGTTCAGGTAGGCGTAGATCTTGTCCTTGGCGAACAGGTAGTCGGTGATGGTCTGCGTGTCGAAGAGGTTGGATTGTTGCAGCTCGGTCTGCTGACGATGCCGTGTCAGCAGCGAGAAGAGCTGGGTCTGGAAGGCGGCGCCGGCGCGGCCGGCGGCGAAGTCGGCGAGAAACGGGTTCTCGGTGTCGTCGAGTACCACCCGAGCTTCGAGCCGGTTGGCCAGCCGCCGGGCGAGCGTCGATTTCCCGACCCCAATCGGGCCTTCGAGCGCGATATGGCGGAACTCCAACGTGGGGCCGAGTATACCAGTCCGACCGACCCGTCCCGCCGACCGCGCGTGCTATGATTCGCCCACGCTCGGGTTCATCGCCACACCCTACCGAAACGATGCTGCAGCCTTGCTTATCCTGCTGGGACCGTCGTACGGCTGGGCTCGCACTGCTCGGGCTGTGGACCGTTGGGTGCGCGCAGGGGCCACCCCCGCTCCCGCCGGCGCCGGCGCCGCCCCCGGTCTCCTACGAGCAGAAGCTGAGCTGGATCATCCAACTCGAGGATCAGCGGATCCTTCGCGATCCGGCGTTGCCGGATCCGGCCGAGCTGGTGGCGGTCGCGGCGGCCGCCGCTCCTGAGGGTGAACCGCCGGCGGCGCCGGCCGTGGTACCCCCTCCCCCGCGCGCCATCCCGGACCTGCTCCGGCTCGCGGAGGACGAGAGCGGCGCGGTACGTCGTCGCGCCGGGCTGGCGATCGGACGGGTCGGCCTGCCCGCCGGCGTGCCGACGCTGGTCGCTCTTCTGAGCGACCCGATTCCCGAGGTTCGCGAGATCGCCGCGTTCGGACTGGGGCTGCTGGCTGACGAGGCCGCGGTCGAGCCGCTGGTTGACGCCTTGCGGGACTTCTCTCCGGTGGTGCAGGCGCGTGCGGCTCGGGCGCTGGGGCGCTTGGAGGCCACCGACGCCGTCGATGCGGTGCGGGCGATGGTCGAGATGCACGTGACCGAGGCGTACCCGGTCGATCCGGAGCAGCTCGGCTATCCGCTGACGCCGCGGGTCGAGGCGTTTCGGTCCGGGATCTACGCGCTTGCCGCGCTCGGGGCATACGAGGCCCTGGCGGCGACGGTCCTGACTGACGAAGGCGACCCGATCCTCTGGTGGTGGCCGGTAGCGCAGGCGCTCTGGCAGGTGGGGGATCCCAGGACGGTCGGTCCGCTCCAGACGTTGGTCGGTATTCAGGGGTCCTACGGCGTCGCCATCGCGGCGCGTGCGCTCGGCGAGCTTGGCGACACCGCGGCGCTGCCGGCTTTGGTCGGGCTGCTCGATACCGAGCGTCGCGACCGGCGGGTCATCGTCGCCGCGATTCGCGCGCTCGCCGAGCTTGGCGACGACAAGGCGGCGCCGGAGCTGCGCGCCATGCTCCGCGACGCCGTGCCGGATCGTGCCCTGCTGCTCGAGTTGGTCGAGGCGCTGGCCAGCGTCGGAGCAACCGACTCGACCGATGTCATGGTCGAGTTGATGACGCATCGATGGGGCCCGCTTCGTGGCGCCGCGCTGCGTGGGTTGGCGCGGCTCGACCCGGAGCTCTTTCTGCTGACGCTCTCGGGGCTGCCCCCTGACGACGACTGGCAGGTACGCGTCGACCTGGCCCGGGCATTCGCGCTGGTCGACCCCGACGTCGCGGCATTCCGGCTGACGCAGCTGGTCGAGGACGAGGACAGACGGGTCGTGCCGACCGCGCTCAGGTCATTGGCGACGGTCCGCGCGCCAAACGCGAGGGACGTCTTCCTGTACCTGCTGTCTGACACCGATGTCGTGGTGCGGAAGACCGCGGCCGAGTTGCTGGGTGAACTGGAGGTTCGGGAAGCCGTCGAGCCGCTCGTGGCAGCCTATCGCGCGGCGGCCGATGACGAGTCGTATCTCGCGCGGGCGGCGGCCGTCGATGCGCTTGGACGCCTTGGTGGCGACGCCGCCACGGACCTGCTCAAGGAAGCGACGGGCGATGCCGACTGGGCGGTGCGAGTGCGGGCCGCCGAACACCTGGCCCGTCTGGATCCGTCGTTCGACGCGGACGCGGCGATCCGTCCGGCGCAGCTTCGGCTGCCGCTCGAGGCGTATCGGGCCGAGTCGCTCGTGACGCCATCGGTGTCAACCCACGTCTTCATCGAGACCGAGCGGGGGACGATTCAGATCGAGCTGCTGGTCAACGAAACGCCGATGACGGCGGACAACTTCATGCGCCTGGGCCGCTCCGGGTTCTACAACGGCCTGCTCGTGCATCGGGTCGTGCCCAACTACGTGGCGCAGATGGGCGACCCGCGCGGCGACAGTCAGGGCGGGCCCGGATACACCGTGCGCGATGAACTCACGCCGATGCCCTACCTGCGAGGCACGGTCGGAATGGCGCTCGACTGGGGCGACACCGGTGGCAGCCAGTTCTTCATCACCACTACCCCTCAGCCGCAGCTCGAGGGGCGCTACACGGTCTTCGGCAATGTCATCGCCGGGATGGACGTCGTCGACCAACTCGAGCCAGGCGACCGTATTCAGGTGGTTCGCGTGTGGGACGGGGTGACGCCGCTCAACGACGCCGACGGCGTGGAGTGAACGTACAAAAAAAAGGGGGCGACACCGCCGCCCCCTTTCTCTCGAAGTCGGAAGAGCTTAGCGCTTCTTCGCGCCCTTCTTGGCGGCGGCCTTCTTTGCGACCTTCTTCGTTGCCTTCTTTGCGACCTTCTTGGCTACTTTCTTGGTCGCCTTCTTTGCTGCCTTCTTGGCCACTTTCTTGGCCACTTTCTTGGTCGCCTTCTTCGCTGCCTTCTTCGCCATTCTTCCTCCTTGGCATGTGGTCGCTCAGCGAGAGTACCTGTGCCCGAACATCACAACAGGTGGGCTGAGCCTCCCACCCTCATACCAGATGTAGATTATGGATGATAAAATTCGGGTGTCAAGCACAAACATCCACAAAAGTCAAAACGGACCCTCGCTTTCGCCCCTCCAGTATCGGCGTGAAGCGCGCTGAACTTTAGCGCCGGTCAGTCGACGGTCGTACGCGTCTCCTGCTTCTCGGCGTAGCGTTCGAGGGCGAGCCCGATCAGTCGATCGAGCAGCCGCGGATAGGGCAGTCCGGTAGCGTCCCACAGCTTGGCGAACATGCTGATGGTGGTGAAGCCGGGGTGGGTGTTGATCTCGTTGATGAACACTTCGCCGCTGTCTGGCGCCAGCAGGAAATCGACCCGCGCCATGCCCGCGCCATCGATCGCCTTGAAGGCGTCGGCGGCCATGACGCGGATGCGGGATGCCTGAGCCTCGGTGATGCGCGCGGGGATGATCGTCTGCGAACGGTCGTCCAGATACTTGGCTTCGTAGTCGTAGAACGTACCCGACGGGATGATCTCGCCCGGGACCGAGGTGTCCGGTCGGTCGTTGCCGATCACGGCGCACTCGATCTCCCGGCAGGGCGCCACGCCTTCCTCGACGACGAGCTTTCGATCGAATTCGGCGGCTAGGTCGAGTGCGCCTGACAGGGCGTTCCTACCCTCTACCCGCGAGATGCCCACACTCGACCCGAGGTTGGCCGGCTTTACGAAAAGCGGATACCGAAGTCGCGACTCAAGTCGTTCGATGATCGTGTCCGGCGCGTCGCGCCAGTCGCGCCGGCGCACCACATCGTGACGGACCAGGGGCAGTCCCGTCGCCGCGAAGAGGGTCTTCATGATCGCCTTGTCCATGCCGGTAGCCGACGCGAGGACCCCGGCGCCGACATATGGGACGTCGGCCAGTTCGAGCAGACCCTGCAGCGTGCCATCTTCCCCGTAGGGGCCGTGCACGATCGGGAAGATCACGTCGAGCGAGAGTGCCGCGACGACGGCGCGTTCGTCGGTCACCTCGGGCTCGGCGCTCCGGTCCAGGGTGATCACCGTGTCCTCGCCGGGGCGCGCCACCAGGTGGACCTCGCGACTCGGCCGAGCCGGGACGGCGCGTGCGGTCCGAGCCGCTTCGATGGTCGCGGCCGCCGACTCGGCCGTCGGCGGTTTGTCGGCCAGAGCCCACCGTCCGCTCGGCTCGATCAGGATCGGCACCGGTTCGTAGCGTTCCCGGTCGAGGTTGGCGAAGATCGACGCCGCCGAGGCGAGCGAGACCTCATGTTCGCTCGATCGTCCGCCGTACACCACGCCGACCCGGAGACGCCTCACGCGGCTCGACCTGGGCCCGGGATGAACTGCACGGAGGGCGGAGAGAGGGAACGGAAGGGCGCGGCGGCTGCCATCGGAACTCTGTGTAGTATACGGCGGTGTCCGGAGCGTTCTCCTTCGGGGTGACCCATCGCGACGGTGCTGCGCGAGCGGGCGAGTTGGCGACGCCGCATGGCGTTGTCGAGACGCCAGCCTTCGCCCCGGTCGGCACGCGCGGCGCGGTCAAGTCGCTGACGCATCGCGACGTCGTCGACCTCGGCGCCCAGATGGTCCTGGCGAACACCTACCACCTCCACCTGCGTCCCGGAGAAGACCTGATCGGACGCGCCGGCGGGTTGCACGCCTTCATCGGCTGGGACCGACCGATCCTGACTGACAGCGGCGGCTACCAGGTGTTCAGCCTCGGCGATCGTCGGCGTATCGATGAAGAGGGTGTGTCGTTCCGCTCTCATCTGGACGGAAGCCTCCATCGTTTGACCCCGGAATCGGCGGCTGACATTCAGGCCAACCTGGGCTCGGACATCGCGATGGTCTTCGACGAGTGCACTTCGTATCCGGTGGATGAGGCGGTCGCGCGGGCATCGATGGAGCGGACGTTACGCTGGGCCGAGCGCGGGCGTCGTCGGTTTCAGGCGATCTCGGAGGACCCGGATCTCTGCGAGGGCGTGCTGACGAATCCCGGGCAGGCGCAGTTCGGGATCATCCAGGGCAGCGTGTATCCGTCCCTCCGCGCGGTCAGCCTGCGAGAGACGGTGTCGATCGGATTCGAGGGGTATGCGATCGGCGGGCTGAGTGTCGGCGAGCCGGTCGATGTGATGTACGACGTCGTCGCGGAGACGGCGGCCCAGATGCCGGACGCGGAGGTGCGTTATCTGATGGGCACCGGCATGCCGGACGATCTCGTCGAGAGCGTTGCCCGGGGCATCGACCTGTTCGACTGCGTGTTGCCCACCAGGAACGCGCGCAACGGGCAGTTACTGACCCGCACCGGTCCCATCTCGATCAAGCAGGCTCGCTACGCGGAGGACAATCGGCCTCCGGACCCCGAGTGCTCCTGCTACACCTGTCGCCACCACTCACTGGCCTATCTGCGGTACCTCTTCGTGGCTGGCGAGATGACGGCGAGCACCCTTAACACACTGCATAACATACACTTCTACCTTGACACCATGAGGCGAATGAGGGACGCTATCGTGTTCGGCTCGTTTGAGTCGTTCAGGCAACGATTTCACGAGACGTTCTCTCGCCGACCCCGTTCCTAGTGGTCCCCGGAAGCGTGACTGTCCCGGCCTCCGGCGCCAGGGCGCCGGTCGGGAGCGAGTGACAGGTAAGACGGAGCCCGATGCAGCTCAACAGCCTGACCGTCGTATTGGCCATGGCGGCCCCGCCCCAGGGCGGAGCGGCACCAGCCTGGGTGCAGTTCGTGCCGTTCGCGCTGATCCTCGGGATCTTCTACTTCATCATCATCCTGCCCATGCGAAAGCGGCAGAAGAAGGTGGCGGAGTTCCGCGACGCTCTCAAGGTCGGCGACAAGATCATCACGACCAGTGGCATCTACGGCTGCATCACGAAGTTGAACGACAAGTCGGTGCAGCTCCAGATCGCGGACAAGGTTCGGGTCGAGGTGTCGCGCGCGGCAATCGGCGGTTATCAGGGTCAGGAGCCGGTGGTCCAGGACACCGGATCGATGTAGCGTCTCGGGCGACCACGAGAAGAGAGTGATGGCGAAGAACCTGCGCTGGAAGGTGTTGACGGTGGTGGCGGTCGTGGTGGCCGCCGTGGCCGCGGTATACCCCCCCGAGGATCGGATCCGGCTGGGGCTCGACCTCCGTGGCGGGGCGCACATGGTCATGCAGGTCGAGACCGATGACGCGCTGCAGCTGCAGACCGAGACCAGCGCCGAACAGCTGGGCGAGCAGGCGGCGTTGGCGGGCATCGTGCTGGCCTCGTCGGTCGCCCTCTCGCCGACCGAGCTCCGGGTCGAAGGGGTGACGTCGACCCGCGACCAGGAGTTCAGGCAGATCGCCGACGACCTGCTTCAGGCCTCCTACGATCGGACGCCCGGCGCCAATGGCAGCTACACGTTCCAGATGCTGCCCGGTATCGAGCGAACGCTTCGGGAAGAGTCGGTGCGGCAGGCGCTGCAGACGATCGAGCGGCGAGTGAACGAGCTCGGCGTCGCCGAGCCGATCGTGGCGCCTCACGGTGTTGGCGGCGACCAGATCCTGGTCCAGCTCCCAGGCGTCGAGGATGTCGATAGCGCCAAGCAGGTGATCCGCTCGACCGGAATGCTGGAGCTGAAGCTCGTCGAAGACGGCCCGGCGCCGTCTCGCGAGTTGCTGCTCACCACGCGCAACGGCGTGGTCCCGCCCGACATGGAAGTGATTTCGGGCGCCGATGAGTCGATCGGGGCCGCGCCCGGGTCGACGGTCTTCTACCTGACCCGTCGGGTCGCCCCCGTCACCGGGCGGGATCTCCGGAACGCCAGCCCCACGATCGACGAGTTCAACCAGCCAGCCATCAGTTTCTCGTTCAACCGGGAAGGCGCCCGGAAGTTCGGTGATTTCACCGGCGCCAATGTCGGTCGTAGCCTGGCGATCATCATGGACGGCCGCGTCTACTCGGCGCCCAACATCCAGGAACCGATCACTGGCGGGGAAGGGCGCATCACCGGCACGTTCTCGTCGGACGAGGCGAACGATCTGGCGTTGATCCTCCGGTCTGGCGCCTTGCCCGCGGATCTGACCTATCTTGAGGAGCGCACGGTCGGGCCCAGCCTGGGAGCGGATTCGATCCGAGCCGGTGTCACGGCGTCGATCGCCGGGCTCGCGATGGTGGCGCTCTTCATGCTCGCCTACTACCGACTCTCCGGGATCAACGCCGTCGTGGCGGTCGCGCTGAACCTCTTGATTCTGTTGGCGTGCATGGCCTACGTAGATGCCGTGCTGACCCTGCCGGGCATCGCCGGGTTCATTCTGACGATCGGCATGGGCGTCGACTCGAACGTGCTGATCTTCGAGCGGATCAAGGAGGAGCTGTCGACTGCTCGCGGTGTCCGCGCCGCGGTCTCGGCCGGCTTCGACCGGGTGTGGTGGACGATTGTCGACACCCATGTCGCGTCCATCATCGCGGCTGCGTTCCTTTTCCAGTTCGGTTCGGGGCCGATCCGCGGGTTTGCCACCACGCTGGCGTTCGGCCTCATCTCCAACGTCTTCACCGCGGTCTTCGTCTCGCGCACCCTGTTCGAAACGGTGCTCACGCGACGTCGCGAAGCCACGCTGAGCATCTAGGCAGAACGGGTCCATGCCGATCTTGAAGAACCCGAACATCGACTTTCTGAGACTCCGCTGGCCCGCTGTGGGCTTGTCGGCGGCGATTATCGTGGCCGGCGCCATCATGATGGCGATGCAGGGCGGACCCTCGCTCGGTATCGACTTTTCCGGCGGCACGATCATCATCGTCCAGTTCGACGAGCCCGTGACCGAAGATCAGGTCCGGACAGCGATCGGCAGCGTCGTGGATCAGGGCGTCGTGCAGCAATACGGCGACGCCTCGGCCAACGAGATGCTGATCCGGCTGCCGCAGGGCGGCGAAGAGCAGGGCACCAGCCTCGAAGAAGGGGCCAACGACGTGCGGGCGGCCCTGCAGCAAAGCTCGATCGGCGGCTTCACGGTTGTCGGTCAGGAGCTGGTCGGACCGGTCATCGGCGAGGAACTCACGCGTCGCGGACGGAATGCCTTCGTCTTCGCGATGCTCGGCATCCTCATCTACATCGGCTTGCGCTTCCGGTTCAGCTTCGCCGTGGGGGCCATCATCGCGGTGGCGCACGACATCGTGATCACCCTCGCGTTGCTCACCTTCTTCGGTTTCGATCTGTCGCTAAACGTAGTGGCCGCGATGCTGACCATCACCGGGTACTCGGTCAACGACTCGATCGTCGTGTTCGACCGCGTGCGGGAGAACTTGCGCTCCATGCGCCGGGATGCGTTCGATTCGCTGGTCAACACCAGCATCAATCAGACGCTGAGCCGGACCATCATCACGTCGGGCACGACCGCGTTCACCGCCGGGGCCCTCTTCGTGGCGGGTGGCGAGGTGTTGCGCGGGTTCGCGTTCACGATTCTCGTCGGCGTGATCAGCGGCACCTACTCGACCATCTTCATCGCGGCGGCCGCGGCCATCGTCATCAGCGAGCGACGCGCCTCCCGTCGCGCCGCCGCCGTCGCCGAGCACGCGCCGGCCGCGTCGAAGGTGAAGCCGAAACGCCGAGGCGCAAAGAAGGCACGCGCCCGGGCACGCGCGTGATTCCGCCTTCGGGGGACGAGACCGACACCACCGGCGCCGCCCGGACACTAACTACCTAGACGTAGCGTGACCGTCATTCAGGCCGCGTGGCTCGGGGTGGTGCAGGGGCTGACCGAATTCCTCCCCGTTTCGAGTTCCGCGCACCTGATCCTGGTCCGTGACCTACTCGGTTGGGAGGCTGGTCCCGCCGAGATTCCGTTCGACGTGGCGTGTCATCTGGGCACGTTGCTCGCGGTGTTGCTGTACTTTCGCGATGATGTCGTCGGGTTGGTGCGGGCGGCCCCCGGGGTCTTGACCGGCGCTCCCGGCGAGCCGACCCAGATGGCGCGGCGCCTCATCGTGGGCACGGTGCCGATCGCGCTGGCGGGGTGGCTGTTGGCCGGCGTCATCGACCGGCTTCGTGAGCCGGGTGTCGCGGCGTTGACGCTGAGCGTTGGCGCGGTGGTGATGCTGGTCGCCGAGCGGGTAGCGCGACGCGAGCGGGATGCGGCGTCGTTGTCACTGCTCGAAGCGTTCGGGCTCGGATGCGCGCAGGCCGTGGCGCTCGTTCCGGGCGTGTCGCGTTCCGGGTCGGTGATCACCGTGGCGATGCTGCGCGGATTGAGCCGGGAGGAGGCGGCGCGCTTCTCGTTCCTGCTCGGGATTCCGGCCATTCTCGCTGCCGGCGTTCGCAGCGCGTGGACATTGCCGGCGGGGGCTCTGTCGGGGCAGGCCGCCGTGCTGGCCGTCGGGTTTCTGGCCTCAGGCGTGGTCGGGTACCTGGCGGTTGCCGGCCTGATTAGGTATCTTGCACGTCATCCGATCGACCTC
>MDTE01093791.1_pt1 | contig 27985 bp, 24 predicted proteins | sample 811231 | NCBI WGS metagenome assembly MDTE01 (sample SAMN05326651, study PRJNA326480) | marine metagenome | isolation source: seawater | place: Indian Ocean: Red Sea | collected 2010 | reverse complement strand
TTCTTTTTTCATATCAAGATTGTAAAAGTTAGGCCGAATTTCTGCTAGCTATTTCCATCAAGTTACAACCATTTGAGTAAATTAGCTTTGCTCTTCAATATTTCTTGCACGAATAATATTTTCATTAAGCTGAAGATCTGTTTCATTATCAATTTCTATCCAATTCCCATTTATTAAAACTGGTTTTATTTTAAAGCCATCAGAAATCATTTGTTGAAACAAGTCAGTCATATAAGCATCTCTTATATGCTTTCCATTGATTAAAGAGTTATCATTACTCAAATATTGTTTAAGAATATCGATACCCTTATTTTGAAATTTCATAAGCCCTATGTACTGAGCCTCTATATCACCAAGACTAACATTTTTTCTTCCAATATCAGTTATAAAACCTTCAGTAATTTTCAGGGATTCAGCATCTGAGAGGTAGTTTTCGTGCCTTGCTTGCCAATAATCCTGCCAGTCTAAATCCACAACAACAGATATATCTTCATCTGATTCCAAAAGAGTTCCAAAAATATCTCTCGAAAAAACTATATCTCCGTATGAGACTATCAATACATTTTCAAATGATGACATGGCCTTTTTTAAAGACCATACCATATTAGAGTTTTTGTAATCAGGGTTATCAAAATATAAAGTTCCATAGTCCATAATCATTTCCCCTTTATAGCCTCCAACGATAATTTTTTGTTCATGAGGAAACTCATCTAAGATACTTAGTTGTCTTAAAAGAAGAGGCCTGCCATCTATCTCTACCATACATTTTGGTTTATTTGACGTATGAGGCATAAGCCTAGAGCCTGTTCCGGCAGCTAAGATTAAAAAACTACTTTTTTTCATCTCTATTATTCAAAACTAAAGAACTAAACCTATTTAACTCAAAGGGATTAAATTTTATTTCTCTTTCAGGATGCCACATCCAACCTTCCCATGGCATATGATTATGAACTATTGCCTCTATAGAATGGTCCTCTGCAAGTGCCAATACATTATAGTTTTTTGGACAAGAAAATATTCCCAGCTTGTGGAAAGAATTAACCTCTTTTGGAACCTCAATATCTCCATTTCCAATCAGTTTATGTCTTGTTGCAACATGTCCTTCAACCAATTCTAATTTTTGACTTTCTCTAAGGACTAAGTTTTGCATACCCCTACATATTCCTAACACAGGTAAATTTCTTTGGTAGGCATAATCCAAAATAAGAACTTCGCTTTTATCTCTTAACTGATTGAGTCCAATATCAGCGCCACCTGACAAAATGAAGGCATCTGGTTCTAATTGGTTTATCCACGATAATAAATGACTGCCTTCGTTCTCATAAAGATTATTGGGAATTTGGAATGGAAGAAAATTACAAGCCAATATCCAGTTAATTAATTGTGTGTCTATAGAATCTCTTACTTCTTGATACTCCTGCCAAGTATCAATTCTTTGAGTAACTGCAATTTTTATCACTGTGGGTCTTATTTTTCTGCAATTATGACATAGAGATTGCAGAACTGTGCTGGCATTATCTTGATCAATATTTTATATAGTAAATTACCCGAAATTGAAAGTTTATATCCCTCTTTCCTGCCAAGATTTTCATTGAAATCCTTATGATCTTGATGTCTAAAAATTCTAAATTTGTATAAAAGGGGCATATTAACAACTAAATGTAATTCCTTTACTCTAAATCCTGAATCAGAAAGGAGCGTTGTAAATTCTCTTTGGGTAAGATTAAGTTTATGAAAAAATTTTCCTTTCTCATTTCTTCCTGCTAAATAGTCATTAATCCTGTTTTGAAAATTATCCGCACGAAAAGAAGCGCAAACCCTACCACCTTCCTTGAGGACTCTAGCCGTTTCGTCAATAGCTTTATCAAGATTATTTTCAAGATTGTGGTAAAGGCCGAAAGCCAGGATATAGTCAAATGAATTATCTTTGTAAGGCAAGTTACAAATATCAGCCACTTCTATATCTAGAGTAGAGTCTATTTCTCTTAACTTATTTATTGCATTCTCAATATAATCGAAGCCCTCAATAGAATATCCATTATTGTGATAATACCTCAGAATTCTGCCAGCTCCACAACCTGCTTCTAAGATCTTTCCTTCTTTATTCTGAATAGTCATCTCTGAGAATTTTAGAGGATAAACCTCCTTATTATTCATTGCTTCATCGGGAGGAAGACTATCCCACCTATCATGCCAATAGTCTTTGTTAGTATTATTATTTCTTCTAGTAATTCTCATCAGCTTTATGAATTAGAAATAATAGATATGTGTTTAAGTATAGGGTGAACAATATGATAGGTTTCCCCTTGAAGGTCATTAATTTCTTCTTGAATAACCCTCCAATGTTTTGTCTTCGTGTAATGCGAAATAGTTTCTACTAAAACCTTACAACGTGCAGCAGCATCGTAAATATGATCAATATTTTCTCTGTCAGACTCTAAATAAAATTTCTTTCTATGTAAGATTTGTCCACTATCAATTTGCTCATTCAAGAACAAGGTAGAAGCTCCGACAGTTGATTCAGCTATGAGGCTATAATAGTTTGTTGTGCTGCCCTTATAGTCAGGAAGATAGCCTCCATGAGCATGCAGAAATTTTTTTCCTATTTTAAATAATGGTTCTCTCAATAAGACTCCACCAAAACCTGAATATAAGATCACCGATGAATCTAATTCGGACAATTCTCTAATAACCTCGGAAGAATTAATATCTAGGTTATCTATTTTTTTAAAATCTAAATTATTCTCAATTAGAAGATCTTCAACTGTTTTGTTTAAATCGAAATTAGCTTCGCTCCAGTCACCGGTTGTATATTTTGGCTTGATTTCTTGTTTTACTTTGATTTGACCAGGTTTTAGATCTTCTTCAGAATTCTTCAACAGGAGAACTTTTGCAGGATAAAAATCATACTTTAGTAATGAAGCCAAGTAAGCCTTCGATCTTGAAGTTTCTGTGACCAACATTGAAAGATCTTCTATTATCATTTTATTTTCGAATCAGATATTAATTTTTCCAAAAATTTAATTTCCAAATTAATTGACAAGTTCACTAGTTGGTATGGGTATCCCTCAAATTTATTTGTATTCCCAACAGATGCAATAATGTCATTAACTTTAAGTATGGTATTGAGTAGCTTAAGGTTTTCTTTGATTAAATACTTTGAAACCAAAAAAATTGAAAAAATAATATATAGGTAAGGGTCTTTAAAATCGCCTCTACCCTTTCCCATACCTTTTTCGTATGAGTTGAAGACTTTTTTTGTAACCTCAAACTTTTGTATTAGTCTGTTTTCTAAATCATGCTTATCATTTTGTATAGAAGACAAATTAGAAGCAATGAGATGGCTAATCAAGTCTTCTGTGGAGATGCTCTCTTCTGTATCTATTTCAGCAGCTTCTATCGATAAATCAGTTATATTCAAACCTTCAATAGGAGAGGTCAAGCATGGTGAAAGTGACTTATAGATTTCATCCATAAAAGGGTTTAATTCAACACTGATATCCAAATTAGGAATTATAGAATTTTCTAAAAAAGCCTTTCTAGACTTTTTAAAGTCTTCTATAAAGCTGATACCTTCAAAGGAAGAATACATATAGTGAGCTGGGTTCTCTATGAGGTTAGATTCAGTATACTGATAAGTCATTTTTTAAGTTAATTTTTCTGCTATTTGATCTGAAAATGACAATAGGTATTCCAAAGATTGATTATTATGAATAACTAGATCGGAGTTCTCGGGCTTAGTGAATTTGATATCTTCACCTACCACGTTATTTAGTCTTCCCTCATTAAAAGCTTTATAAATTCCCTTAACATCTCTTTCTCTAAGGTCCTCCATATCAACATCTATAAAAACCTCGTAATAATTATTTATGTTTTCTCTATTCCAGTCACGAGTTGATTGAAATATCGATAATATTGAACAAACAACTGATATTCCCTGATCATCAAGATACTTGGATAATTGAGACATTCTAGAAGCATTAATTTTCCTATCTTCAAGTTCATGACCTAAATCGTGATTAAAAACCTCTCTTATCACATCACCATCTAAAAAAAATAGAGAATTATTTTTCTTTTTGGATTGACGATAAACTGTCTCGGCTAAAGTTGTCTTGCCTGAACCTGATAAACCTATTATCCAAACTACCATTTAATTAATTGAATCTATTAGGGAGGCTGAACAATCCAAAAGGATCTTAGAGCAAGATTTTAGCTTATTAAATTTATCTTCACCACAACCTATTGCTGCAGGTATAGAGAATTCTGCACACCTTATGGCCATATGAGAGTTAGCCCCCCCGTACATTGTTATGAGACCAGTAATATTGAAATTGAAAATCCAATCATAGCCAGGATCCGCTCCTTCTATGAGAATGATTTTACCGTCTAAGTCATTTGAGGAACTTTTATCAACTACCAATGAGTCGCCTATTACTTTCAGAGAGGTTATGAAGTTAGGTTGTATTGATTGAAAAGGAACAACATGAATGCCCTCAAAATTAGAAAGGATTTGCGGAAGCCTTATAGCTGAAGAGACTTTATGCTTTGATTCATTTAGCAGAGATTCATTAATAATAACTTCTCTATAATTTTCTTTTTCTTCATTTTGAAAAATTTCTACTAGTCTCTCAATTTGTATATGAGACAGAATATTTCTATCTATGTTAATTTTTGCTCCGAAATCTGCAATCAACTCTAGAATTGTACTTACACTCTTAGTAAAAATAAACTTTCCATATTCTCTTCCAGCAATAGATTGAGATAGATATTCAAAAAATATTTTATGATCTACTTCTTTAAAACCATGAGCCATAAAAATATCATCAATTTGCTTTCTTTTCTTACTACTTAACTTATATTCTCTTTTATTATTTTCAATAATTGAATGAACATTTGAATTTGTTTTAAATAAGTCTTTCATTTGATCGTATCTCTTGGAAAGAATGTCGTAAGTACCCGGTCTAAGGTGGCCATATCTATTAAGAAATACCTCTTCTGAAATCATTTTTTTTTGCAGTTTATTGGTATCTATTATTAATTCTGTTGCTACTGTACTCACATTAGCTAACAAGCCCTCAATATCCTTACTATCCAAAATACCTTTCTTTTGTAAAGAAAGGAGGACAGTTTTTGAGATAAAGCCGTGTCTTGCTAATATTGAAAATGGAATAGTACCAAGTTGTCTGCAATCACTTAGTATTAATTCTATGGAAGAAAGATCACCAGTCTCGAAATACTTAAGATAGGATTCTTGATTGGCCTTAAGTTGCTCTAACGAATGAAGAGCAGAATTAATTCCGCTCTTCTTTTTATTCAGAAAAAGGTTATTCGTAAGCTTAAAGTAACTTTCTTTCAATTCATTTTTCTGCTTCTCAGACAATGTATCAGAAACTAAAGAATCAATCTTTTCATCAAAGTCAAAACTATAGGTCGTTATTGCCACATCAAATTCCACTTTGTCATGTAGCTCAGGTTTAGTAGTTAAAGTACGAGACCATCTATTAACTAGCTTCTCTCCAACATCTTGAGATATATCTGCAGGTAAAAAAGAATGAAAGCTCAATCTAGTGTCAATATATGGTTGGCCTTCGAGAGACAGTAATAACTCCCTAGTTTTTGGGATAGCATACCCCATTAATTTTCTGGCTTCAGCCCAAGAACCATCAGTTATTAAATTTTTATATAAACTAAGTGCTAAAGCTCTTGGCACTCTGCCAATCATCTCTATTGGATTCCAATCAGGCATTTGGCCAAAAACTGAACTTTCTCCGTAAACTTGATCTAATCTTGAAAATCGAGGTTCAAGAGTTTTTCTGATATTTTGTAAACTTGGATTAATTTTATTAAGAACATCAAGATCCCATGTTTTCTTAGTAGAGATTGGTCTCACCTGAAGAAGAAAGTTTTGCATATGAGAATTTATGGCAAATTCAACATCAAGATATTGACTATTCAAGGTTGTTTCTAGCTCTTGCACAGCTGCTATTAATTTGATGAATCTTTCTGATTTTAAAGAAGCGGTAAAATCTCTATGTACCCATAAAGTTTTGTTTGATGTCTTGCTTCCACCCGAAGTGACAGTATCGGTCAGGCCACTAATATCATCATAATTGATTACATAATAAGGAGAGCCTTTATTTAATTCATGTGTAAAAATTACCCCGCTAGACACGACATCTTCTACCATTGTTTGACAAAAAATCTCGTTATTTTGAAAATTACTGTCATTTTTATCGTAACTGGAACATACATTATCAATTGCTGAAATCAATTTAGTCTTATCTGTTGAGGGGACATTGAGTATTGATTCGTATTGACCGGCTTTGGCAGATTCATCCCCATCTTCGTCAATAGCTGAAGATCTCACAGCTAGTAATTCTGTTTTAGAAAAATTGGATTCAATTGAATTAAGAACCTTATTAGGATCATTTAGCCAAGAACCTAAGTCAAATTTAACTAAAGAAGGAACTATGAAAAGATTTAACTGGCCAATTAAATCTTCAAGTACTTTAGCTTTGCTCATTTTTAAAAACTTTTATTTCTTTAACGAGTTCTTTTAATCCTTTTGCGACTTTTATACCTCTAGTTATTTCAAAATCATCTTCGATAATCGATATTGGATCGTAAAATAAGACCTGTTTTTTTTGGCTTAATGCCTCGAAAGCAGGAGAAGTAAAAGGGAAACATATTACTAAGTCAACCGATTCAATAATTCTTTTTGCAGAGATGCCAAAAATATTTATGAAACGATCAGAAGAATGATTCAGCATTTCCCTACCTTTCTTGGGTGTAAGGTGCTTTGTTGACTTAAGATATGCCAATAAATCATTCTCACTTAATGACTGTTCTATATCATTATAAAACTGATTTATCACGTTAACATTACCGTATAAAGCTTTTGCGTAATTGATTTGTCCGTGAATTCCAAATATAGCTATATTTGGTCTAGGAGAAACGTCAGGTATTGGTAGATCAATGTCATCAATTGGGATAGATGCTACCTCTGTCATAGATATTCTTTCTCCGATAAAGTTATTAAAAAAATTTCTTGATATCTCATCGTAAACCCATATTTCTGAACCTAATATTTCTTTGGACCAAGAAGCTTGGTGATGTTCTTTAGCGCCTAGACAATAGAAGGAATGATGTACTGGACTGGAATTGATTGAATAAAATTTATACGATTGTGAGTACTCGAATTGAATAACTTTTGTTCCCGCCTTCTTCATTTGAAGAATCTCGGGAGAAAGTATCAAACCAGAATGTATAGGATAGAAGATATGAGATGGCAAATTTTGAGTTGTATAAGTTTTTATAAACTCTGATTTCAGTAATTCACTAGCGATTATTAAAGAAAACTTATTACCAGATAATAACTCAAAAATCCCTTTGAATATCAAAGCAACTCCAGAAATAAAAAAATAGATTTTTGATGTTATTTTTTGAAAAGAAATACTAAATTTAAGAAATTCAACATTACCCGCATTATTTCTTTGAAAGGAAGTGGGTGCTTGGGAAATTAGATCGCAAGGGCTGAAGCCTTTACTGTTAAGAAAATCACTAAAATTGTATAGATATCCTTCTGATGGAGTTAGAGCATTTTCTCCTAGTTCGTAAACAATAATTTTATTTTGGTAATTAATTTTTCTCAAAAAAAGCAGTTTTACCAACTGCAAAATCAACCTCATAAAAAGAAATAACTGGTAAAAGATATTTAATAGAAAATGAATTAAATAATTATAGAACCTAACTTTTACCTTTAACTCTTTGAGTATCTTCAAGGGAAATAAGAACCTAAAAGAGATAATCTTATTATTGCCTTCACTAAGATTATAAGAAGTGGAAATTAAATTTATTAGGTACCTTTCTGAAATAAAATGATTAAAAGAAGAAATATTATTGCCGTATAACTCTTTCCACGGTCTCATAAGATGCCTTAATTTTGGGGTAAGTTCGTAAATCTTTAACCTTGATTCATGAAAATTTTCAACGTATTGATAATGATCTGAAGCAATAGTCTCTCTTGTTAATTTATCCATTTGCATCAAGATTATTTAATTTAGATATATCTTGTAAAGTTGCATAAATCTTTTCAGATGAATTAGTTGTTACTCCCTCTAAATTTCTAAATGCGTCATTTTGTCTTAGCCAAATTTCAGAGTTAGGTTGATTTATTCCAAGATCAAATAGGTCTGCAAAACCTTGCTTAGACGACACTCCCTCTGCTAATCCAAGTTTTCTATAGATTGTAGTAATCTCGCCGTTTTCATCATAAACACAATCTTCTTTTCTCTCTTTGGGATCATACAATTCTATGACAGGTTTCTCGTGATACTTTGCTTGAAGTACTCCAGAACTCCAAAAAGAGATGACTAAGTCCATCTCAGAACAAACTTTTAGCAAACTTTCGCTCACAATAAAGATATTTACTTTTTTATAAAGACTTCTTAAATCTTCAATAATATTATTTTCATTCTTTTCTCTAGGATGTGGCTTTATAAAAAGGTTAATTTCTTCGTAATTAGAACAAGCTTCTAATATCCAATTTAAGTACCTTACTTTGTCATCATGTGAAAGGTATGTTGGATGAATCGCTCGCGATATTAAAAGGACATTACGAGTTTTTTCTTTAATATCTCTATTATCATCCTCATGTAATATCTTTTCAGTCCAAAGATCATCAGTAAATGTAAATCCAACATTGGTTACAGTATCTACAGATAAATTTTTTTCAAAAATTTCCTTATCAGATTCGTTCGAAATAAGTAAATGATGTTTTTTTATTATTTTCTTTCTGTTCTCTTTATTTGATCCAGAATTACTGAATATGTGATTGCTGTGGGGGAAAAAAATGACTGTCAAGTTTAAGAATTTTTTCTCTAAATACCTTGAAAGAGGACTCAGGCCATTGTAATCCTTAAATAAAAAAAAATTTTCTGAAATATCAAATTTACCTTCCAAATATCTATAAAGACGCTTATATTGAATTTCTAAAGAAAAATAAGAAAGCAATTTCTCTAGGGTTATCCGATATCTAGAGTTTTGGAAAACTGTAAAGTTAGATGCCTTATCTAATAACTGATAAATCAAAGACTTCTTGTAGGGAAAATAACTTTGCTCAGTGAAGTTTTTTTCCCATAAGTTATGTAATTCCCTATTTTCCTGCAAGCTAACAAAGCTTTGGCGAGTCTCAAAAATTATTAAAAAATTTATATCTCTTTCTTTTAGAAAAAACCAGAAAGGCATAATCCATTCAACTTCGCCAGCAGAAGATCGAATGACGAAAATAAAGTTTTCTTTCACTATGAATTGTTTCTCTTTTGGTGTTCTTCTAATAATTTAGAAATGTAAGGATCTATTACTTCCCCTCTTACTTCAATTTTTCCAAGTTGATCATTAATTTTCAAAAGACCCACATTTTTTCCTAGTAATTCAGAGTTTCTAATGAATTCAGGATGCGTAACTAATCCAAGTCCTTTGATAGCTACATAAGTTTCTTCTTTAAACTCTCTTGGGACATCCCCTCCGTCTACTCTAGAAAAATTGTTTCCTTCGTTATCTTTGAAAATCATTGCAGGTTCTCTTATCGCAGGAACAATTGAATCATTCCCTTCAAGCAAGAGAGTTGAAATAACTTCATCTAGAAAACCTTTTGGTCTAAAAGGAAAGGTTTCCTCCAAATAAACAACCAGGTCAGGTAAACAAAAATTTTGTTCTATTTCTTCGAGTGCATATTTAAGGACCTCTACAATAGCAACATGATTTTCGGATAAATGACTAGGTCTAAGTGATAGAGGTATTGTATTTAATTCTCTTGCCTCTTCGCGGTTTTGTTCATTATCTGTTGTAACAAATACCTTACTAATAAAGTCTGATTCTAGAGCAGAATTAATACTAAAGCTTAGTCTTGAATTATCACCTATCCTAGCAGATCTACCTTTTACTGGAAGAATAGCAACAATTTCTAATTCGCTCACATCAATAGTGCCTGTCTTATAATCAGGACTGTTATTAATTATCCTAACTACATTTTCTAACCTCTCAATGTTGCCGTCTTGGTGGATACCATGAAAATGAAAAACACTAGCTTCAGGCTCATATAGAAGCTTATATCCCTTTCTTATAACTTCTTGCCCCCATAACCTATCCTCTATATTTGTTGTAACACTATCAAAGGGTATGTCATCTAAGATTTTTTTCTTGACAATAGAATTAGCATTATGAAAAAAACTATCTTTGATCTGAACTTTTCGATCCAATCCAAATACTAGTAAGAGATCTCTCTTATCTGAGAGCGAAGAGAAACTCATAGGCTCCTGTCTTCCATAAACTCCTGCATAAGATTCATCCTCTTCAATAGCATTAACTAAATTCTCCAACCACTTATCATTTACGGGCAGGCAGTGAGCAGAAATAAGAACGATATAGTCTCCTTTCGCAATTTCAACTCCAGCATTAATTGATTTACCGGGAAGGTAATTTGTTATGTTCACAATCTTTGTGATTCCAAGGGATTTGGCTTTCTCGACTGTTTTGTCAGTACTCTCATTATCAACAAGAATAATTTCGAAATCTTGAAAAGTTTGTTTGTGAATTTGTTGCAAACATTTAGCAATCCATCTTTCTTCGTTCTTGGTTCTTATAATAATTGAACACTTTACAGTCATGGTCTTTAAGTAATTTAATCAATAAAATTTATTCGGGTGCCATTTTCAATAGGCTTTCACATACCAGTAAGTCTTCTGAATTTTTCAACAAAAAAGTTGTCCATTTTGATAAATCAACATTAAGGACATTACCTTGAAAAAGACCTTTGAAGCCATGTGCTTCCTCTTTTTGAAATGATTTGGAGTTCCATGCCATTAAAGCATATGTAAAATAAGACAAACAGGGTAAATCTTGAGTTCTTGCAAAAGGTGCATCATATTCAAAGTTTATAGGCTTTCCCTCCATAAGGGCATGATTAAGTAAAGGATAGGTTGTAACCATTGAATCAAAAACTGATCCGCAAAAGGATTCTTTTGCTAGCTTTATATCTTCAATAGTTGTTAATGGGGAAGATGTATTTAGCCAAAAAAGATTCGTACAGTTTATAGAATGTAAGAAATTACTCACAACAGTTTCAGTTGTTGCATACGAACTTGCTAACTTCTTTTCTCTATGAAAAAATTTGATTCCATTTTTATCAGCAATTTCTTTAAAATATTCATCATCAGAATTTATATATATTTCATCAAAACTCTCAGATCTTTTCGCCTTTATGACCATCCTCTCTACAAGATTTACACCTTCAAAAAGCTTATAGTTCTTTTTTTTAAGTCTTTGTGAGCCAGCCCTGCATGGAATCATGCATATATTACTCAAACCATTCCTCCCCTATTCCAAGGAATAAATTCAGATGTTTTTATTCTTTCATTTTCATTGATTGTCTGTTTTCCAGAAGCGTAATTCAAAATTTCTGTATATAAGTCTCGTGATAGCTCTCTATACGACGAGCTTTTAAGCACTGCTGAAGCATCAAAATCCATAAACATTGACATTCTTTCAAACATACTTCTGTTGGATGAGATTTTAATAACTGGAACAAAACTATTATCATAACTAGATCCTCTTCCTGTTGTGAAACAAATCATATTTGCTCCTGAAGCTATTTGTCCTGTCAGAGAACACGGGTCGTAGCCAGGTGAATCCATAAATGTAAGCCCTGTGCGGATTGATGACTTTTCGCCGAATTCAAGTATTTCTTGGATTTTGCTAGAACCTCCCTTTTGAACAGCACCTAAAGATTTCTCGTAGATATTACTTAAACCTCCTTCTTTGTTTCCTATTGAAGGATTATTTTCAATATTTATAAGATTCAAACCTTGATCCCATCTATCGACTATTTTCATAAATTTCTTCCTATTGGAATCATTGGGGATTCTATTTATAAAGTTTGCATGAGCACCAAAAGTCTCAGGTGTTTCAGATAAAATTGCAGAACCATTATTATTTATCAATAAATCTATTGCTCCTCCTAAGACTGGGTTTGCAGTTATTCCTGATAAGCCATCTGAGCCCCCACATTGCAGAGCTACTTTAAGTTTATCTAAACCAAATTTCTTTCTTTTTATAGACTGAATTGCATCTAACTTTATGATCACTTCATCAATAACGTTTTTGGAAAGGTCTTGAAAGGAAGAAAAATTTTGAATTGTGTTCCTGTAAATTACTTTTTTTAGAGAGTCTGAGCTTTCTAAAAAATTATTACTTTCGCAACCCAGCCCTATGATTACCGCACCAAAACAATTTGGGTTGAGGATGTATCCTTCTATAAGTCTTTGCAACACCTCTAAGTTGAGATCCTGACCATTATGTCCACATCCATTGGAATGGATTATTGGTATTACTTCTATATCTCCATTCTTTATAACATCAATGTGATTGAGTTCTTCTTCTATAATTCTGACAGCACTATTAGCACAACTTACCAACGATATGACTAAAAGACATTTTCGAGTTGCAACTCCATAAGTTCCGTTATCATACCCATAAAAGGAGCTCTCCAAGTCGTCTTCATTCTCAAAGTTAATTCCTTGAAGTTCAAAATCATAGTTATGAGCATTGGAAATACCCACATTAAATTCATTTAATTCCTCAAAAATATTAATATCCTCTAATGCATTTCCAATCTGATTACCCAATTTAAATATTTTATCTCCTTCTTTAATATCTTTTAGGGCATATTTTTTTCCTACCTTAAAATCGGCTGTGTCTTTAATGCAAATATAGAGATTATCTTTCTCATGAACATTAACCAGTATTTCCTCGATATTATTATTTTCTTTTGGCATAACCCCTCACTCTCCTATATATCAATCCAAGCTGAATGAGAATTAAGACTTTTTTGAGCCGCTTCTAAGACAGATGTGCTGTGAATACTCTCATTAAACGAGGGCTTAGATTGTGGCATATCCTCTAACTTTATCCTTCCAGATATCAATAAAGAGGCTGAGTTTAAAAAATCTGCAATGCTATCAATCCCATAACCCGACCATTGAAGTTGGCCGCTTGAATTCTTATATGAAGAGCAGAAATAAGGATTTATTGACTTAGGATTTTTGTTATCAACATTCAAATAAAGGCCTCTATTTTTTTGATCTGACTCAAACCTACCGTTTGTACCAATAAGTTTAATTTTTTGGTCAGAAGCTGATGTTGAAGTATCAGGATCAACCCAGTTGGTAAAAATAGTCTGAGTAAATGTTTCTTTATTCATGTTCTCCCATTCTATAGAGCATTGTATGGCGTCATAGGTATTCACTCCAACACCATTTAGGTAATAGTCTTGTCCCTTAGCCGAAACCCTCTTAGGCACCGCTTCAGTTATAAACCTCATCAAGTCAATATAATGAACACCAAGATAATTAAGTATATTCGTTTTAGAAGACCATCCCTTAAAATTTTTGGTTGGTATGCTTTTACGTTGACTATATTCCACTATGCAATATAAGAGCTTTCCTATCTCACCAGATAAATAACTATCTCTCAAAGCAATGTTTGCGATGTCCCAACGTTTGTGAAACTCGACCCAAGACAACAAACCTTTTGTATCAGCAATAGAAGTCAACTCTTGAGCTTGTTTCAAATTTACAGTGAAGGGTTTAACTACTAAACAATGCATATCATTTTCTAAACAGAACTTTGTAATCTCATAATGCAGATGATCTGGAACAGCTATGATTGCACATGCAGGTTTTTCTATTTCTTGGATGGCCTTTTTATATTCATTTAAATTATCTTCCGTGTTAGGACTCAACACTACGGGTAGATTACATCCAGAAATATCCTGGAGCTTATCGGTTTTTTCTCTAGCTTGAATAGTGCTTTCAACCCTTGAACCAACTATATGCAATAGATTAACTTTTTGTTCCTTCCTATTAAACTCATTTATTGCAGGAACAATGGTTCCATAACCATCAGTACCTTGACCAGTAGAATACATTCCATTGCCTATTAAAACTATATTCAACTTATTACTCATACAATATCTTGGTAAGATAATTTTTTACCTATTTTTCCTTTTTCTATTCTATATAAAAAGTCTGAGTCAGCCATCGTACTAATTCTGTGAGCCACAATTATTATAGTCTTTGTACCAATTAATTCTTTAATCGAACTCATTACTTCTATCTCTGTTGAGCTGTCCAAAGAACTTGTAGCTTCATCTAAAACTAGAATGGAGGGGTTTTCATACAAAGCCCTAGCAATACCAATCCTTTGTTTCTGTCCTCCAGAGATTCTTACACCCCTCTCACCAACGGTTGTGTTTTCTTTGTTAGGAAGCGCATCAACAAAAGAATTTAATTTAGCCAACTTGATTGCAGATGCAATCTTTTCGTCATCGATATCTTCTTCTTCTAAACCAAAAGCAATATTTCTTTTTAATGTGTCATCTGTCAAAAAAACTTCTTGAGGTACATAACCAATACCTCTTTGCCAAGAGCGCAAATTATCACTTAGTTTTTTTCCATCTATTAGAATTTCACCTGAAGTAGGTTGATTTAAGCCCAACAGTAAGTCAAGAAGGGTACTTTTTCCCGCGCCACTTTCTCCTATTATGCCTACACAAGAACCAGCAGGAATTATCATATCTATGTTCTGTAAAATAGTGCCGGAATCTTTATAGCTAAAACTAATATTTTTTAATTCTATTTCTGAAGATAAATTAATTTGATCTAATTCATTGTGAGAAGGCAGGGGACGCTCTCTTATTTTTACAAGCTCTTCATGCAATGAATGGAGTATGGGCAGAGTAAACCTAACACTTTGCATAGAAGAAACTATTCTATTTATTGAAGGCATTATTCTGAAAGCTGCTAATCCAAATAAACCTAATAATGGAACTACTTGTTGAATTTCTTTTTGATCAAAAGCGTAAACGAAAATGAAAAGAACAATGCCGCTTATAGCTGCAAATTCAATAAATATTCTAGGCAAGCCAACTATTATGGCCTGTTTTCGATTGTTGTTTGCACTACCAGAATTATGAGTACTATATATTTCCAAAAAATTTTGTTCTCTGCCAGAAATTTTAACCTCCTTGATACCAGAAAGGCCTTGTTGAAGATGCTGTATTCTTTTTCCATCATGGAACATTCTCTCATTTCCCCACCTTTCAGATTTACCTTTGGTAAAAAATAAATATATAGAACCAAGGAGAATCATAGTAGCAATAACAATGATAGTTGCTGAGGGTTCAATAAAAAGAAGCAGTAGTGTTATACCAAGCAAGACTAGCAATTCAGAAAAAATAGACAAAGTGTTGCTTATTGCCCCAGTAAACTGAGTGACTTCAGAGAGTGAATTGCGTATTAAATCAGAGGAATTTCTTGATAAATGGAATTCATAGCTTTCAGATAAATAGCCTTTAAAAAACTGATATGAAAGTTTTTCTTGAATTCCAAAAATATACTTAGATTGATAAAAAGTTAAAAATAATAGAAATAAAGATTTTAATAAATAAATACAAAATAGGCCAAATAGCATTAAAAGTATTAATGATCTATCTGATTGAATATTAAATGAATTTCTAATTACATCTAAGAAAAAGTTTTCTGAAGATTCTGGAGATTGAGTTAAGGATGATAATACAGGAAGAATTGCACCTATGCCCAACGTTTCTAAAACCATTCCTATAACAGTAAAGAGAATAAGGTAAAAAGATGCTCTAACTTGAGACTTAGAGAGAATGCTAAAAAATTTTTGTATATACGAGAACATAAAAGAGAGCGAATCTAAAGCCTAAGATCAGAATCCTCAGATGAAAATACAGATTTTAGATCAAATAAGATGCAATTATCACTTCCAAAACCTTTAATTGCTTCAATTCCCATAAGCCTAATATCTTTATGAGGAACAGCTAATAAAATTCCGTCATAGTCTTTATCTTGTATTTTTTTGATTAGCTCAATGCCATATATTTCTTTTGCTTCTATTGGGTCTACATAAGGATCATATACGTCAACTTGTCTCACCCTTTTCTTTAAATTCACATAAACATCATATACTTTGGTGTTTCTTATATCAGGACAATCCTCTTTAAAAGCCAAGCCTAGAATTAAAATCTTTGCATCAAGATTTTGATCTATAGTTTGGGAAAGTTTATTTAAAAATTTTTCCACAACAAATGCAGACATGCCATCATTAATTTTTCTTCCAGAGAGAATCATATTGGCATCAAATTGCAAATTTTTGGCTTTATGAGTCAAATAGTAAGGATCTACTCCTATGCAGTGGCCTCCTACTAGACCAGGCTGGAAGTTTAAAAAATTCCATTTTGTACCTGCTGCTCGTAAGACTTTCTGAGTGTCCAAATCCATTCTGTCGAACAACATAGATAACTCATTGATCAAAGCTATATTTATATCTCTTTGTGTATTTTCAATAACTTTAGCAGCTTCAGCTATTTCAATACTCTCCGCTTTGTATGTCCCTGCTTCTATTATGCTTTTATATAGTTCATCAACAAATGTAGCTATTTCTGGATTTGAACCGGAAGTAACTTTCATAATATCCTTGAGTTTATGAACTCTATCTCCAGGATTGATTCTCTCAGGTGAGTAACCACAAAAAAAGTCTTCATTAAATTTGAGTTTAGAACTTGATTCAAGGATAGGAATACATACTTCTCGTGTTGCACCTGGATAAACAGTTGATTCATATATAACAACATCTCCTTTTTGAATATACATACCTATCATTTTGGATGCTGTTTCCAGGCTTGAGAAATCAGGTTTATTATCTTGGTCTACAGGCGTAGGTACGGTAACAATATAAACAGAACAATCAGTTAGAAGTTTAGGATTATCTGTAAGGGTCAAATTATCAGATAACTTGATCTCTTCCTTCTCTAACTGGCCAGTTCTATCAATTCCTTGGGAGATTTGTCTCATCCTCTCTTGATCCTTGTCAAAAGCTACCACCTTAAATTTTTTTCCAAACTCGACAGCTAAAGGTAGACCTACATAACCTAAGCCTATAACACCAATTACAGTATTTTGATCAACCATCATTTTTTATTTTGTAATATTCTTTAAACCATTGAACAAAATTGTTGACCCCTTCCTGAACAGTTGTATCAGGCTTGTATCCAGAAAGGCTAGTTAATGCTGAGACGTCAGCATAAGTATCGGGTACGTCTCCTTCTTGAAGAGGCAGCTTTTCTTGAATGGCTTTTATGCCTAATGAATTCTCTATAGCTTCAATGTATTCACTAAGTTTTACTGGGTTATTATTCCCTATATTCAAAATTTGGTATGGACAATTACTACTCGCTGGACTTGGGTTGAAGGAATCCCAGTTTGGGTTAATTTTTGCAGGCTCATCACTTACTCTTACAACTCCTTCTACTATATCATCAACATAAGTAAAGTCCCTTGTATGGTTACCGTTATTAAAAACTTGTATGGGCTTACCCTCAAGGATATTTTTTGTAAATAAAAATAAAGCCATATCAGGTCTGCCCCATGGGCCATAGACTGTAAAAAAACGTAAGCCAGATGTCGGCATCTTATATAAGTGGCTATAGCTATGTGCCATTAATTCATTAGCTTTTTTTGTAGCTGCATAGAATTGCAGAGGGTGATCAGCGCCATTAAGCTCAGAAAAAGGCATAGTTGTATTGGCACCATAAACACTGCTGGTGCTAGCATAGGTCAAATGCTCTACTGAATGATGCCTGCACGCTTCAAGTAAATTTACGAAACCGTTTATATTACTTTCTACATAGGCTAAGGGATTCTCTAGACTATATCTGACTCCAGCCTGTGCTGCCAGATGAATAACTCGATCAAAGCTGTGTTGAGTAAAAATGCCTTCTAATTCATCTGAATTAGCTAAATTCACTTTATAAAATTCAAAGTGAGTTGCATTAGGATTATTTCTTAATTCTTGCAGCCTAGCCTCCTTAAGAGATGGCTCATAATAATCATTCAAACTATCTAGACCAATAACATTATCACCTCGATTAAGTAGATAAAGAGAGGTATGGTATCCAATAAAGCCAGCTGCACCAGTCACTAGAACCTTCATTTTGCTAGGGATTTTCCTCTTGCAATTCCATAATAATCAAAGTCAGTCCCTTCGAATAGGTTAGGATTATAAATATTTCGACCATCAATTATGATATTTTTTGAAAGTCTTCTGCCTATTTCCTTAAGATCCAGTGATCTGAAAATTTTCCACTCAGTACAAATAACTAAAGCCGAGCAATCATCTAACACATCTAAGTGATTTGAAAATAAATTAAAATCTTTTCTATCTAAAAACATCTTTTTTGCGGTTTTATTTGCTTGAGGATCATAGGCATTGACTATTCCTCCCGCTTCCCATATGGAATTCATTAACTCTATGCTAGGAGCCAGTCTCATGTCATCTGTTTCTGGTTTAAATGACAACCCCCAAACTGCTATTTGTTTTCCTTTAATATCACCTTCAAGAGCGAAGTTTAGTTTGTTGAATAGTATTTTTTTTTGTTCTTCATTGATAGAAGAAACAGATGATAATAATTTTGGTTCGTATCCCTTACTTTGTGAAACATTTATGATGGAGTCCAGATCTTTGGGAAAACAAGATCCTCCAAATCCACACCCAGGATATAAAAAGTTTGTTCCTATCCTAGAATCAGAGCCTATACCATTTCTTACATCTTCTATATCAACGCCAAGCAGTTCAGCAATTCGTGATAACTCATTAATAAAACTAATTTTTGTAGCTAACATTGCATTAGCAGCATACTTTGTTAATTCACTTGATCTTCTTGCCATAAAAACTAACCTATTTTTCTGGCGGTTGAAAGGAGCATAGCACTCTTCCATAGAGCGTCTTATTTCGTTGTCCTCAGTTCCAATAATTATCCTATCAGGTTTAGTGAAATCTTGAATAGCCGAACCTTCTTTTAAAAATTCAGGGTTCGAACAAACAGAAATTTCAAAGCTAAGTCCCCTTTTTGTCAGCATTTCATTGATTTCTTGTTCAACTATTTCTGCAGTGCCAACAGGAACAGTAGACTTTATTGCGATAATTTTTTTGGAATTTATTTTTTTACCAATTGATGCTGCAACTTCAATGATGTTATTGAGATCAGATGAACCGTCCTCCTTTGGTGGCGTGTCAACAGCCACAAATATAATTTCAATATCATCTTCAAGGCCATTTCCTATCTTTTCTGAAAAAGATAAATGTTTGGAATTTAAATTCTTTTCAACTATCTCCTTTAACCCTGGTTCATAGATATCGATTATTCCAGAATTTAAACCTTTGATTTTGTCAATATTACTGTCTATGCATATAACGTTATGACCACAATCAGCCAAACAAGAGGCACTGACAAGTCCAACGTAGCCGGCACCTATGACAGAGACTCTCATATGTTAATTTTAGCTTTTCCTGTTTCTGATCTGATGAAAAATTAAAACAAAAATGGATGAAAGCAAGCCTCCTAAGAGGGTTATTACTATGCAAATAGTTCTTCTACTGGGGTAAGAAGGTGCTTCGGGTTCTATTGGGCTTTGGATTACCTTTAAAGCATACTCATCGGTAGTTTCTCCTATCATCATCTTTTGAGCCTTAAGTTCGATTAGCTTAGCTAATGCCTTTCTAACTTCAGGTACCGGTGTCTTTGAAATTTGAAGTTCAATAAATTTAATTGAATCTCTTGCCTCAATTATTTCTCTGTCTCTTATATATTGATTTAGGTCTTTAATTATAAAATCTAAAATATCTTTTGAAACTTGGGGCGATTGATGTTCAAACTTAAATTCAATGAGTCCAGTTATTTTATCTCTAACGAAGCTAAAGTGATCTTTTTTAAATGCTTTATACGATTTTAGTAAAGACGGTTGAGAACTTTTTCCATTAGCATCAACAACCCATTTGTCTTGTTCTGAGTTGTAAATTGCTTCGTTAAAATAAAGCTTATCTTCACTGTAAGAATAATTATCGACCGCTAAAATATACTTATCGATAGACCTTCTTTCATTTAAGTATCTATAAAAATCAAATGACTTTGATGTCTCCAAAGTAACATCAACATTATTTGCATTAGCATCATTAAGATTTATACCGACTAGAGCAGCCAAACCTCCAGCTTGAGACCCTTGAGAGGAGCCTTGCTGAACAGGTGTCAACAGAGACTCTGATTCATAGATATTGGGTAGTGAAAGGGCATAAACAACTGAAAAAATAGCAAATATAGATGTTAAAACCACTACTTGCAGTTTATGTAACCATAATATCTTAAATAATTGAAGAAGGTCTAACTCTCCCTCATTAGAAGTAGTTTCGTGATCTGGTTTATCCATGGGAGACTATGGTAGATGATTTATCAACTATATCAATCTTTCAAAAGTAAAATGTTCAACTTTTTGTAAGTTGATGATAAATATTTTGAGCTACTTTCTTTCCAATGCCATCAACTTTTAGTAAATCGTCAATACCAGCCCTTTTCAATTGGTCTACACTTCCAAAATATCTCAAAAGCTGTTTTTTTCTGAAAGTGCCAACACCGTATAAATCGTCTAGAGAGGATTGAATAGAAGTTTTTCTCATTTTTCTCTTTTGGGCTTCAATAGAAAATCTGTGAGTCTCATCTCTTATCTCTTGAATAAATTGATGAAAAACTTGAGTTCTATCTACAGAAAAACTTTTTCCATTCGAAAGGTGAATGGTATCAAAAGATGCCTTTCTCCTGACACCTTTAGATATAGAAATAATATTTGCTTTAATACTACTTTCTTCTAATTTTTTTATTATAGTTTCTAAATGTACTTTTCCACCGTCAATTATTATTAAATCAGGCAATTCCTTCCTTTCTCTTTTTAAAAATCTTCTTTCGATTAATTCAATCATTGATCCAATGTCATTGCCCGAATTTGATTTACTGATATTGTAAGTTCTGTATTCCCCTCTTGCTTTGCCGTCTGACGTATACACTGTGCATCCTGCAATGGCGTTTTTACCGGAGTGGTGGCTTATGTCATAACATTCTATTTTTTTTAAATCTTGTTTAATTTCTAAACCGACCTTTAATTTCTTAAATTTATGAGTGATATTTTTATCATATCGATCTTTTCTGAGGACATGCTCAGTATTGGCCTTACAAACATCTAGCAAGCCTTTATCTTTTTTACCGGGTCTGGTAATTATAGAAATCTTTTTCTTATGTTTTATATATAAAGCTTCTTCTAATAACTTTTTATTTTTGACTGGTTGATCAGTAATTAATGCGCGTGGGCAGTTATGATTAGTTAAATATTGATTTGTTATAAAGCTTTCCAAAATATTTTCTTCATCATAATTAAGATTTAAAGAAAAATTCTGATGTCCAGTAACCCACCCTTGGCTTACGGATGTAACTCCAATCTTAATATTCCGTCCGTGCGAGGAAATAAAAATGGCATCCCTACTTGTTTTGAAACCTGCTACGCTTTGCGATCTCTGTATATCTCTAAGGGCAGATATCCTGTCTCTGTAAATTGCTGCCTTTTCATAATCTTTCTTTTTTGAAAAACTATCCATAGAAGTGTAAAAATTATCAATCAGTTCTCTAGACTTTCCATCCAATAAAAGTTCTGCGTTATGTACTTCTTTTAAATAGTCTTTTTTGCTTATTAAACCTATGCAAGGAGCAGAACATCTTCCAATTTCATACTGAATACATGGTCTACTTCGATTTTTAAAATACGAATCGGAGCAATTTCTTAATTTAAATGTTTTTTGAATGAGTTTTAAAGCGTCTCTAACTGCATAAGAGTTTGGAAATGGACCAAAATGCTTGCCATTATCCAATTTTTTTCCTAAAAAAGATTTTGCTGCAGGAAAGTCCTTAGATATTTCAATTTTTATCCATGGGTAGCCCTTATCATCTTTGAATTGAACGTTAAATTTAGGTTTTTTCTCTTTTATTAAAAATTGTTCATGTAAAAGGGATTCAAGTTCAGTATTAGTTAAAGCAAAATCAATAAATGCTGCTTCCTCAAAAAGTTTAATTATTTTTTTTGTTCTTGATGAATTCCGAAAATAAGAGGCTACTCGATTTTTAAGGATTTTCGCTTTGCCAATATAGAGTGGTTCGTAAGATTCATCTAAAAACTTGTACACACCAGGAGATTCCGGAACTTCTTGAATAAATTTTTTTATCTCCTTATCTGTCTCAGGGATAGGAAAATAAGAATCAATGGAAATCTCTTCTTCCATATATATCTTCAAATCTAACTATGTCATCCTCTCCAAAATATGTTCCAGTTTGGACTTCAATTATTTCTAGAACTTCATCACCGAAGTTTTGAATTCTGTGTTTTTCTTTTTTATCAATAACAATTGACTCACCAGGATGTAGCACGAAAGTAAGTTCATCTTTTGTTACAGTTGCAGTACCTTGCGTTATATACCAAGTTTCAGATCTATGTTCGTGCATTTGCATAGATAACATTTGATCTGGGTTTATTGATAAAAATTTAACTTTTGAAAAATCAGTTTCTAAAAGAACTTCGAAATAACCCCAAGGCTTAGTAGTCCTAGAAAAGTCTCCTTCAGAATAAAGAGTAAGGCCGTGCTCAGGGTTTTTTTGGAGGTTGCTTAAGGAATGCCAGGAACCAAGATCTGTCCATCCAGCCTCCAATAAAGCAACATAATTTTTTTTATTTAATTCAACAAAGGCTTTGTCAAATGATACGTCTATGAGTTTTGCGAATTTATCTCTATTTGGATAAAAATACATTTGCTTCAATTCAGTAGGAGGCAAAAGTTCTTGTATTTGATTATAAATTTTAGGATGCATCGCTTTTATAGAGTCAGTGAGCCAATTTCCCTCAAAACAAAAGATTCCAGCGTTCCATAAAGTATCAGGTTGCTTTATCAGCTGTTTAGCCTTCTCCAAATTAGGCTTTTCTATGAAGAAGTTAATGGATTTGAGGCTATTATTTGAGGGCTTAAAAGAGATGTATCCATATTCAGTTGAAGGGCTTTCAGGTGATACGCCTAATAAAGTAAGAGCATCTCTTTTAAACTGATTTTTAATGGTGGTGCAGGTTTCATAAAATGACTTATTGAAAGGTATATAATGATCCGACGGCATAACCATATATGTTTCCTCTTGGCTCATTTCTTTTGACGCTATAACAGGCAAAGCTAAAGCAGAAAAAGTATTTTTTGATTCAGGTTCCAAATAAACTCTCTCAACTTCTACTCCTGTTTTGGATAAAGACTCTTCAATGAGAGGTAAATACTCTTCCGATGTAACAATTATAGGTTTCTTAAAGATGTCTCTATTATTAATTCTTTGAAGGGTTAAGTCGAAAAGGGATAGATCCCCAAATAGAGAAATAAATTGTTTGGGCTTTTCTTTGGTTGAAAGAGGCCACAACCTTTTACCTGCACCTCCAGCCAAGATAATAGGTCTAAACTTAGAAAAACTCATTAAATAATTATAAACTAGGATTTGGGTAGAAGATGTGAAGAGTAGAAACCTTTTAAATATTCTTTATTGCTTTTGGCGTTTAAAGCTATTTTTTTCCCTAATTGAACTCCCCATTGGTCAAAGGAATCAATACCCAAAATTAATCCTTCAATAAATACTTTGTGTTCATATAAAGCCAATAAGAAGCCTAAACTCTTTAAATTGAGATTATCGAGTTGCAGAATTGAACAGGGATTGTTTCCTCTTATAGTCTTATAAGGGTTAACTTTATCTTGGTTTCCAAGAGTCATTGCCAACACTTGAGACAGAAGCATTTCATGTGAATCTTGTGTCTCTTTATCTTCATTGATACCTATAAAGTCACAAGAAGTTTCTGTTTTGCCCTGCATAAGCCATTGAAAAGTTGAATGCTGACTCTCAATCCCATACCCACCCCAAACTAATGGCGTGGTGTAAAAAGGAGAAGTGTGTGATTCGAAGTTTGTAGATTTGCCATTACTCTCCATTGAGAGTTGACCGATATATTTAGTTAATGAACGCAATTTATAATTATAGGTAAATATTCCATGATTATTTATATTGAGCGCATTTCTATTCCAAATATTCAATAAAGCCATGATGACTGATATGTTAGATTCCCATGGCGCTTTACTTGTATATTCATCAGCCAGTCGAGCCCCTTCAAGCAAATCTAGATATGCCCCATAGTTAGAGTTTACAAAAGCAGGTAAGCTTATTGCAGACCATAATGAGAATCTTCCACCCAAGGAGTCTAAAAGCAAGAATTGGTTAGAATCCTTGATGCCATAAGTGGTCATGGCAGAAGCATTAGCTGAAATGCCGTATAAGTGATTTTCTTGATTAATAGCTGGTTCCTGACTAAGCCAAGACCTTACATAATCTAGATTCTTTAAGATTTCAGATGTCTCAAATGATTTAGATGAAGCAAATACTACTGTATCTTTTTGCTCGCACTTAAGTAAAGTCGACTTTAATTCAAGTAAATCATAACTTGAGCAAAAATAAATATTTTTGGGGCTATCTAAGGCTTGAAACTCATAAAGCAACTCAGGTCCCAACCTAGAGCCTCCTATGCTGATACAAATTAAGTTTTTAAATGATTGATTTATATTTTTTTGTTCCAAGAAGGATTTAATCCTGTCTCTTTCCAATTGGATGAGTTCAAAATTTTCGGTTGAAGTATCGCTCCTATAGAGTGTATGACTTACTGCTCTATTCTCGGAAGAATTTTCTATCTTTCCAACAAACAATGAATCTAAAGATTCCTTAAGGTTGATCAAATTGGGAATTTCTAAAAGATAATCTAATATTCTTTGATTTACTCTCTGCTTAGAAAAGTCATAAGTCAATAAATTACTTTGTATAGGCTCTGCTATAGGGCCATGAGGATTATTAAGCTCAGATAAGTGCGTATTCTTTATTTCCTGTCCAAGAGATATAATATTTTCTTTAATTTTTTCTCTAATATTATTCATCTTCTTTTCTCTTCTTGGAGGAAAAGAATAGAACCTCAAGAAATATTGTCACCAATATTCCTATCAAGAAAGAAATTAAGATTATCTTTCCGATCTCGAAATCTAACTCAAAAAAAAGTAAATCTATAGAAACAATCGTTTGATTAAGCGCTAAAAGAGAATACGAATAGATCCCCATTAGAATTACCAATGCCAGCAATAAAATACTAAATAAACTCATAATTATTCTTTTGTTAGCCAACCTGTATTGAGCAAAGAATCCTCAATATATTGTAATAGAGCATGGCCAGCGGTGATATGGCTTTCTTGTATTCTTGCTGTTATTTTACTAGGAGCTATGAATGCCAAGTCACAATAAGAAAGCGCCTCCCCACCTCCATTACCTAAAAAACCTATCGAATAAATACCCTTCTCTTTAGCCGATTTAAGAGTTTCAATAATATTTATAGAATTTCCTGAAGTAGTAATAGCCAATAGTATATCTCCATCACAAGATAAAGAAGAGAAGACCCTTCTAAAAATTTTATCAGGACCATAATCATTTATACAGGCGGTAAGAGTGGAAGTATCTTGAGCAAGAGCAAGAGCAGGGATGCTTTGCCTGTTTACATCAGATGTTAATCTTATTAGGAATTCTGCTGCCAGATGCTGAGCATCTGCTGCGGAACCACCGTTACCGCATAAGAGAAGCTTACCTCCTTTGGATATAGAGTTAGCTATGATATCTCCTGCTTCTATAAGAATCTCGTATGACCTATCTTCAATAATCTGTTGCTTAACATTAATTGAATCCTGGAAGGTTTGTTTTACTCTATTTTTTATATCCTCTGACATTTATCCCTCTCTAATCAAGGATACTATACAACTTCTTCTTTTTATTTGTTTAAAGATTGTTTTAAATCTTTAGAAGCTCTGAAATAAGGGTGTTTTTTTGCCTCTACTAGCACAGTAGTGCCGGTTTTTGGATTTCTTGATAACCTTTCTTCTCTTGACCTTATTGAAAATGTTCCAAAATTTCTTACCTCTACTCTTTGATTATTTCTTAAAGATTCAGAAATTAAATCAAGAATTAAATTAACCGATTTTTCTATGTCATCGTCTGTGAAAAGATCTGATTTTCCTGATATTTTATTTACTAGATCAGGTTTATTCATCTGCTTTATCGGTATCTTGCATTTCTGCTTTTATGAGGTCTCCGATATTTGATTTCGTAGCTTCTTCTATTTCCTTATTCTTGAGGGCATTATCTTGAAGGGCACTCTTTTCTTCTTGTCTCTCTAAAGCTCTGAGAGACAGAATTATTTCACGGTCTTTTCGATTTATATTAGCTATTACAACTTCAATCTCTGTACCTTCCTCTAAGGCGGCATCTGACATAGAGTTAGTGTAGTCTTTCATAGGAAGATAGCCCTTTACTTCTTTGTTAAGTTCTAACTCAATTCTTTCTTCTGAAGATCCAATAATAGTGGCTTTTACCCTAGAGCCTTTTTTGTTAGCCTCAACATAATCTCCGAAAGAATCAGATACTAGTTGTTTCATACCAAGTGAAATTCTTTCTCTGTCTGCTTCAATTGATAGAACTAAAGCATCAACTACATCACCCTTATTTAGAGATCTTGCTGATTCTTCACTTTCATCCCATGAGATATCAGAAAGATGAACAAGTCCATCTATACCTCCTTGAAGTTCAATAAAAACACCGAAATCTGTAATAGATTTGATCGCTCCAGAAACTCGATCTCCCTCTTTATGAGTATGTTCAAAGACTTGCCAAGGATTTTCAGTTAATTGTTTAAGTCCCAAAGAAATTCTTCTCTTTTCTTCATCCACTTCCAAGATCATTACTTCTACTTGATCTTTCAACTGAACAACCTTAGAAGGATGAATATTCTTATTTGTCCAGTCGATCTCTGATACGTGGACCAAACCTTCAACACCTTGTTCTATCTCCGCGAAGAAACCGTAGTCAGTGAGATTTGTTACTGTTGCCAGAACCGAAGTATTAAGCGGAAACTTTGATTCTATTCCTACCCAAGGATCGTCAATTAATTGTTTAATGCCCAGAGAAACCTTTTTTTCTTCAGCATCATACTTGATTATTTTTACATCAATTTTTTCACCAATTTTGATTGCTTCAGATGGATGATTGATTCTGCTCCAAGAAATGTCAGTTATGTGCAAAAGTCCATCTATTCCACCTAGATCAACAAAAGCACCATAGTCTGTCAAATTCTTAACAACTCCCTGCATAACTTGACCTTCAGCTAAAGTAGAAAGTAATTTCTCTCTTTCTTCAGAGTTTACTTCTTGCAATACGGCCTTTCTTGAAAGAACTATATTATTTTTATCCTTATCAAGTTTTATAACTTTAAATTCTTCATAGTTTCCGACGAGATGTTCCAAATCTTTAGTTGGAACTACTTCTGCTAAAGATCCAGGGAGAAAAGCTTTAATGCCCTGAACATCTACAGTCATCCCACCTTTTACTGAACCAGTAATCAACCCTTTAAGAACAGAATCTTGTGCTAAACAATCTTCGATTCTTTTCCAAACCTCTTGCTTAATTGCTTTCTCTCTTGAAACACGAGTATTGCCATGTCCATCCTCAATAGCCTCTAAGGTCAACTGTACTTCATCACCTACTTCTAATTCTAATTCACCTGATTCATTGTAAAACTCTGAAACAGGCACAACTGCTTCGGATTTTAAACCCACGTGCACTACCACATGGTTCTCTAGAATATCTATCACAATACCAGTCACAAGACTGCCTTGTTTCATAATTACGGTACTTAGATTCTCATCTAATAGTTGTTCAAAGCTTGCTGCCATATTCTTATTTATAGGTAAGTTTTAATTTCCTTTACCACTCCTTCAGGGTTTAAATTACTTGTATCAATTATTACAGAGTCTTTGGCCGGAATTAACGGAGAGTGTTCCCTCTCTGTATCTTTTCTGTCCCTCTCCTCTAACTCTTGTAAAAGGGAGCGCATGTTAACCTCCAAACCTTGTCTTTTCAACTGTGTTTGTC
>MDTE01057481.1_pt1 | contig 27985 bp, 22 predicted proteins | sample 811231 | NCBI WGS metagenome assembly MDTE01 (sample SAMN05326651, study PRJNA326480) | marine metagenome | isolation source: seawater | place: Indian Ocean: Red Sea | collected 2010 | reverse complement strand
GGTCGGAACTTACCCGACAAGGAATTTCGCTACCTTAGGACCGTTAGAGTTACGGCCGCCGTTCACCGGGGCTTCGGTTCCGAGCGTGAACCCGTCCCCTTAACCTTCCGGCACTGGGCAGGCATCAGCCCCTATACATCACCTTACGGTTTCGCAGGGACCTGTGTTTTTGATAAACAGTCGATTGAGCCTGTGCACTGCGACCTCCTCGAGCTCAGATGCGCGAGGCATCATCACCCTACCGAGGCACCCCTTCTCCCGAAGTTACGGGGCTAATTTGCCGAGTTCCTTAGCAGACCGTGTCCCGATCCCCTTCCGGTTCTCACCGGCGTCTACCAGTGTCGGTTTGCGGTACGGACACCAGGTTTACTCGCTACGAGGCTTTTCTAGCCGGTTCGGCTCAATCGAATTGCTCGCGGTTGCCCTTGAGCTTCCCATCACGCCTCGGAAATAGCACCGTGGATTTACCTGCGGTGCCTTCCTACACGTTTGGACGTGCATAGCCATAAGCACGCTCAACCTACCGTACCGGGTCCCCCCTTCGCTGATAACGTAAACCAGGTGGTACAGGAATATAAACCTGTTATCCATCGCCTACGCCTTTCGGCCTCGGCTTAGGACCGACTAACCCTGAGCGGAGTAACCTTGCTCAGGAAACCTTAGACTTACGGGGTGCAGGATTCTCACCTGCATTGACGCTACTCATTCCGGCATTCTCACTTGTACACGCTCCAGCCGTGCTCACGCTCGACCTTCGCGGCCTGTACAACGCTCCCCTACCATTCACATCTTGCGATACAAATTCGCGGCTTCGGTGTCTTGCTTGAGCCCCGTTACATTTTCGGCGCAGGGTTCCTGAACCAGTGAGCAGTTACGCACTCTTTCAATGATGGCTGCTTCTAAGCCAACATCCTGGCTGTCTCTGCAACCCCACATCCTTTCCCACTTAGCAAGAACTTAGGGACCTTAGCCGGCGATCTGGGTTGTTTCCCTCTTGACTATGGAGATTATCCCCCACAGTCTGACTGCCGAACGCATGCCGTGGAATTCGGAGTTTGATAGAAATTGGTATCCGTTAGGACCCGCATTCAGTCAGTGCTCTACCTCCACGACATTCAAGTTCGACGCTAGCCCGAGAGCTATTTCGGGGAGAACCAGCTATCTCCAGGTTCGTTTAGCATTTCACCTCTACCCGCAACTCATCCCCCAGAATTGCAACTCTGGTGGGTTCGGACCTTCACGGAATGTTACTTCCGCTTCATCCTGGCCACGGGTAGCTCACCTGGTTTCGGGTCTACTCCGCACGACTGTTCGCCCTATTAAGACTCGGTTTCCCTACGGCTCCGGACCTGAGGCCCTTAGCCTTGCCGTGCAGCGTAACTCGCCGGATCATTCTCCAAAAGGCACGCCATCACGCATTCCGCCAAAATGAGACCCAGCCTCATGATTTGCTGAACAAGAATTAATCCGAAGATTAACGCCTGAACCTCGCCTCACAAGACTAAGCCTCTGGTCGGCATAGCGCTCTGACTGTCTGTAGGCGCTTAGTTTCAGGTTCTATTTCACTCCCCTTCCGGGGTACTTTTCGCCTTTCCCTCACGGTACTAGTTCACTATCGGTCGCCAGGAATATTTAGCCTTGGGAAGTGGGCTTCCCAGGTTCCCACAGGGTTACACGTGTCCCGTGGTACTCAGGAACACCGATCACAGATCGCTCCGCTTTCGCCTACCGGGCTCTCACCGTCTCTGGCAGGGCGTTCCAGCCCTTTCGACTAGCGGGCAATTTTGTAACTGTGTGACACCCCCAAAGGTGTCTATCGGGTCCTACAACACCCGATCCGCAACGGTATGGGCCTTACACGGATCAGGTTTGGGCTCTTCCCCTTTCGCTCGCCACTACTCAGGGAATCTCTAAATTGATTTTTTCTCCTCGAGGTACTTAGATGTTTCAGTTCCCTCGGTGCCCGCCCATAACCTACTACAGCCCGAAGGCTTTCAGTTATGGGCGACGGGGCATTACCCCCGCCGGGTTTCCCCATTCGGGTATCCACGGATCAAAGCCTGCTCGCGGCTCCCCGTGGCTTATCGCAGCCTGCTGCGCCCTTCGTCGGTTCCTTGCGCCTAGGCATCCACCAAGCGCCCTATGTAGCTTGGTCTCCATTAGGCCGGCAAAACTGCAGCTTTACGCTTTTTACGCGTAAAAACTTACGTAAAACTTACTTGTAAAGGTTCAATGCCGCAAAGCTACCGCCTGACGGCATAAGGATTGTGTTGGTTTTTAAGCAACACGAGAAAAGATGATAGGTGCCCCACGAACACCGGTCAATGGTTTCCGTGCCATAAGACGCAACCTCGGTCACACGAGCATCCACCGCACAAACACTGTTTGTGCTCGACGCTCCGCAAATGTTGAAGGTGATCAGGTACATTGACACCCTAATAGTCCGTGAGGCGCCGCATGCAATACCGGTCGTTCGGCCGAACTGGATGGAAAGTCTCAAGTATTGGCATGGGATGTTGGGCCCTAGGCGGTCAATGGGGCCCCGTACCCGAAAACGATGCCGTTTCAACTATCCATGCCGCTATCGATGCCGGGATTAACCTATTTGACACCGCGGACTCATACGGACCCCGACGAAGCGAAGAGCTTCTGGGAAAAGCCCTGAAGAAATCCGATCGGACAAACGTATTTATCGCCACGAAAGCCGGTAATTTAGGACGGCCCGAAGGACATCCGCTAAGCTTCAGCACACCGGAACACATCTACGCGTGTTGCGACGCCAGTCTGCACCGGCTGCAAACCGACTACATTGATTTTTACCAATGCCATGTTCGTGAACACCCACACCTCGACATTTTTCTGGAAGCCTTTGAACACCTTCTTCAACTAGGGAAAATACGTGCCTATGGGACCTCGTCCTTTATAACGGAAGAGGTCCAGCTGTTTGACCGCCACGCTCGCTGCCATGTAGTGCAATTGCCTCATAGTGTTATAGATCGAGATCACGAACGAGACGTGCTGCCATTATGTGCCTCTCTAGACATCGGCACGTTGATACGGGGGCCGTTAGCCCAGGGCGTCCTAACCGGTAAATTCACACCAGACCACGTCTTCGATGATGAGACGCGAGCTGGCTGGAATACCGGGGACGCACACACCCGATTCCAAGCACGAGTAGCCACCGTTGAAAAGCTGCGCCCGTTGACCAGGCAAGACCGGAGCATGGGACAACTTGCCCTCGCCTTTACCCTCTCGAGAGAAGGCGTTACCTGTGCGATACCCGGAGCAAGATCGCCCGAGCAGGCTAAAGCGAATGCGGCGGCCAGCAATATATCTCTTGCCACAGACGAGCTCTCGCTAATGGAAACCCTCCAACCTTCACCCTAAAGTTTTCGCCTTCTATGAAGGTAAGCCAAAATGGCTATCGGAGATCAATTGTGAGAAACGTCGCACTTTTCTTCATGGAAAGTGGTTAAGGTATGAACATAGAAAACACGAACAAATACCCGTGGCACCCTATCCAAAACTCCATCGAGAGCCGTATTCCCGTCAACCAACACACGAGCCAGTACCATCTGCACCAATGAGAGTGGGCCGTTAGATGCTCAGCACTGTTACTAGACGTATAGGCAAGCTAGGCAAAGCTATTCGCTTTCGGTTCGTCGCACCTGCCGTGGTTCTTGTTGCCATTGTCATCCTGGTGCCCCGGATAGCCAACCGCGACCAAGAAACCGACCAACCGCCTCCAACACCAATCCAAGTCGCCCGACAAGACATCCAAGTAACAATCCCTGCGGTTGGAACGATCGATTACGGATCGATATTGAACCTCGAATTCGGTCAGACGGGAGTGCTTTCGTCAGTAGCAATCACCGCGGGTGACAAGGTGTCTATAGGCCAGACGTTAGCATCGCTTGAATCATCAAGCCTGCAACGCGCACTGGACAACGCAGCAGCAGCGCTTGAACGGGCTCAGCTCGATCTCGCCACACTGGTTGCAACCGCCGACCCCTCCAAAATACGTCTCGCCGAACTCGACCTGCGTGAGGCCGAATCAACACTGGCAGACCTCATCAGTCCCGCCAAGAAGTCAGCGATCACCTCAGGTGAATCGGCGGTGGCCTCAGCCAGATCTCAAGTCCTTTCAGCCCAAAACTCACTGGACGACCTTCTTGCAGGAGCCACCGACAGTGCCATTGCAGACGCGCAAAGCAGCCTAGCGTCTGCCCAAGCCAACCTTGTGAGTGCTCAGAGTGCTCTTACCGAAACCGAAGCTGGCGCTACCGATCTATCCCTACAGGCCGCACGAGACAAGGTGGCAGCTACCCGTGAGGCATCAGCATCGGCTAAGCGGGCGTTAACCGAAGCATCCAACGATCACCCTCGAAAGGTCGCTGAAGCAGACGCTAAACTGGCAACCGCAAAAGCGGAAGTCACAACAGCAACTACCTCTCTTGCAGACCTTCGTGCTAAACCGACATCCACGCAGCTGAAGGACGCAAACACAACCCTTGAGCAAGCACGTTTGACGCACGCCGACTCGGTGCGAACCGGGAGCAACCTCAGCGCAGAGCAAAAGGAGCGGGCTAGCGTGGTGTGGGCCAAGGCCCAACGCGATCACACGGACGCCATCGCTCCAGCCACTGCGGAGGATCTGTCAAAGGCAGAGTCTAAGCTGGCAGCGGCCAAGGCCAGTCGCACCGCGGCTCAGGCGACCGTAGACGATCTGGCCACGGGGCCAGATTTGGCCACACTTCAGGACGGCGTCACGTCGGCCGAACGGAACCAAATCGCAGCCGAACTCGAACTCAAGGACCTTGAAGCTGGTGCGACCACAACAGATCTCGCGAGCCGTCGAGCAAATGTCGCTTCAGCCACCACCGCTCTAAAAGCCGCCAGGGCTCGATTCGACGCTCTAACTGCCGACCCTGAGCACGGAGATGTCCGAGCAGCCGAACAATCGTTGAATGCTTCCCAAGCCAGCCTTGCGGACGCTGAAGCGCGCTTGGCCGACATCCTTGATGGAGCTGACGCCTCAGAAATACGAAAAGCTAAAGTAGCCATCAGCCGAGCTGAAATCACACTGGCTGATCTTCGTAGCCCGGTCGACCCTCTCGAAGTAACACGCCAAGAGTTATCGATAAATGACGCCGAACGACAACTTGAAGCAGCACGAGATGCTCTGACTGATGCCACTCTTCTCTCTCCTGTCAACGGCGTTGTTCTAACCATTGAAGGAGAGATTGGGGAGCGGGTTTCTGGGCCTATGATGCGAATCGGCGTCGCTGAAAGCTTGCTCACGCGCATCAGCATTGACGAAACAGACATCGGGTCAATCTCCATTGGCCAACCCGTCACATTGTCATTTCAAGCACTTGATGACCGAACCTTCGATGGCTCAGTTTCATGGATTGCTGCCGAGGGAACCATTGACCAAGGACTTGTAACGTTTGCCGTCGATATTTCCGTGGATAGTCCAACCCCCGATTTACGCGCAGGCCTGACGAGTGACGTGCAGATCATCATCGATGGAGCCCAAAATGTGATTACGGTGCCTAAGGCGGCAATTCAAAACACACCACGCGGGCCCATCGCATTTGCCCTTCAAGACGACAACACAGTGCAACCCCGACGGGTCACAACAGGCATTAGTAATGCGGTGATGATTCAAATTACGTCAGGACTCGAGGTCGGAGACTTCGTGATGCCAAACGCAGCCCAGGCCGCCGCCAACCTTCGGAACACCCGGACCACAGAAGTGCAACGCCAAGGACCAAATGGTGGCGGGCCACAATCCATGCGAGGCGTCTTTGGTGGCGGCCCACAATCCAGACGTGGCCCACCGTAGACCGATGACTGACCAAACCGAAGCCACTATCGTTGCCGAGCAACTTAGTAAGACGTATCAAATGGGCGACATGAAGGTCGAAGCTCTGCGGGGAGTGTCATTTTCGATTACGCACGGAGAAATGGTGGCGATCATGGGCCCCTCAGGATCTGGAAAATCAACCGCCATGAATTTGTTGGGATGTCTCGACACCCCAACCAATGGAACGTACAAGCTCGACGGCCAGAATGTCGCCGGCTTAAATGAAGATGCGCTCGCAGCAATTCGACTTCGAAAAATTGGCTTCGTATTTCAGGCCTTTAACTTGTTGCCTCGAATGTCAGCGCTCGAACAGGTAGAGCTTCCCCTTATGTACGCTGGTGCTCCAAATCGTCGTGGTCGAGCCTTGGAAGCCTTAGAAAGCGTAGGACTAGCCGACCGCGTTGACCATAGCCCAGTGGAGCTATCTGGCGGCCAGCAACAGCGAGTCGCGATCGCTCGGGCACTAGTTAGCGAACCCAGCCTCCTGCTGGCTGATGAACCGACTGGTAACCTCGACACTCGATCGGCATCTGAAATTATGGATGTTATTGACACACTGAACACCCAACGAGGAATTACAACGATTCTGGTCACGCACGAAAACGAGGTAGCCAGTCGCGCACGGCGAATCATCCGATTTCGTGACGGTCGTATCGAAAAAGATGAGCCAGTCCAATGACCCCAACTGACGGCCTCCGGATGGCCCTTCGAGCCCTTATCGCCAACAAGCTGCGCACAGCCTTGACCCTGCTGGGCATGGTCATCGGTGTGGCGGCCGTGATCACACTAATGTCAGTCGGGGCAGGCGTACAAGCATCAATCCAAGATGAAATCCGCAGCGTCGGAACAAACCTTCTATTCATTAACCCAGGTGCTAATCGAAACCAATTCAGCGGCCTTAGGGATCGGCGATCAAGTGTCCAAACCCTCACTGCCCAGGACGCGGAAGCTATTCAGGCCGCGGATATCCCGGGTATCACCCTGGTATATCCCCAAAGATCAATTAATGGAGCACTCCTGTCACCGGATGGCGCGGTCCAAGCACAGATCACCGGAGCTACCGAAGCTTACGCGGACACTCGAGGGGTCAACCTTGCAGAGGGGATCTTCTTTACTAGAGATGACGTCGATCGAAACGCTCGAGTGATCGTGCTTGGGCCAACACTGGCCGAGGATCTGTTCCCTGAACAAAGAGCTATTGGCGCCACAGTGCGTTTAAACAATCAGCACTTCACAGTTATCGGGGTGATCGAATCCGACGGGGGCGAGTCGTTTATGAGCCGCGACAACGCGGCCTTTATACCGCTCTCCGCGCTTACAACCAGAATTCGACCTTCAAAAACATCAACAGGTGAAGACGTGGTTTCACAAATCGTCGTCCAGCTTACGGATGAGGATGAAGCAACAATAGCGGCTGTAAAGCAAGGAATCGAAACACTCCTGCTAAGTAGACACGATTCTGATGAACAAGACTTCTCAATAGGCAGCCAAGCTGATGCGATTGAAACAATCTCCGAAGTTATGGGGGTCTTGACTGTGTTCCTTGGAGCTGTGGCCGGCATATCACTTCTGGTGGGTGGGATAGGCATCATGAATATCATGCTGGTTTCAGTGACAGAACGAACCCGGGAAATTGGGATCCGAAAGGCCATCGGAGCCAAACGTCGCGACATCATGTCGCAATTTATGATCGAAGCTGTAGCCGTAAGCCTCGGCGGCGGTGTTGTTGGGGCCCTGACCGGCACAGGGCTCTCATGGAGCCTCAACAAATTAGGCGAGGCTCAAAAAGCAGCCTCAGCCGCAAGCGGTGCTGGTGGTGGCCCCGGGGGGCCCGGGGGACCGCCTCCAGGAGTCACCAGCCTTACCACCGCGATCACCGCGGAACCAATTATTTTGGCCCTCACCGTGTCGATCGTCATCGGTCTTGTTTTCGGCATTTACCCGGCAGCCCGAGCATCACGGCTTTCGCCGATCGAGGCCCTACGGTATGAGTAACCCACACGGTCACGAATAGGACCAGTGGCGAACGAAAAACATAAGCCAACACGAGTGCCCACCAAGCTTTCGATCGCGAAGCAAAGCGACGCGGTAGACCTACCCATGGGAGCTGGCACCTGGTTACATGTGACGCACGAACGCTGCACACCGCCCACGCCAATTTGAGTGGTAAGCGCCGAACGATGATGCTTGCTGGGCACAACGTGTTCCCATTTCCAAACCCACCAAGTTGGTGAAGCCCCCCAATCCCCGACGTTGTCCGGGAAGCACGACCGCTCTTACAGCCCGAACAATTCAAACAACGCCGTCCAGGTGCCTACCTGGACTAACACCGTTTTGCTTCAAATGAGCTAGCCGCCTCGATGGCAAAAATCACACACAGCGCCTACTTGCCTATAGCTCCTGACAAGCTTTGGGACCTCATGTGCGACCTCGACCAACGCCCGAAGTGGGACCCCAGTGTTCGGACATTGAAACGGGAGCACGCAGGTGCTCCAAGCAACCGGCCTACGCTCTACTACACCGCCCCCCTACTACTTGGCGTTACGTGGTCATGGGAAGGTGAATATGTGGTGCTTGAACCGCCCGAAAAATCAGCAGTCCGGATGCGATGGGGCTCCTTTTTACGTCCCTTTCACCAATTAGCAGGATCGTGGAGGCTGACACCAGATGGATCCGGCACCAGGCTACAAATCACCGTAAATTTTGAGCCTCGGATACCTCTACTGAGCACACTTGTCTCACAACGCGTCTCTAAAGTGACCGCCGAAAGCCTTCGAGCACTCGCAGCCCTCAGCGCCGAGCTTTCAGTAGACGGTTCGAATGACGATGTGAATAAAGGATCGGCGTCAGGCTAATCCCAGATCGCTTGTAGAAGTTCGGGCTATCCTTGCACCCATCATGGCCATTCCACCTGGTGCGGGCTCGCCAGAATTCCTGTTCACGGATCAACAGCGCAAGGTCATCGAGCACACAGACGGCGCATTGTTGGTCGCCGCTGGCCCAGGCACGGGTAAAACCCGTGTGATCGTGGAGCGGATCGCCAGCTTGGTCGAACGCCAGATCGCGACGCCTGACGAAATCCTCGCACTCACCTTTGGCGGAGGAGCTGTTACTGAATTGAGGCATCGAGTCGTGCTTCGACTCCATGAACAGAGTGGGCCAATAACCTTCAGCACATTTCACAGCCTTGGATTCCGCTTGCTCCGGCAGCACCACGAAGTCCTCGGATACCCCACACCACCACGATTCATTACAACCCGGGATCAAGTGGAATTGATCCGTCGCACACTCAAGACAATGGACAACACGATCGCAACACCGATTAGTCGAATCCTCGAACATCGTTTCGGAGCCCAGTTAATCGCTGATGAAATCACGCGGTTGCACGAACGGTCATCCCACAGCGCCGATCCCGAGATTCGGAAATCGCTCGACGCCATTGGCACGGAATACCACACCCTGCGCCGCCAGGCCTCCTTAATCGACCATGCCGCAATGGTGCCCGAGGCCGTCACCCTGCTTGAACGAAAGACGGAGCTCGCGCACACGCTCCAGCAACAATTCAAATTCGTAATTGTTGACGAATACCAGGACACGAGCATTAACCAAGAACGCCTCCTTGAATTACTTGCACCCGCCCCGGCCCCCCTCATGGTCGTCGGCGACGATGACCAATCGATCTACGCGTTCCGCGGAACGACTCCCGAGAATCTCCAAGCGTTCGCCGAACGTCGAAATGCATCCCGCATCGATCTCAATGAAAACTGGAGGTGTGGTTCATCAATCCAGAATGCAGCCAGCGCGCTCATCGCCCATAACACGGATCGTCTTGACAAGGCGATTCGATCCCACCCATCCACTCGAACCGGATCAATCGAATGGATGGAATTTGAGGGATTACATAGCCATGCCCGAGGGCTTGCCGAAGTCATCGATGACGAGATCCGGATTAATCAACGCGCATGCGGGGATATTGCGGTGTTGTGGCGGACCCTCAGCCACCCGCTCGCAGCATTGTTACTCGATCAACTTATTCAACTCAACATACCCGCTCACATAGCCAGTGAACATCACTACTCGGTCGGACTTCCACCAGCGATCGCGGCGTTAATAACCCTTCAAACATCCGGCCTCGACCCGATCGACGACTCCGCACTCGGGACCATCCTCGAGTCAGTCCTCAGCGGTGCGAATCCAATGTTCGGACAACGCGCACAGCGGGAAGCCCATCGGTTAGACCAATCGCTCGAGGAAACGATTGCTAGTCTTGCTGCAGAGGACCCCGCCTATCAACCACTAGCCGACACCGTTGAAGCCGTCCGCCGCCTATCAAAAGCATCTGCCGACTCCATCCAGGGCTTCATCTATGCGGTCTGGCTCGAGTTCCCTGCCCTTCGAGAGGCTGCCCGCGACCTATCCAGTGAAGATATCGAAACGGCCACACAAGCTCGTCGCACGATCGGTGCCTTCAACGCACTGACAGCGAACGCTGAAGCATTTGTTCTTGCCAACCCTGCTGCCGAGATCTCGATGTGGAAGCAACGACTGGTCGAGGACACCTCGCCAGTAGACGAGCAAAGTGACCCCACTGTGTTCAAAGACGATGTCGTTCTCCTGATGACAGTACATCAGGCCAAGGGGCTTGAGTGGCCGGTCGTCCTTGTTCCAGCAATGGAAGAAGGCGTCTTCCCCACCATACGAGCGGATCACAACGAGATCGCACCAAGCTCTGCATCCGCTCTGAAGCACGCCTCGATCGAGGAAGAACGCCGACTGTTGTATGTAGCCCTGACACGAGCGATGGAACGAGTCGTCGTATCCCACGACCCTGAAGGGCACCGGCGCCCAGCACCTCCCTCCCGATTCCTTCCGGAACTCGGCATAGATCGCGTTTCGAAAACGCCTACAACAGCACCTCGAACACCAGCCGAAGCCGAAGTGGCCATGCGGAAACGATTACGCCACGGAACACCCCTGGAACGTGGAGCGGCGGCACATGCGCTCTCGACACTTCCGCTCGATGTCCGGCGCCAATGGTGGGTCTCGCCCTTAACCCCTCACGGTTCAACGTTTGTCCCTGTTGCTGATGAGCTAGTGCTCTCCGTCACAGGCCTGACAGCTTTCCGGACCTGCCCATACCGATTTCGATGCCAGCATGTGCTTGCGCTTCGTGGCATGGATAACACCGCACGCGGCATGGGAACGATCGTGCACGCAGCCTTGAGAGATTTTCACGCGCCGGACGCCACACATTCCTTCGAGGCCAGCACCCTCAGGGACCTGATCAATAGGCATTGGGATGATGGGCACTTTCCTTTCGCCTCAATCGCCAGGCAACGCAAGAAAGACGCTTACAAGTTCACCGAGCCTTACGTCCACCACCACGGTGGACGGAGCCGTGCGCTGGCCGTCGAACATCCGTTTGAATTCGACCTCGGTAAGTTTCGTATTCGGGGAAGGATCGACGCGCTCTTTGGAAACAAGGACTCGACCGAGATTGTTGATTTCAAGACTGGCCGAGCGGTCACTAAAAAGGTCGCTGCCGACGATCTGCAACTCGGGCTCTATGGCCTTGCCTTTGACCACGCAAAAAGCCTTGCAGAATTCGCACCACCTCAGCGCGCCTTCTACCTCTACCTCTCAACCCTTGGCCCGAAAGCTACAGGCATTAGATATCGATCAACGTCGCAGAAAGATCGTGAAGTAGTGAGCGAAAAAGTCATCAGCTATGCCTCATCGATTCGGTCGGGAACCTTTCCCACCAAGGGCGAGTTACTCTCAGGCAAGCACAAGATTCCGCCAGGAGATGAAGCCGTTATACGAGACCGAGGCGTATGCAGATATTGCGACTTTAAACGCGTGTGTCCGGACTACAGCTCGGAGCGAACATGACCGTCCCTGCCTTTCTCCCAACGGAAGAGCAACGCGCCGTCCTCGAACATCGAGGCCAGTTGCTGGTACTGGCAGGTGCTGGCGTTGGCAAAACCACCTTGCTGACAGAGCGAGTCATCAACACCATCGAAGGAGGCAGGATCCCGCCAGAAAAAATTCTGGCAGTAACGTTCACACACGCTGCAGCCAATGAAATGCGCAGCCGCATCACTGAAAAACTCCGAGAACGGGGAGACGCCACTGCATCTAATGAAGTGGTTGTCCAGACATACCACGGGTTTGGTGGCCAGATTGTCCGCGAATTTGGGATGCGCGTTGGGATCTCGCCCAAGGCTCGTCTGCTCAATGAGGCTGAAAAATGGGGGCTGCTGGAACATGTGCTTGATCGCCTAACGTTCAACACGATCGAGATACGGTCAGCCGGGCATGCGTTTAAAAACATCCTGAGCTTCGTCAAAGACGCGCAGAATCATCTACTTACGCCCGATGACATTCAAGTTTATGTAGAGCAATTACGAAACGACGGCCTCGCGCCAAAGGCAGAGCCCCTGGTACAGCAATGGGAGGAGATGGCTCACGCATTTGCGACATACCAGCGCATCAAGCTTGAGACTGGGGCCATCGACTACGGAGACCAAATTGCACATGCCGTTGAGATCATGCGTTCGTTCCCCACAATCGCTGCACGTATACGAGCCCGGCATCCATATATTTTTGTGGACGAGTACCAGGACTCCAATCCGGCGCAGCGGGAACTCTTGCTCGAACTCATCGATCCAATTGATTCAAACCTCTTCGTAATTGGTGATGACGACCAGGCCATCTTCAGGTTCCAGGGAGCCAACGTTCGTAACATTCTCCGACTCCCTGACGAGCCGAGACTCGCTCCTAACCCACCATCGGTGCTGACGCTCGTCGGCAACCGACGCTCGAAGCCTCCAATCCTCGACATCGCCAATCGCATAGCCCATGGCATGACCGAACGCGAACCCAAAACCCTGACGCACCTCCGAGAAGGCCAAGCAACAGTTGGTGCCTACGTCGCCGATACCGAGCAGGGCGAAGCGGCCTGGATCGCATCCAAGATTTCCGACCTACGAGGTTTGGGGTCGGATGAACACCAGCAATATGCCTGGGGGGATTTCGCCGTCCTCAGCAGAACCCATGAAACCCTTAACGTGGTTGAGCAGACCTTGAAGTCTGTCAACATCCCGTCAACTCGTGCTCGACGTGAACCCTTGCTGGAGTGCATAGAAGTCGATCAGATACGAGCGATGCTGCAGGTTCTCGTCACGCCGGACAATGACGTAGCAATGGCTCGAGTCCTCTCATCACCGCGATGGCGCCTTACCGAATTGGAAATGCGCGCCCTAGCCCGGCACCGCTGCATCATCCAGGCACAATCCGAAGCTACAGCCGGAAACACATATGTTCCGCGTCCAGCGTTGATTGACGCCGTCATGGATGTGTCGAACATCAACAACATATCGCCTGAGACTCGTCACCGGCTATGTGCCCTGATCGATGAAATACAGCACCTGACAACAACTGCTCAGCTGGAAGCGCTTACCCACACCGTCAAGAACGTTATTGATCGCGGTGCATATCTTCAGGAACTCTCAGTTAACAGTGAACCCGAGCACATCGAGGCCCGAACCGCTGTCGATGCCTTCACGACGCGCGCAGCGTCATTCGGAGGGACAGGACTATACGGCGTCCGTGCGTTTCTTCGCTTTCTGGATCGAGCCGAGGAGGCCGGTGACACGGATATTAGTAGCGAGGAACCACCAGCCGCAGATTCCTCACAGGTACTGCTCTCAACCATCCACACGGCGAAAGGCCGTGAGTGGCCCGTTGTTTTTATTGCCGGATTGGTAACACCGCAGAAAAAGACCGCGCAACAAGATGCACCAGGGCAGGCCCCGTATCCGCTACGCGCACAACGAGCGGATCTTCCCCACTTCCCTGACGAGGGCTTTACCAATGACTCTGCTTTCTTAACAGCTACAGAACATCGCGACGACAGCCTTGCCTCCCTTGCCCATGATGATGAACGTCGTCTGATGTACGTCGCCCTCACACGGGCCCGCGACCACCTGTATGTCTCACGCGCGCACTGGGCCAAAGAACTAAAAAACCCCCAAGTGCCCGTGTCCTTCTGGGACGAAATCCTCGACACCGGCTACTGTGTGATTCTCGGTGACGAACCCGTATCTCCCGCCAACCCGAGCCTCACGAATCCACTTCCGCCTAACTCGAAGAAAAGATCAGCCCGAACCTCTACAGCTGAAAAGATCGAAGCCTTGCTGTCAGCTAACCAAGTTGATGAAGCCTTAGCCGTAGCCCTTGATGGACACTCCACCGACAAAACATGGAAATCCGTTCTCGACAACGCTCTGATGGATCTCAACCTGACGCAAAGCCCACATCGAATCCCGGAAGCACCTGAAAACCTGAGTCTCTCGAGCACAAGCTACAGCGCTCTCAATAACTTTCAAGCCTGTCCACGACGCTACCGCCATCGATACATTGATCACCTACCCTCCCGACCAAACCCATCACAACAGGTGGGCTCCACCGTGCACCGCATTCTCGCCGCTGCCAGCAGCCACGTCAGCGACGTACTCATCGATGATGACGACCATATAGATGGTGACCTGCATCGCGTGCTCGCTGATCACCCCGAACTGCTGGAGAGGTTTCGAAAGAGCCGGTGGGGGCAACGGCCAGCCACCTACGCAGAATTAGAATTCACTCTATCCGTCAATAACCAGATAATCCGTGGCTCCATCGATCGCGTAGATCGATTGGAGAATGGCACGCTCGAAATCGTCGACTTCAAAACAGGCAAACATCGGTCATCAGAAGAACTCCAGTCCGACCTGCAACTTCCCATTTATGCGCTCGCAGCCAGCGAGCTCCTGGGTACCCAACCAGAGCAAATCCGAGCCTCGCTGTTTTTCCTCGGAAGCGACCACGAATGGAGTCTAGATTGGTCCATAGATGCGGCCACCCACGCCCGACGAACGATCACCAAGTTGCTGAAAACCATGACGACGTCCATGTTCCCCAAAACCGAGGATCGCTCAAAGTGTCGCCAGTGTGATTTCGCCCATATATGTGGAAGGTGATCTAGAGAAGAAGCCAAACTCAACGCGCGAACCATCCAGCCGGATTTCCCTCGAAATCACCCCCGGCCAATATATGGCTGCCCTACAGGCAACACGGTAGCTTCAAGCATGTTGACGTGATCCGGCATGGCCGCCATTGTCACCGCCGCCGCGGCAAGTTCATCAACTGTCATCAGCGGTTCTTCGACTCCATCCCACCCGACCCGGCCAAAGTACTTTCCACTGGCATCTTGTCGTGCTGTCGATACATCACTGTCCACAAGGGTGTTCCCAGGATTCAAACAACTGCAGGAGACCCCATATTCACGACCCTCCAGTGCAATCACCTGAGTGAGACCCCACAACCCAAATTTTGACGCACTGTAGGCAGCCGATTCCGGTCGAACCCGTTGCGACGAAATGCTCGCCACGTTGATGATTCGCCCGCGCTTCGCCTGCCGCATCACACGCAACGCAGCTCGCGCACACAGAAACGGACCGGTGAGATTTGTAGCAATCGTCGTTTGCCAGGTGCCCAAATCCATGTCCGTGATAGGCGCACGGTTACCAGTCCCTGCATTGTTAACCAGTACATCAAGATTCCCGAACCGATCGATTGAACGTTCGATCAACTCGTCAGCGGCCGCCTCGACGGTGACATCAGTCGGAACAATTTCAACCTCACAGCCAAGCTCTCGCAAATCCACAGCCACTGAGTCCAAGAGCGCAGCATCCCGAGCTGCCAACACTAACTGTGCTCCCTCTCGAGCGAACGCTCGGGCAATGCCAAGACCAATGCCACGATTCGCACCAGTCACAATCGCGGTCGTGCCCTTCAAGACCCCCATAAACATAACTCCTGATCAAGACGGAAAAGGTCCATTATCCCCGCAGCACCACTATTTCGACGAACAAACACGGCCGCAGCAAACACAAACCAACAAAAGCATGGAGTTATGTCAATCTGCACGCATCCACACTCCCCCAAGATTGCACCCCCTGCAACAATTCCCCGAAGCCCACCACTACGCAATAATTGGTGGATCGACCCATTTAACACCCGTAGCGGATCACCAACCTTGTTAGCAACGGTGATTGCGAATCCCAAAACCCGTATCGCTCAGATAAATCCTGAGCACTACAGCCATTTCATCGAACATCTCGGCGACTGTGTCTACGACGGAATATGGGTTGGCCCATCGACCCCTGTCGACCACACAGACGGCATACGTCAATTCACCATTGATGCCTTACGCGATGTTGGCCCGGCCGTCATGCGATGGCCAGGCGGATGTTTCGCTGATCAGTACCACTGGCGGGACGGCATCGGAGATCCCGAATCACGACCGGCGACTCAAAACATCTTCTGGGGCGGGATCGAGCCCAACCGTTTCGGCACCCACGAATTCGTGGGTTTCTGCCAGAAGATACGGGCCACTCCGTATATCTGCGGCAATGTCGGAACCGGATCACCTCAAGAAATGATGGACTGGCTCGAGTACTGCAACGGGAACGACGACAGCACACTGGTCGAAGAGCGACGCGCTAATGACGCGCTAGAGCCCATGAACATCAAGTACTGGGGGGTCGGCAACGAAAGCTGGGGGTGTGGTGGCCACATGCAACCACACGAGTACGCCGCGCTGTTTCGGAATTACCACACGTATCTGTCGCGGATGGACGCCAACGTCCAATTCGTTGCCGTCGGGCACGATGCAACATGGAATCGGGACCTGCTGCGCGCCCTACAACGGGGCACCGCGGTGCCCAACCTTCAGGCGCTCTCCATCCATCGCTACTTTTCACGGGACCGAAAAGCGTTTGTCTATGACGAAGCCGAGCATCTAGACCTTGTTGCCGAAGCGCACCTCCTTGAACAAGACATCGCCCAGGCTGACGGGACCCTCAAGAACTATGAAGACCCAGCCCATCCCATCGGATTGATCATTGACGAATGGGGGGTATGGGACAAAGAAAAGGCAACCCCCGAACATGGATTGCGGCAACCAAATTGTTTGCGCGAGGCCATAATCGCGGCCTCCTGCCTCGACATTTTTACGGCCCGAGCCGACCGAGTGACGATGACCAACATTGCACAGACCGTAAACGTCCTGCAGTGCCTAATCGAGACACGTGGCCCCGAGGCATGGGTAACCCCGACCTACCACGTGTACGACCTCTACCAAGACCATATAGGCCACGACGCGATCGCCACCCACGTTTCATCACCGACACTTGACGTACTGGATTTCCGCCAATCCCCTGTCCACCAGCTCAGCGCGGCTGCCAGTTTGTCCAGCGATGGAACTCGAGCCACGTTTTCTGTAACCAACCGTCACTTCTCAGAAACGCTGGGGTGTTCCCTCAACATTCACGATGGGAACATGGGCGACGTCGAAGGCCGACTACTTACCGGCACCGACGCACGCGCCGAAAACTCTCCCGCCAACCCTACATGCGTTACACCGATCCCTTTGGACGTCGAGACTAGCGACAACACCGTCCGTCTCGATCTCCCACCATTTTCAGTCGCGGTCGTGACGGCTAGTGTGAGCTAATCCCCAAGACACGCCGACAGACCGGAACGATCGAAGGGCCTTCATATCGTCGCGGAACAACACGGACTCAAAACCCAACAAACCTGTGATCCAGGGGAGCCGACGGACAGATTCGAACTGTCGACCTGAGCTTTACGAAAGCCCCGCTCTACCAACTGAGCTACGTCGGCCGAATGGGCAAATCGTAGCACCAGCGATTGTCTACTCAGTGGACAATCTACGCATCAACGAGATTGCGCAACATATGCACGAGGACACGTCCATCGGGTTCAAGAAGCCCATCTGCAACGTCCACCAGTGCCTGCGGTGCCCCCTCAATCGCTAGACCCCGGCCCGCCCATGCCAACATCTCCACGTCGTTAAGGTCGTCACCAACGGCCAGCGCCTCCCACGCCTCAACCCCCAGGTTATAGGCAAGTTGCCCGACGACGGCCCCCTTGGTCACACCGGACGGAAGCACTTCCATGCCAATGGCACCCAACCGTTGACTCTGCCACCGAACCGTGGATATCTTCGAGCCAACCTCTGCGTAAAGATCCCGCTCAATGCTAGAAGCCACCTCCGCATCCGTCAGTCCAAAGATCTGGGCCGGTGGCGGCACCAGGGTGACATCACGTAATTGACAGACACGTGGCACCTTGCCATCCAGATATAAACGATACGGCTCTCGATTGCGCCATTCCCCATCAACTAAGTAGCGAGTCCCAGAAATCGCACCCTCAATCCAGATCGCTGGTACGTCATGCGCCAAGTACACCTGGCATACATCCATCGCCACCCCATATGGCATTGACACACCATTGATAAATCGACCTTTCGCAGTTCGCGTAGTCGAACCATTGTTCAGCACGAAGTACACCGTGGCAGGAAGACTACGAGCCACCTCCTGCACATCCCGCCAGCCCCGACCAGTCGCAATCACGACCGTCACACCAGCGTCAGCCACTCGGCACAGGGCAGCAATGATTTCAGCACTTACGGACCCACCCGCCGGGGCCAACGTGCCATCCACATCCAAAGCCACAAGCCGTGTCTTAGTCTTCGTAAGACGGCTCCTCGCCAGTATCTTTCTCGATCGCATCAATTTCTTCGTCCTCGGGCATCTCCCCGGCCTCCATGCGCCGAAGCACACCTTCGTACTCTCCAGGTATGTCCTCGCCCATTTCCTCAGACATCTGACGAGTCATCCGTGCAAGACTACGAGGATCCCCTGAATCCATATCGGGGATGGCTTCGGCCAAGCCATCGGCTGCCCCCAAAACGTGATCGTCACGGGCGACGATATTGCCTCGCAGCAACGTAGGACGTGAAACAAGGCGTTCTAACGCCCGCTGATCACAGTAGGGACAGGCAGGGGTGACAACAGCTGCCAACGTCTTAAACAGACGACTGGATCGACGCTGGCAAGAGCCACAGCGATACTCGTAAACTGGCAAGGACATCCGTTCATGCAGCTAAACTACAGACGATTGTAAAACGGTAGGTGCCATGTAGGCCTCAGCGATCTACAGCACCTTTTACGATTGAAGACGCTACCCGATTGAATGAGAAAACTACGGATCCGCCCCCACCCCCCATTTCGAGGCGACTGGCGCCGCCGTTCAGGACCTAGATCAACGGCAATTACGGTTCTCTCCTGGCTAGCGCACCTCGCGATTAGGCCGTCGCCACCAAACGATGACCCGTTACCACGAGAGGCCAACCCATCCATTGTTGTCATTAAGCCCATAGCTATTGGTGATGTGCTACGGGCGACCGTGTTCACGAACGCGTTGCGTCGGGCCATACCTGGCAGCCACATAACGTTTGCCGTCGGCGATTACGCACGAATCGCCCTGCTCAACAACCCTGATATCGATAACGTCTTACCCATGGGGCTACTTGGAACACCTCGTCGATACGATCTGCGCGGCTACCTCGCATTCGCTCGAACACTTCAACGTCAACACTACGACGTCGCGTTTGTCCTCGACCGGTCGCCCGCAATGACGCTCCTCCCCTACCTCGCACGCATTCCTTACCGCATAGGACTCGACAGTCGCCATCGTGGATTCTCCAACACGACACGGGTCCAGATCCTGCCGGACGAAAATGAAATATCGGCCTATCGACGCCTCGCAGCTTCCGTAGGCATTGATGCCTCGAACTCTTCCTGTGTCTTTTCCCCTACCCCTGAAGACACAAGTTTCGCTCGTCGACTCGCTGAGGAATTCAGACCTCTGGAAAGTGGTCATCACATCCTTATTGCCCCTGGTGGAGGCATGAACCCTGGGGCGGTTGACTTAACCAAACGATGGCCTGCAGAACGGTATGCAGCCCTAGGCGATCATCTAGCCAAGGAATTTGGCGGTCACGTATCCCTAATCGGAACTGCGTCCGATGCCAACTCTGTAGGCACGGTAAAGCGAGCAATGACCTACCCGGTGACGGACCTCACCGGACGAACAAGCTTCGGCCAATTGGGCGCGCTCATGAGCCAAAGCCAACTCGTAATCGGAAATGATTCGGCAGCCACACACCTGTCGATAAGTGTCGGGACACCCACCGTGACGGTATTCACCTCTACGGCACCATGGATTTACGGCTCAGACGAGCAACACGCAGCATCAGTATCCACAGGGAGCCCAGAGGAAGGTTTACGAGAAATCCCGACGGTAGAAATGGTCTTGGCCACCGCCCGACAACTATTGCGTGGCGCCAACTAGACTCACGTGAAGAACTATTTTGGCGATCGCCTCGAGGGCGTTGCTTCAGTTATGGCGTCCAAAACTCGGGCACGTCATCAGGCTCCCGGGCGGTGATTATGTCCCCATCGATCACAGCTGGCCAATCCAATGAGCTGGTGGGATGCGCACGACTAAGGCGCCTGAAGATCGGTCATTGCTACATCATGATGCAGGAGATGAAAACATGGCTTTGTCACGCACACAGTTCATGATCACGGCTCCACCGCTTGTTTGGTGTGGACTTCGGTCCGGATCGCGGCCCATGTTTGGCTGATGCCAACATCTTTTCACAGGCGTCGATCCAACTTTGCCGCCAAGCTATCGGATCGAGTAGCTCAGACCCCGGGTTTGACCGGCTTCGAGCTACGAATCCTGGTAGGTGTTCGCGTCCCGTGGATTGGCCGATCGGGTTGTAGCGGATGTCAAGACTCCAGCGGATCTCGTCGCTTATGTTCGTGAGTGAGGCATGCATACATCGACGGTGCATGAAGAGTACGTCGCCTTGAGACATCGGAACGGAACGGACACGATCTTCGGGGATCAATTGTGGTGGAATACGCGACCCCTCACTTGGAATTGGGCAGTGGACGCGTAGACCCTCACTATGGCTTTGAGGCACTAATTTTAGACACCCCTGACGTTCAGTCGCGTTAGTCAAGGCTATCCAGACTGTCAGCATGTCGGTTTCGTCAGCCTCTTTATCGATGACGCCATTGTCTTGATGCCATCCGGTCGTGGCATTCAAGGCGGAGCGGCGATCAGGATGAATCAAGTGCTCGGGCACCTTGATTCGAACATGCTGGACGGGATTAGAATAGATCTCTGGACCGAGGATTGATTCAACGGCATCAAGCAGTCGCTCGTTACGCAGCAGACGGAACATTGCGGGTCCAAAATGGAATTCGCTGTCGCGGCTCAAATCAAGGTTTTCCTGGACATTAATGTCGAAGGGGTATGGGTCTAGGTGGCCCGTGTCGCGAACGACGGCAAGGGTTCTTTGGTGAAAGGGAAGCCCCTCATATGTTTCAGATAGCTCGCCGGATGAATACATTCGATGAATCAGATCACTGAGGATGTCGGCGTATTCATCGATAACAGGCTTGAGATCCTGTGCGGGTTCGAGCAGATTGCGAGCGATCACATAGCCTTCATCATTGAAGTGGCTTAATTGATCTTCGGTTAGATGCATGAAGCGTGCTCCCGTCCGTAACGTGCCTTGGGAATTTGTCTGAATGTCTGCCCACCATATGAGTAGAACTCTCGTCTTAGCTTGGGAAGGTTCAAGTGTGACGTAAAACTTATCCGTTTACCTGGACAGCACGAACGGATTCTACTGGTTCCTGCTGTCGGGATTTGGTTGATGTGCAGTGTTGTCGGTCTCGTGTCCGGAATCTCCGAGTGGTAGTGGGAAGGAACTAATAAAGACCGCTAAGTGAACAGCCATTCGCGGTTAAAACAGCCGACGATGATTTTTTCGCGGTCCCGCCGCCCGACAAGTATTGCGTGACACCAGCTAGACGCACGTACTTGTAATGAAAACCATCTACTGCGACGAACGCTTATCAAGCATTGATTTAGTTATAGCGTCCAAAAACTCGGGCACGTCATCGGGTTCCCGGGCGGTGATTATGTCGCCATCGATTACAGCCGGCCAATCATAGTTGTAGATGCCCCCCATGGTCACCACATCGTCACCGCAAGCGGGAGTCCCGGCTATCTTCTTACCGTCAACAAGGTCTGCTGCTGCCAACACCAACGGTCCATGGCAAATTGCCGCTACAATTTTTTCGGCTTCATAAAATTGTTTGACGAGCTCAACGACATAGCCGTCTTCAATACAGTGCCATGGACAAAATGCTCCAGGAATTAGGATCGCATCAAATTCGTCTGGCGTAAGTTCGCTTAGTGGAACAACTGGGTACTTTTCGGCTCGGAGTTCTTGAAAGGGAACAGACATGCCAAAATTCCCCATGACAACGTCGAGTCCTAGCATCGGCGGACGAGACACTACAGGGGGTGAGAAGGTCCCAAGGGTTATCCTTGCTCCACGCCAGGTTAACTCCATAGCCGGCACACATAATTCGACATCTTCAAAATCTTGACCGGCAACAATTAGAATTCGGTGACCCTCGAGCACCTTCTGTTTGTCATCCTCATAATCAGGATCAAAGATTCTAGAAATTTCGCGAACAAACTCTGCGCTCGCATCACTATCTCGAGCAGTAAGAAGCTGGCCGTCCCGCACAACGGGAACATCTTGAAAATTCCCCAACCTTTTCAGGAATGGCTGTATAACTTTGTAACCAGTTAGGTTCTTCCCATTACATAAACCGGCACTCATCAATACCATCTGGCCGCACTCTAAGGCCCCTACGACGGCACCATTTTCATAAGCTGAGCAAACAAATGCTCTTACCGCTTCGTCTGCCCGCAGCACATCAGCTGAATGACCACCAAGAACAATCAAGCCATCAAACTCGGTTGCCATATCTGCTGTGAGGCCAGCCGGATCTTGAACGGTAAAAGAGGTATACCGTTCTCCAGGGAGCATCGTAGGAATTGGGTCGAGAGGTAGGCCAAAGGTACCTGTGACCACATCCGAGGTCGCTGGACGTGTGAACTTCCACGCCACACCAGGCCATCCAATCACCAGATTCACCACCTCAGCCCCAAACTCACTGAGATACTGAATTAGGTAGTACGCCTGAAAATCACTAAACTCTGGTCCCGCAAGTAAAGCAATCCGTTTCCCTTCCAACGGCCCCTGCTTAACAGGCTTTGTTTTTCTCATATCTTGTCCTTTCTTCAGTAGACCCTGCCCTATACCGGGCTAGCTGACGTCCACAGCCACCCGCGACCCAACGCGATGGCCAACCGTCCTCTGGCCAACCAGCGCCACATCATTTTCCTGCCAGACCGCAACCGGGTGACCACCGATCACAACCCGGCAAATGTTTCGGAGCGGACAACGTGCACAACGAGGAGACCGCGCTCGACATATCGTCGCACCCAGATCCATCAAGCCCTGGTGGTAATCGTAATGTCGACGAGCAGGCACGAGCGCCTCTGCCAGAACCTGTAATCGCCGACCGTCCAAATAAATCGAACCTTCCACCGGGAGTCCCACAGTTCGAGTAAGCACCCGAGCCACATTGGTGTCCAGAAGCGCAGCCCGACGACGCAATCCAAACACATACACCGCAGCCGAAGCATACGGGCCTAAACCAGGAATACCACGTAGCATTGTTAGATCCTCCGGCACTTGGCCATCGTGATACTCCACGATATGCCGGGCCAATTCCTTTAACCAAAAGCCTCGAATGTGATAACCAAGGGGATCCGTCAGGGCCTTAACATCGCCTAACGAGGCGTCATACAAATCCTGGGGTCGAGGCCATCGATTGACAAATGCTTCGTAGACCGGTTGAACTCGAGCAGCCTGGGTCTGCTGCAGCAAGATCTCAGACACCGCTACTTGGTAAGCACTGGCATTCACTCGCCATGGAAATTCCCGACCGTTTCGCCGGTACCACCGAATCAAGCGATCCTGGAATGCATGCCGGAACTTGCTATCGAGTTCGACCACCGATTTACACCCCACCGTATTACCAAAACTACTTGGAGTCGTCAGATGACCATTCAATATTTCATACGGCCGTCCACTTTTCACGTCAACATCGGCACCTCAAGCTACAGTAACGAGTAAGCGCACATCCCATCAGTCACGAACAAGACGACCATTGGTACCATCATGTATTGGCTCGTTTAGGGTGCACGCTTGATTCGACTAGCCCTCATCGGATGCGGCCGCAACGCCTCGGTGCTCGCCGACGCAATCGATGCGTCGGAAAACTGTGAGCTTGCATTCGCCATCGACATACATAAGCAAGCGGCCCTCAACATCGCAACAACCACGCACGCGGAACCCTACGTCGGAGATCTTGCCCAGCTACTCCAACAACGATCACAGGACATCGATGCAGTCGTCGTTAATACGCCTAATGATCAACACGCCCAACATGCGAGCGCTGCAATTTCAGCAGGAAAACACCTGCTCATTGAAAAACCTTTGGCACTAACGTCGGAAACTGCTGGTCGCCTTCATGATCAGGCTCGCTCGTCCAACACACTCCTCATGGTGGCCCACACGTTTCGATTTATGCCGGCTATTCGACAAGTCCGTCGGGCTCTAGACGCAGGTGAACTCGGCCGTCCCGGGATGTTGCGAATTCATCGATGGCTGCCTCTATCTACCGACTCGTCATCGGGGTGGGAAAATGACACTAAGCGGTCTGGCGGACTGGCAATTCACGAAAGCATTCATGAGATCGACCAGGCTTTGTGGCTTTTTGATGGGCATCCGAACCAGGTACATGCCGTTGCTGCACCTAACCACATCCAGATCCATCTCGGATTCCCATCCGGAGCGATGGCGATCTTTAATGTAATGGCCGGACTTCCCTCAGGCGAAGGCTACTATGCCCTAACGCTCATAGGGTCCCTTGGATCTGCGTATGCCGACGATCATCACAACATGCAATTGGTATACCGTGGCGGCCGTCCGGAGGCATTCGCCACTTATCAGCATGCGCTCGGGGTAAATGCGCAGATTGAAGAGTTTAGTGCGGCCATAACGCAACAGCGCCAACCGAACCCCGGAGCACCGGATGCCATCGCCGCGATTAAGATTGCCGAAGCTACCAACCAGTCAGTGCTCACCGGAGAATCCGTACGTATGCCAGCAGATGATCATGCCTACGAATAAGATCTACCGAGTCCTCGCACTCAGCGCTGCTAAACATGAATATGTCGCAACCGCATTCACCAACCATCCACGGTTCGAAGTGGTTGGAGTAGCTGATGACACCTCTGCCGAATCCTGGATCCATAAACGAAATGAAGCTCTGGCAAGGGATCTCTCAGTGCCCTACGAACGCGATGTAGGCAAAGCGATCCAGAGGCTCGCACCAGATGTTGCAGTGGTCTCGTCGGAAGCCGCTCGGCACGCCTCACTCAGCATCCGTGCAGCCGAAGCAGGGCTCCATGTCGTGCAAGACAAACCCATGGCACCGACGGTGGATGACTGTGACGCGATTGTTCACGCAGTAGAAGGAGCAAATGTTCACTTTCTCCTTTGGAACCGAAACACGCACCCTTCAATTATTGATGCCCGAAACATAGTCAGGGCAGGTGAAATTGGCACACCGCAAAGCGTCCACATCGACTTCTTTTTCTCAAAAGATGCCGGCATCCTCATCGACAGCGAAGAGGAAGAGGAAATCCCTGCTTCATGGCTTGGTGAAGGTGAACTCACGGTCGAAGGTATTTATCCGTTGGCCTATATCAGATACATCCTCAGACTCGATGTTGAACGGGTGTTTGCCCGAACGTCCGCTCACTTTTTCAAACGCCACGCAGCTCGTGGGGTCGAAGACATTGGCACGGTCACGCTGGAACTTGAAAATGGGGCCATTGGATCTCTTTGCATCGGCCGTATAGGACGACCCAGCCATCCAAACCTCGGCGAAATCAGAATTCACATAACCGGCACTAACGGTGCGATGGTTGTTGCAGAACCCAAACCAGAAATCGCAGTTCATGCGCGAGGATTGAAAGCGACTGATTTTCGCAATCGGCGAACCGACGAAACCACCGATCGAAAGCAGGTTGACCACTTTGTCTCAGCCCTCGACGAAGGACTTGACACATTACTTACCGCTCGTGAGGGACGACATATTGCAGCGATCGTTGCAGCAGCCAAAACTTCCGCCCAATCCGGTTTAGCGACTGAAGTATCACGAAAAACCCATGATCATTAGATCATGTCGCCGCCGGAGTTAAACGGCCCCGCAAGATTCGATCAAGCGAATCCCGCGCGAGATTATTCATATCCCCAAACCCGGAAAAGTTCCGAGCAATCACTATAAACACTCCACAATCCCGCTGAAGGCCCTCGGGACAATGCCCCTCAGTCTTGCCAAGCATCGTAAAGAAAGGATGTTCTAGAGGACCCTGTATATCAGCCACGTCCTGAATCCCCTCAGCAAGCAAACCATCCAATTCAGCGGGCAACATATTGACCGCAATAATGATTGTCCCGCGGGAAAACTCGGATCTCAGAAAATCAAAGTTGACTGACTCACGGGCATCACCATGAACCATCAGAGCAGTTGGCTGTTTCGATTCGACATCGTTGAAACTCCCCACCGTACGAATCGCATACTCAGGATTGTCACGATCGCTGCTCGGTAGTCGGCGATCGATTGGCACGCTCGACGGTTCGTAGTACACAAGAAAATCCAGACCGACCTGACTAACTAATCGGCCAAACAAAACAAACAGTGCAAATACAAGCGCCGAAGCAGCAAAAATCCACAGAACACGTTTCTCGGGAGAAATCAGGGCATTCGGCATTGGAAGAACCGACTGAAACGACTAGATGGCAACTGATTGTACGAATGTGCTTGGGATGACCACAGCCGACACGCGACAAACCAACTAGAATTGTTCCATTGGGATCACTTGGGTCCGACGGAAGCGCAAACCATAGACACAAACTAATGAAGGCTCGAGACGGTGCCTCTTCGTACCTCATCAAAAATAACCGTCACGTTTTGGCTGCCGCAACGCTTCATCTAATGGCGGGCTCGAGCAGTCACGACGGTGGTCCTGTCCGTGACCCGGGCCCGCCCCCTCCCCTCCCTAGACATCAGCATGCCTGAGACACGCCTGATATTGATCGCACCTGGTGTAATTCTGGTCGCCTTGTCGCTGGTGTATTTACTCTGGATTAGCGGACGCCACGTTCGGCCTCCAGAATCTCGATCCGACACAGCTACACGCAAGCGCTTCACCAGAAACGCACTAACGCCCTTGCTTACAACAGGGATAGACCGGATCGCGTTTTGGGCGTTTTGGATCGTTGCCCTACGAATCCTGGGACCTCAACAAAACGGAGAATACGCCTTCGCAGCAAACCTGCTGACATATTTCGCTGCACTATCTGACTTTGGTCTGGGGACCGTGTTGACTCGTGACCTCGCCAAATCAAGCACCCCCCTTAAACCATTATTTAGAACAGCACTAGCAATTCGACTTCGTCTTGTTGCGGTAAGCGCCCCGATCATGGCCGGGGTCGCGATCATTTATTTTTTGGCAGGATCAGTTTCTATTGTCACCGTGGCGGCCACAATTCTCTTGGCCATCGGTCTTCTGCCGACGGCCGTAGCCCAAGCATACGCTTCAGTTTATGGGGCTTGGGAACGGATGGATCGGCGCGCCATCGTGGCCGCTGGCACGTCAGTGCTCACAGTTGGTCTCAGCCTCATCCTGCTGGGGGCCGGCTTCGGAGTGATGGGCCTATCGATCGCCGCTATGGTGTCTGGAACTGTTTCATTTCTTACGCTGGCTCGGCCCATCGGCTTCCATTTAGTAACCGAGCGACCAAATGAGAAGGCCCCAGTTAGACCACTCCTTAACGCCGGCCTCCCGTTAATGCTAAATGGACTACTTGCCACCGCCTTCATTCAGATCGATGTCTTGATCCTTCAAGCAATCCAGGGGACAGAAACTGTTGGACATTACAACGCGGCTTTCAAATTTATTAACGCACTCAATGCACTCCCTGCAGCCATTGTGCTTGCTGCATTCCCCTTGATGGCTCGCGCGGCAGACGATCCGCAAGCCCTCTCCCGATGGACCGTCCGAACATGGCGGGTACTCGCATCACTGGCTGCACCGGCAGGCGGATACGCCCGAGACTCGCGGTCTTAGGATCGAGGGGGAGTTTGAAGATCCAAGCCCCGGAGGGCTAGGAGATCCGGCCTAGGT
>MDTE01068188.1_pt1 | contig 27987 bp, 34 predicted proteins | sample 811231 | NCBI WGS metagenome assembly MDTE01 (sample SAMN05326651, study PRJNA326480) | marine metagenome | isolation source: seawater | place: Indian Ocean: Red Sea | collected 2010 | reverse complement strand
GAAAATTATTAGTATTTTACTTGCACCTGGCTCAAAAATTGCTATTTTGGCGCACGAGAAAAGTAAAAAAAATTAAATCAAATCTGGACATCAAATGGCTGATCTAAATAAAATTATTGACGAACTTTCAAAATTGACTGTAGTAGAAGCTGCAGAACTTTCAAAACAATTAGAAGAAAAATGGGGCGTAACAGCTGCCGCTCCAGCTGCCGCAGCACCAGCTGCAGGAGCAGCACCAGCTGAAGAGAAAAGTGATTTTACAATTTTTTTAAGTTCTGCTGGAGATAAAAAAATAAACGTGATTAAAGAAGTAAGAGCTTTAACTGGATTAGGTTTAAAAGAGGCTAAAGATTTAGTTGAAGGTGCACCAAAAGAAGTTAAAAAAGGCGTACCAAAAAAAGATGCTGAGGAAGCTAAGAAGAAACTCGAAGCCGCTGGAGCTAAAGTAGAATTAAAATAAGACTGGTGCTGTTCTCGTAAGTACCTAAAATTAATTATTGAATGGAATTATCTTTTACTCAAAAGAAAAGTATAAGGAAAAACTTTGGAAGACTTGAAGAAACCTTATCAATACCCAATCTAATTGAAGTTCAAAAAAATTCTTTTAACGAATTCATTAAAAAAAGTGATGAGAAGAAAAATTCTATATACAGCAAAGGATTAACCAAGGTTTTTGAAAGCATTTTTCCAATTAATGATGCAGCTGAAAAATCTTCACTTGAATTCATTTCATACAGATTAGGCAAACCAAAATTTGATGTAACAGAATGTAGACAAAGAAGCTTAACTTATTCAGCCGCTCTAAAAGCTACACTTCGTTTAGTTGTTTACGATATCGATAGTGAAAATAATACAAAACAAATTTTGTCAGGTAAAGAACAGGAAGTTTTTATAGGAGATCTACCATTAATGACTCCAAGTGGTACTTTTGTAGTTAATGGAGTTGAAAGAGTAGTAGTCAATCAAATGCATAGAAGTCCAGGTGTTTTCTTTGATCATGACAAAGGAAAAACACACGCAAGTGGAAAACTATTGTTTAATTGTAGGATTATACCTGGTCGAGGATCTTGGCTAGATTTTGAATTTGACCCTAAAGACATTATGTATTTTAGGATTGACAGAAAAAAGAAAATTCCAATTACAACTTTACTTTATGCGTTAGGGAAAACGAGAGAAGAAATTCTAAAGTCTTTTTATTTGTACGATACATATAATTATGACAAAAGCTCTAGCTCATGGTCTACTAACTTCGAACCAGATAAATATAAAAGACCAATAAAGCTCCAATTTGATTTAATTGATAAAAAAAATAAGAAAAAAGTTTTAAAAAAAGGAGAAAAATTAAATTTTGTTGTAGCAAAAAATCTTAAAGAAAAAGGATTAAAAGAAATTATAATTACACCAGAAGAGTTATTTGGTAAGTACACAAAAGAAGATATTAAAGGAAAGAATGGAGAAGAAATTTTAAAATCTGGTTTTGATATAACGAAAGAATCTTTAGAGAAAATACTTCTATCTGAAAAATATAAAATTGAATTAGCTAATGTTGATTCTATTTTAAGAGGACCATATATTTTTGAGACAATAAAACTTGATAAAAATAATAATAAAGAAGAGGCTTTAAACGATATCTATAAAGTATTAAGACCTGGTGAACCTCCAAGTACAGAAATTGCTGAGGAAGTTTTTAAAAATTTATACTTTAGCAAAGAAAGATATGATCTTTCAGATGTTGGAAGGGTAAAGTTAAATGCTAAATTAGATTTAAAAACTCCAGAAACAACAAGGGTTCTGACAGAAAGCGATATTATTGCAATAATTAAATTTATGTTGGATTTAAGAGATGGAAAGGGCGAAGTAGATGATATTGACCATCTTGGAAACAGAAGAGTTAGATCAGTTGGTGAATTAGTGGAAAATCAATTTAGAATTGGTTTATTGAGAATGGAGAGAACTATTAAAGAAAAAATGTCTACCCTGTTAGAAATAGAGTCATCAATGCCTCAAGATTTAATAAATGCAAAACCTATAACAACTTCGTTTAAAGATTTTTTTGGAACATCTCAACTTTCACAATTTATGGATCAAACAAACCCACTCTCTGAAATAACTCACAAAAGACGAGTATCTGCTTTGGGACCAGGTGGATTAACAAGAGAAAGAGCTGGATTTGAGGTTCGAGATGTTCATCCAACTCACTACGGTAGAATATGTCCAATTGAAACTCCCGAAGGTCCAAATATTGGATTAATAAATAGTTTAGCGACTTATTCAAAAGTCAATAGATATGGTTTTATAGAAAGCCCATACAAAAAAGTTTCTAACGGAAAAATTTTAAATAAAATTGAATATCTTTCTGCAATCGAAGAGGAAAAATACACAATTGCTCAGGCAAATTCCCCTGTAAACGAGGGCGGTAATTTTATTGAAGAATTAGTATCCTGTAGAAAAGGACTAAATTTTATCTTATCTAGAAGAGAGAATATCGATTATATTGATGTATCTCCAAAACAATTAGTCTCGGTAGCTGCTTCTCTAATACCATTTTTAGAAAATGATGATGCCAACAGAGCTTTGATGGGTTCAAATATGATGCGTCAAGCAGTTCCTTTATTAAAACCTGAGTCACCTTTGGTAGGTACTGGTATAGAAGGAGATGTAGCCTTAGACTCAGGAGTTACTATTGTTGCTAAAAGAAATGGAGTAGTTGATAAAATAGATGGTAAAAGAATAGTAGTTAAAGCCACAGAAGAAAAAGACCTCTCAAAGTCTGGTGTTGATATTTATAATTTATTGAAGTTTCAAAGATCAAACCAAAATACATGTATAAATCAAAAACCATTAGTTAAGGTTGGGGATGTAATTAAAAAAGGGGACATAATTGCTGACGGTCCAGCAACAAAACTTGGTGAATTAGCTTTAGGAAAGAATGTAACAGTAGCTTTTATGCCATGGCAAGGTTATAACTTTGAGGACTCAATTTTAATCTCAGAGAGATGTGTAACCGACGACGTTTTTACTTCCATTCATATTGAAGAACATGAGTTGATGGCTAGAGATACAAAATTAGGTACTGAAGAAATTACAAGAGATATTCCAAATGTAAGTGAGGAAAGTCTAAGAAACCTTGATGAGTCGGGAGTAGTTTATATTGGTGCTGAAGTTAACGAAGGCGATATTTTGGTTGGCAAAGTCACACCTAAGGGAGAGACAGCTTCAAGCCCGGAAGAAAAACTTTTAAGATCAATATTTGGAGAAAAAGCAACAGATGTTAGGGATAGTTCTTTAAAACTTCCACCAGGCAGTGGAGGGGTAGTTGTAGATGTTAGAGTTTTTAATAGACATGGGGTTGAAAAAGATGAGAGAACAATAGCTATAGAGAGGTCTGAAATTGAGTCAGTTCAGGAAGACAAACAAGTCGAAGAAGAGATTTTGGAAAGAAATATTAAATTAAGACTTAATGAAATTTTAAAAAAGGAAGAGTTAATTAAAAGCTATAAAAATTTTAAAGCTGGATCGATTTTAGACAGAGAAACGTTAAATGAACTAAATATTAAAGAATATTGGAAACTTGAATTTAAAAATAATGATATAAATAATAAAGTTTTGCAATTAAAAGATCAATTTAACAGTGCACAAAATGATATACAGTTACGTTTTGAAGATAAAGTTCTTAAAATAAAACAAGGAGACGATCTATTACCTACCGTTATGAAAGTGGTTAAGGTCTTTGTTGCTGTAAAAAGAAGACTGATGCCAGGTGATAAAATGGCTGGTAGACATGGAAACAAGGGTGTAATTAGCAAAATAGTTCCAGTTGAGGATATGCCATACATGGAGAACGGAAAACCAGTTGACATAGTATTAAATCCTCTGGGTGTTCCAAGTCGAATGAATGTTGGTCAAATCTTAGAAACACATCTAGGTTGGTCATGCTCTGAATTAGGGGAAAAAATTAGAAAAGTATCTAACGAATATTTTAATAATAAAATCGATATTAACCTAAACAATACTTTAGAAAAAGTTTACGGAAAAAAAATTTACAATGATGTAATTAAAAGATTTGACAAGAAACAGTTAAAAGAACTCTGCCAAAACCTTTCTAATGGTGTTCCTATATCAACACCAGTTTTTGATGGAGCTTCAACAGATGATATTACTAAAATGTTAGATCTTGCAAATTTACCAAACACTGGACAAACAAATTTATGGGATGGTCGAACTGGTGAAAGATTTGATAGACCAATAACAGTTGGTATTATTTATATGCTTAAACTTCATCACCTTGTTGAAGATAAAATTCATGCTAGATCTACAGGTCCATACAGCCTTGTTACACAACAACCATTAGGAGGAAAAGCACAGCTGGGGGGTCAAAGATTTGGAGAAATGGAAGTTTGGGCATTAGAAGCTTACGGTGCCTCATATACTTTACAGGAAATTTTAACAGTAAAATCAGACGATGTTGCTGGAAGAACAAAAGTTTATGAAACAATAGTTAAAGGAGATGAAAATTTTGAGTCAGGTATTCCTGAGTCCTTTAATGTTTTAATTAAAGAAATTAGAGCACTAGGTTTAAATATTGAATTGAATTAAAAATGAGAAAGCAATTAATAAAAGACTCAAAACAAAAACTATCTGAAAAAAATTTCAGTCACATAAAGATCACTCTTGCGAGTCCAGAAAAAATAAAATCTTGGTCTTTTGGTGAAATCAAAAAGCCAGAAACAATAAATTATAGAACTTTTAGACCAGAAAAAGATGGACTTTTCTGCGCAAGAATATTTGGACCTGTAAGAGATTATGAATGTTTATGCGGAAAATATAAAAGAATGAAATTTAGGGGAATCATATGTGAGAAATGTGGTGTAGAGGTAACAAAATCAAATGTGAGACGTGAAAGAATGGGTCATATCAATCTTTCATCACCCGTAGCACACATATGGTTTTTAAAATCATTACCTAGCAGAATCTCTTTAGCAATTGATATGAAGTTAAAAGAAGTTGAAAAAGTCTTATATTTTGAAAGTTTTATAGTAATTGAACCAGGTCTAACAGAATTAAAAAAAGGACAGTTATTATCTGAAGATGAATTTGTTAAAGCTCAAGAAAAATATGGCGAAGATGGTTTTACCGCTGGTATTGGCGCTGAGGCTGTAAGAGAAATTTTAATAAACATAGATTTGGAAAAAGAAAGAGAGAAATTAAGCAATTCTTTAAAAGAGACAAAATCTAAAGTAACAGAAGAAAGAACTTTAAAAAGATTAAAACTTTTAGACTCATTTATTACTTCTGGTAACAAACCTGAATGGATGATCTTAACAACAGTTCCCGTAATACCACCTGAGCTAAGACCATTAGTTCCGCTCGATGGCGGTAGATTTGCCACTTCAGATCTGAACGATCTTTATAGAAGAGTAATAAATAGAAATAACAGATTAAAAAGGCTTTTAGATTTAAAAGCTCCAGAAATTATTGTTAGAAACGAGAAAAGAATGCTTCAAGAATCGGTTGACGCACTTTTTGATAACGGAAGAAGAGGAAGAGTAATTACAGGTACCGGAAAAAGACCACTAAAATCTTTAGCTGAAATGCTTAAAGGTAAACAAGGTAGATTTAGACAAAATTTATTAGGAAAAAGAGTAGACTATTCAGGAAGATCAGTAATAGTTGTTGGCCCAGAGCTTAAATTACACCAGTGTGGTTTGCCAAAAAAAATGGCTTTAGAACTATTTAAACCTTTTTTATATGCAAGGTTGGCTAAACTAGGTTTGGCAACAACTATTAAGCAGGCAAAAAGAATGGTTGAGAAACAAAGAAGTGAAGTTTGGGACTCTTTAGAGCATATAATTCGTGAACATCCTATTTTATTAAATAGAGCACCAACATTGCATAGATTAGGTGTTCAAGCATTTGAGGCTAAACTCATTGAGGGAAATGCAATAGAGTTACACCCGCTTGTTTGTGCAGCCTTTAATGCCGATTTCGACGGTGATCAAATGGCGGTGCATATACCATTAAGCTTAGAAGCTCAACTTGAAGCTAGAGTTTTAATGATGTCTACAAACAATATTTTAAGTCCATCTAATGGTAAACCTATAATAGTGCCTAGCCAAGATATAGTCTTAGGAATTTATTATTTATCTCAATCAAAAGAAACAGATAAAGATAAACCCCTAGGCATATTTCTCAATGTAGATGAAATTAATAATGCTTTAGAAAGAAAGCTTATTAGCATTCATTCAAAAATTATATCACAATTCTCTACCATCGATAAAGATGGAAATAAAATTATTGAAAAACATCAAAGTACAGCCGGAAGATTTTTATTGGCAGAGACTTTGCCAAAACACCATAAAATTGGTTTTTCTTTGATAAACAAGTTGCTCAACAAAAAAGCTGTATCTGAAATAATTGATACGGTTTATAGATATTGTGGACAAAAACAGACTGTTATTTTTTGTGACAGCATAAAAGAACTTGGTTTTAAACACGCCTTTAAAGCTGGAATTTCTTTTGGTAAAAACGATTTGATAATTCCTAAAACTAAGGAAAAACTAGTAAATCAAACTAAAAAACAAATAGAAGAATATGAAAAACAATACCAAGACGGTTTAATTACAAGAGGTGAAAAATATAACAAAGTAGTGGATATTTGGTCAAAATGTACAGACTCAATTGCGAATGAAATGATGAAAGAGATTTCGTCTGCTGAAAAAAAATATCCAGATGGAAGAATAGAGACAAATTCAGTTTATATGATGGCCGATTCTGGTGCTAGAGGCTCACCCGCTCAAATGAAACAATTAGCTGGAATGCGTGGATTAATTGCGAAACCATCAGGAGAAATTATAGAGCAGCCAATTGTTTCTAATTTTAAAGAGGGATTGACCGTTTTAGAGTATTTTAATTCAACTCACGGCGCTAGAAAAGGATTGGCCGACACAGCATTAAAAACTGCAAACTCAGGATATCTTACAAGACGATTATGTGATGTAGCACAAGATCTTCAAATTACAATGAAAGATTGTAATTCAAAATCTTCAATAAAATTAACTGAAATCATAGAAGGTGGAAATATTTTAGTAAGTCTCTCGGATAGAGTTCTAGGACGCGCCCCTTCTCATGATGTTAAACATCCAATTACAGGCGAAATAATAATAAAGAAAAAGAAACTCATAGATGAAAGGGATTGCGAGCTCATTGATTTAGCCGGTGTTAAAACAATAAATGTTTATTCTGTTATTACATGTGAAGCTAAAAAAGGAGTTTGCCAAATTTGTTACGGTAGAGATCTTGCAAGAGGAAAAATTGTAAGTATCGGAGAAGCTATTGGAATGATAGCTGCTCAATCAATTGGTGAACCTGGTACCCAATTAACTATGAGAACTTTCCACGTAGGTGGTACCGCACAAATTAAAGAAGAGTCCTCTGTAATTTCTGTAAATCAGGGAATATTAAAAATAAATAATAAAAATTTAATTAAAGACTCAAAAAATAATACAATTGTTATGGGAAGGAATACTCAATTATCATTAGAGGATGAGAATGAAAGACAACTTGCCTTGTACAAAATTCCTTATGGTGCAAAAATATATTTCCAACACGGTGACAAAGTTGGCAAAGGAAAAAAGATATGCGAATGGGACCCTTATACTTTACCAGTAATTGCTGAAACTGGAGGAGTGGCAAACTATATGGATTTAGTAGAAGGCGTATCTTTAGCTGAGACCCTCGATGATGCTACAGGAATATCATCAAAATCAGTTTTGGATTGGAGATCACAATCAAAAAATTCTGATTTAAAACCAAGAATTACTTTAAGAAACGATGAGGGTGAAGTGATTAAAAAGGCAGACGGAAATGAAGCTAGATACTATCTAGTTCCCGACTCAATATTATCAGTTAAAGACGGTCAAAAAATATCTGCGGGAGATGTACTAGCTAGGTTACCAAAAGAAACTTCTAAAACAAAAGATATTACCGGAGGTTTACCAAGAGTTGCTGAACTTTTTGAAGCAAGAAGACCTAAGGACAGTGCAATAATTGCTGAAAATGATGGAACAATTCAATTTGGCAAAGAAGTAAGAGGTAAACAAAAAATTTCTATTGTAACTTCTGATGGAAATTCGTCTAATTACTTAATACCAAAGGGCAAGCATACAAATTTTAACCAAGGAGAGAAAATTAAAAAAGGTGAATATTTACTTGATGGAGCACCGGCACCCCATGATATTTTGAGAATCTTAGGAGTAGAATCGCTTACAGAATATTTTGTTAGTGAAGTCCAAGAAGTATACAGAATGCAAGGAGTGATAATTAATGACAAACATATAGAAACAATTGTTAGACAAATGTTGAAAAAAGTTGAAATCAAAGATCCCGGGGATTCAAAATTTCTCAATGGAGAAATGATTGACAAAATTAAACTCGAGGAAATTAATAGTGAACTAAAAAAAGCTAATAAAAAACCAGCTATGGGAGAACGAGTTCTTTTAGGCATCACCAAAGCATCTTTACAAACAAATTCTTTCATTTCAGCTGCTTCTTTCCAAGAAACAACTAGAGTATTAACTGACTCAGCAATAAAAGGAAAAACAGATAGCCTAGAAGGATTAAAAGAAAATGTAATAGTTGGAAGATTAATACCTGCTGGAACTGGTTTTACCAAAAATAAATTAAACAAACTTGCCCAAGAACAAGATAAAATAAGACTAGAACAATTAGAAAAAAAACAATTAGAAAAAGAACAAGCCGAGAGTAAAACTTAGTCTAAAAGCCCTGCATTTATTAGTATTTTTGACACCATTAATCATTGACATTTTATGGTTCAATGTTAGTTTAGCGCAATTTTGATAGTTAGAAGTAAGATTGATACTGATCTTAAACAATAACTAAAAATTTCTTAGTCCTCATCATACTTTTGCTATTCAAAATTGTATTTAAATTATGCCAACTATTAGTCAATTGCTGAGAAAAGGAAGGGTTCGACCTGTTGCAAGGAATAAGGTCCCAGCCTTAGAAAAACAACCTATTAAAAGAGGTGTTTGCATCAAAGTTTATACTACTACACCAAAGAAACCTAACTCTGCTTTAAGAAAAGTTGCAAGGGTAAGACTTTCAAATGGATTTGAGGTAACAGCATATATTCCAGGAGAGGGACATAACTTACAAGAACACTCTGTAGTTTTGATACGTGGTGGAAGAGTCAAAGACTTACCCGGAGTTAGATATCATATACTTCGTGGAAATTTAGATGCACAAGGAGTTAGTGCAAGAAGAAAAAGACGTTCTTTATACGGAGCAAAAAAACCAAAATAATTAATATTATGTCTAGAAAAAGAAGAGCACCAAAGAGAAAAAATTATCCAGACCCAAAATATAAATCTGAGGTAATCTCAAAGTTTATAAACTCAATAATGTATGATGGAAAAAGATCAACAGCTGAAAAAATTTTATATTCCGCGTTAGACAAAATGAAAAATAAAAATCAAGACCCACTTAAAGTATTTAATACGGCAATAAGCAATGTAAGACCAAATTTAGAAGTAAGATCTAGGCGAGTAGGTGGTGCCACATATCAAGTACCTGTAGAAGTAAAATCAAATAGATCACAAGCTTTAGCACTCAGATGGCTTTTAGACGCATCAAGAAAAAGAAAAAATAAAACTATGGCTGAAAAATTATTTTTTGAATTAATGGATGCATCACAAAATAAAGGGTCAGCAGTTAAAAAAAGGGAGGACACTCACAAAATGGCAGAGTCAAACAAAGCTTTTGCTCATTTCAGGTGGTAAAAAATGGCAAGAACTCATAATTTAGAAAAATATAGAAATATTGGTATTATGGCTCATATCGATGCTGGTAAGACAACAACTACTGAAAGAATTTTATATTACACAGGAAAAAGTCATAAAATAGGAGAAGTCCATGATGGTGCTGCAACAATGGACTGGATGGAACAAGAACAAGAAAGAGGTATTACGATAACATCTGCAGCAACAACTTGTTTTTGGAGAGAACATAGGATTAATATTATTGATACACCTGGCCATGTTGATTTTACAATTGAAGTAGAAAGATCATTAAAAGTTTTAGATGGAGCTGTTGCAGTTTTTGATGGTGTAGCAGGAGTTGAGCCTCAATCAGAAACTGTTTGGAGGCAAGCTGATAAGTATAAGGTACCAAGAATATGTTTTGTTAATAAACTTGATCGAACAGGAGCTGATTTTTTTAATTGTGTTGAAATGATAAAAGATCGCTTAGGGTCAAAACCCTTAGTTATGCAGCTACCTGTAGGAATTGAATCTTCTTTAAAAGGGGTTGTTGATCTTATCAAAATGAAAGCAGTTATTTGGAAAGACGAAAAACTTGGAGCTGAATTTAACTATGAAGAAATTCCAGCGGATTTAAAAGAGCAGTCAGAAAAATACAGGAAAGAATTAGTAGAAACTGCAGTCGAACAAGATGAAAAGTTAATGGGCGATTACTTAAATGGTAAATCAATATCCGAAAAGGATTTGATCGCTTGTATAAGAAAAGGATGCTTAAAGTTTGATTTTGTTCCTGTTTTTACTGGTTCGGCATTTAAAAATAAAGGGGTTCAACCTTTATTAGATGCTGTGGTTGATTATTTACCAAGCCCAAAAGATTTATTATCAATAAAAGGGACCAAGCCAAATTCCAAAGATGAAGTTGAAAGAAAATTTGAGGATAAGGAACCATTTTCAGCTTTAGCCTTTAAGGTTGCTAACGACCCATTTGTTGGATCGCTTACTTTTATCAGAATTTATTCAGGAACTTTAAAATCTGGAACTGGTGTCTACAATACATCAAAAGATAAAGAAGAGAGAGTTGGTAGAATGTTATTAATGCATGCTAATAGCCGAGAGGATGTTAAGGAAGCAAATGCAGGAGATATAGTTGCTCTGGCTGGCCTTAAGCACACTATAACAGGCCATACATTATCAGACGAAGATAACCCTGTTGTTTTGGAACCTATGGAGTTTCCAGACCCTGTTATTGAAATTGCAGTTGAACCAAAAACTAAAGGAGACCAAGAAAAAATGGGAGAAGCACTAGGTAGATTAGCTAAAGAAGATCCATCTTTTAGAGTTTCATCTGATGAAGAGTCAGGACAAACCATAATAAAAGGTATGGGAGAGTTACATTTAGATATTATTGTAGATAGAATGAAAAGAGAATTCAAAGTCGAAGCTAATATTGGTGCGCCTCAAGTTGCTTATAGAGAAACAATTTTAAGATCTATATCAAATGTTTATATACACAAAAAACAAAGTGGTGGCGCAGGACAGTTTGCAAAAGTTGAATTAACAGTAGAGCCTTTGGAACCAGGAAAAGGAAGAGAAGTTGAAAATAAAATAAAAGGTGGAGCAATTCCCAAGGAATTTATCCCAGGTGTAGAAAAAGGAGTAGAAAGCGTAGCTGATAATGGAATATTAGCTGGGTTTCCTTTAATTGATTACAAAGTAACAATTGTCGATGGTTTACATCATGATGTTGACTCAAGTGTACTAGCTTTTGAGATAGCATCGAGATATTGTTTTAAAGAGGCTTGTACAAAAGCCGGTTTAAAACTTTTAGAGCCTGTTATGAGAGTAGAAGTAATTACTCCAGAAGATTATATGGGCGATGTAATTGGAGATTTAAATAGTAGACGAGGACAAGTATCTACGACTAACAAAAGAGGTAACGCAACAGTAATAAGCGCTATGGTTCCACTAGCCAATATGTTTGGTTATATAAATAATTTAAGATCAATGTCTCAGGGTAGAGCACAATACTCAATGTTCTTTGATCACTACGCAAAAGTTCCTCAAAATGTTCAAGACGAAGTAACAAAAAAAATGGCATAAAATGGATAAACAAAATATTAGAATACATTTAAAGGCTTATGATAATAAAATCTTGGATATCTCCACCCAAGAAATTGTTAATACAGCTAAAAGAACCGGAGCTCAGGTAAAAGGTCCAATACCTTTGCCTACTAAAATTGAAAAATTTACTGTACTCAGATCTCCTCATATAGATAAAAAAAGCAGAGAACAATTTGAAACAAGAACACACAAAAGATTAATAGATATTGTTGAACCAACCCCTCAAACAGTTGAAGCGTTAATGAAATTAGACTTAGCTTCCGGGGTAAATATAGAAATTAAAATATAATCATGACTTTAGGCTTAGTGGGAAAAAAAATTGGTATGACTAGAGAGTTTTTTGACTCCGGAATCTCTATACCTGTAACAGTAGTAAAAGTTGAAAAAGGTAGAGTTATAGATATTTATACAAAAGAAAAAAATGGTTACACAGCTGTAAAATTAGGATTTATGAACATAAAAAATTCAAAACTTACAAATCAAATGAAAGGATTTTTTGCAAAAAAAAATACTGAACCTAAAAAAATAATTAAAGAATATAGAGTTGACAAGGTCGATACATACAAAACAGGAAACGAAGTAGGCTTAGAGTCATTTAAGGATGTAAAATTTATAGACGTAAGATCTCAAACTATAGGTAAAGGGTTTGCTGGAGTAATGAAAAAGTATAATTTTGCTGGATTAAGAGCTACACATGGAGTGTCTGTTTCTCACAGATCACATGGTTCTACAGGCCAAAGACAAGATCCTGGAAAGGTTTTTAAAGGAAAAAAAATGGCTGGGCATATGGGAGCCAAATATAGAACACTATTAAACCTAGAGGTTATAAAGTCTGATTTAGACAATAATTTAATTTATATTAAAGGATCTATACCTGGCTCAAAAAATACCATAATTTTTTTAAGAAAATCTAAGAAAATATTTAAAAGAAAAACAAGTAAAGAGAAATTTGCTCAAGATACTAAAGTTGTTGACAAAAAAGAAACTAAAGGTTCTGCCAAAAAAACAGAAACAAAGAAACAAGAACCAAAGACACAGCCAGATAAAAAAACCGCTGAAAAGGAGCAGCCAAAAAAGAAATAAAAAATGAATATTAAAGTTTTAAATTTTGATGGCAAACCAAAGGTACAGACTCTTGAACTTTCTAACAATCTTATAGGAGTTAAGGTGAACAACAGACTTTTAAAATATGTAATAGATTGGCAATTAAACAGATCAAAAAAAAGAATAGCAAAAACTAAACAAAGAAATGAGATAACTGGATCAACTAGAAAAATCTATGCTCAAAAAGGAACTGGTGGAGCCAGACATTCAAGTAGAAAGGCACCAATATTTGTTGGCGGTGGTATTGCGCATGGACCAAAAGGAGATAATTATAAAACTAAAAGTATAAACAAAAAGACTAGAAAGTTGGCACTGGCTCAAACAATTTCTAAAAAAAACATCAATAAGGAACTTCATATATTTGAAGATATAAAAAAACAAATTAGTAAAACGAAAATTTTTAGTAATTTTTTAAAAAAAAATAATTTAGAAAACGTTTTAATTATTTCTGACAAAGAGACAGAAAAAAACATTTATAAATCTGTAAGAAATATTCCTAATGTAAAGCTAATAAATGATCAAGGCACAAATGTTTATGATTTAGTTAAATTTAAAAATGTTTTGTTTACAAAAAGTTCGATTAAAAATATTGAAAAAAGGTTTATTAATGAAAAAAATTAATTATTTAGACGCTATTAAATTTCCAGTCATTACAGAAAAGGCAACTAGCCTTTCTGAACAAAATAAAATTGTATTCAAAGTTCATGAGCGTGCTTCGAAAAACTCAATTAAAAAGAATATAGAAAAAATATTTAAAGTAAATGTTATTAAAATAAACACTATAAATAATAAGCCTAAAACAAAAATGGTAAGAGGAAAATTAGGAATTAAAAAAGGTTTTAAAAAAGCAGTTGTAACACTTAAAAAAGGCCAAACGATAGATTTGGCTACTGGAGTATAATTAAATGAGTTTAAAAACTTATAAACCATACACAAAATCTACTAGATCAACCATTCTAATTGATAGAAAAGGTATTTGGAAAGGTTCTCCTATTAAGTCTTTAACTAGAGGAAAAAGATCTTCTGGAGGAAGAAACAACTTAGGTAGGATTACTTCACGATCAAAAGGAGCTGGTCACAAGAAAAGATACAGAATAATAGATTTTTATCGAAATAAAGTTGATGTTATGGGAAAAGTTGAACGTATCGAATATGATCCAAACAGAACTTCATATATTGCCTTAATTAAATATGAAGACAATACACAAACTTACATCATTTGCCCTCATGATCTTAAAGTAGGAGATTCTATTGTTTCAGGAAAAGCCAAAGAGATAAAAATAGGAAACAATATGCCGTTAATGGATATTCCTCCAGGAACACTTATTCACAATGTTGAATTAATAGAAGGTAATGGTGGAAAATTGGCAAGATCAGCAGGATCTTCAGTCACTTTATCTGGTTTTGACGAAGAATATGCGATTATAAAGTTATCTTCAGGAGAAACACGAAAAGTCAGGTCTAACTGTAAAGCTACAATTGGAACAGTCTCAAATCCAGATCAAAAAAATATTCAAATTGGTAAAGCAGGAAGAAATAGATGGAAAGGCAAGAGGCCAATGGTTAGAGGTGTAGCTAAAAACCCAGTTGATCACCCACATGGTGGTGGGGAGGGTAAAACTTCGGGAGGAAGAAACCCTGTATCACCTTGGGGCCAATCAGCTAAAGGTTTAAAAACTAGAAAACCTCAAAGAAGTGACAAGTTTATAATAACAAGAAGAAAAAAAAGGAATAAAGCATGACGCGTGGAGTTTGGAAAGGTCCATTTGTCGACCCAAGTTTGTTAAAAAAAATTGATAAACTTAAAGATAAAGGAAAGAAGCAGCCAATTAAAACATGGTCAAGAAATTCAACCATTATTCCAGAGTTTGTGGGACATAGTTTTTTAATCCATAATGGAAGGTCTTTTATACCAATTACTATTTCTGAAGAAATGGTTGGTCATAAATTGGGTGAATTTTCACCAACGAGAAAGTTTTCTGGTCATACACCTGCTGATAAAAAAGCAGCTGCAGAGGGAGGTGCCGCAAAAGCAGCTCCAGGAGCAGCACCAGGGGCAGCACCAAAAGCAGCACCAGGAGCAGCACCAAAAGCAGCACCAGGAGCAGCACCTAAAGGAAAAGAAGATGCAAAAAAATAATTTAATTAAAGCAATAAATAAAAATGTAAGATCTGGAGCCAGAAAAGCTAATTTACTTTTAAAATTTATCAAAGGAAAAAAAGCAGATATTGCAATGAGAGACCTAGAATTTACGAGAAAAAAAGTAGCTCATGATATTAAGAAAACTGTAAGATCCGCGGTAGCAAATGCAGAAAATAATTATCAGTACGATATAGATAATCTTTATATTAAAGAAGCATATGCGGGCAAATCTATAGTTATGAAGAGATTCAGACCACGAGCCAAAGGAAGGGCAGCTCCTATAAAAAAACCATATAGCAGAATTACTATAATATTAGAGGAAAAACAAAATACAAATAAGGAAGGGGTTAAAAAGTAATGGGACAAAAAGTTAATCCAGTTGGTTTTAGACTTGGTATAAATAGATCGTGGGATTCGATCTGGTTTGCTAAAAAAGGCGAATACGGCAAATATTTAATTGAAGACTATAAAATAAGAGAGTTTATTAGAAAAAATATTACTAATGCTGGTGTTTCAGAAATAGTAATTGAAAGATCTTCTAAAAAATGTGTTGTTTCAATTCATACCTCGCGACCAGGTTTTGTTATTGGAAAAAAGGGATCAGATATAGAAAAAATAAAAAATAAGATATCAAAAATTACAAAAGATGAAGTCTCTGTAAATATTAAAGAAATTAAAAAACCTGAACTTAATGCCTATCTGGTAGCTGAAAATATCGCTCAACAACTTGAAAAAAGAGTCGCTTATAGAAGAGCAATGAAAAGAGCTATGCAAGGTACCATGAGACTTGGCGCAAAGGGTATTAAAGTTTGCGTAAGCGGAAGACTTGCGGGTAATGATATAGCCAGAAGTGAATGGTTAAGAGAAGGAAGTATACCTCTGCATACATTAAGAGCAAATTTAGATTATGCAGAAGCAGAAGCTCTTACAACATATGGAATAATTGGCGTAAAAGTTTGGATTTACAAAGGTGAAGTTTTTTTAAAAGATATAGAAAAAGAAAAGGTCGAAAGGGTAAAAAATGCTACAGCCAACAAGAAGTAAATATAGAAAAGCTCATAAAGGAAGAATACATGGCAAAGCAACGCGTGTTAGCACACTCAATTATGGAACCTATGGATTAAAAGCTATGCAACCAGAAAGAATAATAGGAAAACAAATAGAGGCAGCCAGAGTAGCGTTAACAAGACATATGGAGAGAACAGGGAAGGTTTGGTCAAGGATTTTCCCAAATATACCAGTATCTAAAAAACCAACAGAAGTAAGAATGGGAAAGGGCAAAGGATCTCCAGAATATTGGGCATGTAGAGTAAAACCAGGAAGAATTTTATTTGAAGTTGATGGAGTTTCTGAAGAGACAGCTAGAGATGCTTTATATAAAGCTTCAGCAAAGTTGCCAATAAAAACCAAATTTGTAAAAAGATAAAAATGAAAAAAAAAGAAACAAAAAAACTAACAAAAGATCAGTCAATAAGACAAATTGAAAAATTGAAAAAAGATTTATTTAATATTCGTTTTAAAAAAATTAATGGACAACTCCAAAATGTATCCGAATACTCAACAATTAAAAAGAATATAGCTAGACTTTACAGTAACATTTTAGGTGTAAAAAAATGACAAAAAGAATTTTAAAAGGCAAGGTAGTGAGCAGTAAAGGAAATAAAACAGTTGTGGTTGAAGTTAAAAGAAAATTCCAACATCCTTTCTACGGTAAAGTAATTTCTAGGTCAAAAAAGTACCACGCTCATGATGAAAAAAATAAATTTAAAGAAGGGGACAATGTCAAAATTGTTGAGAGCAAACCATTTTCAAAACTAAAAACATGGCAGGTAGTTGAAAAATGATACAAGTACAAACTGAATTATTGGTTGCAGATAACACTGGAGCTAAAAGAGTAGAATGCATAAAAGTTCTTGGTGGTTCAAAAAGAAGATATGCTGGAATAGGAGATTTAATTGTAGTCGCTGTAAAGGATGCTTTACCAAAAGGAAAAGTAAAAAAAGGTTCTGTTCATAAAGCTGTAGTAGTCCGAACAAGAAAAGAAATTTTTAGAAAAGATGGATCAAAAGTACAATTTGATAATAATTCTGTTGTTTTAACTGATGAAAAAGGGGAACCAATTGGGACAAGAATTTTTGGACCAGTTACTAGAGAATTAAGATCTAAAGGTCAAACAAAAATTATATCTTTAGCTCCGGAGGTAATTTAATTATGTTTTTAAAAAAAGGTGAAAAAGTAAAAATTTGTGTTGGAAAAGATAGGGGCAAAAGTGGAGAAATTATTGAAATAGATAGATCTCGAAACTTAGCAAAAGTTAAAGAAGTAAATATGTTAAAAAAACATAAAAAACCAACAAAGGAAAACAAAGGGGGAATTGTAACCCAAGAAGGTTTTATTCATTTGTCAAATTTAAAAAAAATTGAAAACGTTAAGGAAAAGGTTAAAAAATGAATCCAAGATTAAGAGAAAAGTATAAAAATGAAATTATAAAAAATTTAATGGCTAAACTTAGCCTTAAAAATACTCTTGCTGTTCCAAAAATTGAAAAAATAGTAATTAATATGGGTTTAGGCCTTGATGCTTTAGATAAAAAGAAGTTAGAAACATGTATAAAAGATATTTCCTCAATAACCGGTCAACATCCAGTTGTGACAAGATTTAAGAAATCTATTTCAAATTTTAAATCAAGAAAAGGGTCAAACGCAGGTCTTAAAGTAACTTTAAGAAACGATAGAATGTATGAATTTATAGACAGATTGGTTAATATTGCTCTTCCAAGAATAAAAGATTTTAGAGGCCTGAAAGATAGTAGTTGTGATAATTCCGGAAACTTTAGTTTTGGAATAAAAGAACACATCATCTTTCCTGAAATAAATTTTGATAAAGTTGAGACTATTAGAGGTCTAGATGTAACAATTGTGACCACAAGTCAATCCAAAGAAAACACAATAACTTTACTTAAAGAATTTAATTTTCCTATAATAAAAAGTGTACAAAAGAAAAAGAAAAAAATTAAAAAAATAATAAAAGATGAAAAAAAGGAGAAGGATACAAATGGCTAAAACTAGCGCAATTCAAAGAAATTTAAAAAGAATCAAAATGTCAAAAAGGTTTGATAAAAAAAGACAAAAGTTGAGAGCTATTATTAAAAATAGAAAGTTACCTTTAAATGAGAGATTTGCGGCTCAATTAAAGTTATCAAAACTTCCAAAAAATTCTGCAAAAATAAGAATAAGGAACAGATGTGAAATCACTGGAAGGCCGCATGGTGTTTATAGGAAACTTAGAATATCAAGAATAGCTTTAAGAAGGATGGCATCATCAGGAAAAATTCCTGGAATGACCAAATCAAGTTGGTAATGGAGGAAAAATGAGTTTTGTAGATCCAATAGGAGATATGTTAACAAGAATAAGAAATGGTCAAATGAGATCACTCAATACAATTGATATACCCTTTTCAAACTTTAGATCTAAAATTTTAGAGGTTCTAAAAAGAGAAGGTTATATAATTGATTTTAAAATCGATAAGGATAAAGAAAATAAGAAATTAATTAAATTAGATTTAAAGTACTACGAAGGTCAACCTGTTATAAGAGAGATAACAAGAATTTCTAAACCTGGTAGAAGAGTGTATTCTAGAGCAGATAGTATACCGCGTGTTCATAGCGGTCTTGGGCTAGCTATCTTATCAACTAGCAAAGGTGTCATGTCAGATAGTGAAGCAATAAAAAACAATTTAGGTGGAGAGGTTATTTGTAGGATATTTTAATGTCTAAATTAGGAAAAAAAATTATAGTATTACCCAAAGATTCAACAATAAAAGTTGAAAGCGGCAATCTTCTTGTATCTGGTCCAAAAGGATCAAAAAAAGTTCAATTCAATGAAAAGTTATTTTCATCAAAAGTTAATGACAAAAATGAATTTCAAATTATACCAAATAATAAAAAGGCTAAAAATATCTCAGTATTATGGGGAACATATAGAAGTTTAGTAAATAATGCTGTACTTGGCGTTACAAAAGGACATGAAAAAAACTTAGAAATGAATGGTGTAGGCTTTAGAGCTAACTTAAAAGGTGAAGAACTTGTAATGAGTTTAGGCTTTAGTCACGAAATAAAATATCGAGTTCCAAAAGGAATTAATTTAAAAATTGAAAAACAAACAAAACTACAAATCACAGGAACAGATAAAGAACTTGTCTCAAAAACAGCGTCTGAAATTAAATCTATAAAACCAGTTGAACCATATAAAGGAAAGGGTATCAAAGAAAAAAATCAATACGTTATAAGAAAAGAAGGCAAGAAAAAATAAATATGAAAAATTTAAACTCAACAGAAAAACGCATCGAAAGAAATAGATCTAAACTTAAAAGAGTTAATACTGACAGGTTTAGAATTACAGTTTCGAAATCATCAAAAAATATCTCAGTTCAAATCATTGATGATAAAGTTAATAAAACTGTTGTTTCAGCATCTTCATCTGAAAAAGAAATGAAGAAAATTAAAAAAAATAAAACCGATATGTCCAAGGCTATTGGTGAAGTTTTAGCAAAAAGAGCTGCTCAAAAAAAAATAAGTAAAGTTTATTTTGATAGAGGCGGCTATAAATATCATGGGAGAGTTAAAGCTTTAGCAGAATCAATAAGAAAAAATGGGTTAAATTTCTAATGAGAGACAGTGAATATATAGAAAAATTAGTTGCAATAAACCGAATTACAAAAGTCGTAAAAGGTGGAAGAAGGTTTGGTTTTGCTGCTTTAGTTGTTGTGGGCAACCAAAAGGGATCCATAGGAATTGGTAAAGGTAAATCTAAACAAGTTCCTGATGCTATTAAGAAAGCAACTGAATTAGCCAAAAGAAATATGTTTAAAATTCCATTAAAAGACGGAAGAACTTTACATCACGATATTTATTCTAAAAGTGGTTCAGGAAAAATATTAATGAGATCAGCACCAACTGGAACCGGTATAATTGCGGGTGGGGCAATGAGAGCTGTTTGCGAAGCTCTTGGCATACAAGACGTAGTCGCAAAATCTCTTGGATCAGCGAATCCTCACAATGTTTTAAAAGCATTAATGGATGGATTAAGAAATCAAAGTTCACCAAAATTTTTATCTGCTATAAGAGGAAAAAAAATATCAGAAATTATTAAACAAAGAGAAAATTAAAATGAAACTTAATACACTTATTAAAACTAATTATCCCAAACTTAGAGTTGGAAGAGGAATAGGTTCAGGTAAAGGAAAAACATCCGGAAGAGGAGTTAAAGGTCAAAAATCGAGATCAGGTGTTGCTATCAAAAGTTTTGAGGGTGGTCAAATGCCGTTGTATAGAAGACTTCCTAAAAGAGGTTTCAAAACTATTCAAAAGAAGAATATTGCTATTATAAATGTTTCAGACATAGATTTACTGATAAAAAATAAAAAAATTAAACCTAACGACGAAATAAATATAAAAAATTTGTCAGAAAATAAATTAATAGGAAAAAAATTTAGTAAGTTGAAAATTCTTGGAAATGGTGAAATTAAGGAAAAGATTAAAATCAAAGCAGACTTTATTTCAAAGTCTGCAAAAGAAAAGATAGAAAAAATTGGTGGATCAATAACTATATTAAAAGAGAAAAATTAATCAAATGGCAAACGGAGAAACATCTCAACAACCCATTTCTCATTCACATGATTTAAGAAACAGAATTGTATTTACTATATTGTTATTATGCGTTTATCGGTTAGGCACTTATGTTCCGCTTGCAGGTATTGATCCGTTTGCTTTACAACAGATGATGTCATCAAGTCAAAAAGGCTTGTTAGGAATGTTTAATGTTTTTTCAGGTGGTGCCGTTCAAAGAATGGCAATATTTGCTCTAGGAATAATGCCCTACATATCTTCATCAATTATAGTTCAACTTTTAACCGGTGTTTCTGATTATTTTAAAAATCTAAAAGAGCAAGGTGAAATTGGAAGAAAAAAAATTACTCAAATTACGAGATATGGAACAGTTTTTATAGCATGCCTTCAAGGTTATGGAGTATCAGTAGGTTTGGAAAATGCAGGAAACTTAGTTTTAAATCCTGGATTAAATTTTAAATTAACAACCATGCTTACGCTTGTTGCTGGAACAACTTTTTTGATGTGGTTAGGTGAACAGATAACATCAAGAGGGATTGGTAATGGTATATCGCTAATAATATTTTCAGGTATAGTTGCTGAGATCCCAAGAGCATTAGCTTCAACATTTGAGCTAGGAAGGACTGGAGCTCTTTCCGCTACTATGATTATTGGAATTTTTATTTTATTAATAGTAACCGTAATGTTTATAGTTTTTATGGAAAGAGCGATGAGAAAAATTCTTATAAATTATCCGAAGAGACAAATGGGAAATAAAGTTTACGGAGGTCAATCTTCTCATTTACCATTAAAAATTAATACCGCAGGAGTTATACCTGCAATTTTTGCATCAGCTTTATTATTATTACCAATAACTTTTTCTAATTTTGGTCTTTCTGACTCTGATTTGTTTATTAATTTTTCATCTTTATTTTCACAAGGCCAGCCTCTCTATATGGCTCTTTATGCTTTTGGAATAATATTTTTCTGCTTTTTTTATACTTCAATTGTATTTAATCCAAAAGAAACTGCAGAAAATTTAAGAAAGTACGGCGGATATGTACCCGGTATTCGACCTGGTGAAAGAACGGCCGAATACATTGAAAGTATTTTAGTTAAGTTAACTACTATTGGCGCATGCTATCTTACTATAGTTTGCCTAATGCCAGAGTTCCTTATTGCCAAATATCCTATACCTTTTTATTTAGGAGGTACTTCTGTTTTAATTGTGGTGGTAGTAGCCATGGATACTGTAACACAAGTCCAAACAAGATTAATGAGTTCTCAGTATGAGTCATTAATCAAAAAAGCTAAATTTAGTAAATAAATTATGAATATAGTTATTTTTGGTCCTCCTGGCGCAGGTAAAGGAACTCAATCTAAATTTATTGTAAATAAATTTAATCTATATCAATTATCTACTGGAGATCTTTTACGTAATGAAATTAAAAATAAAACAAAGCTAGGATCTGAAATTTCTTCAATCATAAATTCAGGCGAACTGGTTTCAGATAAAGTAGTTAACAACTTGATAGAAAAATTTATTTCAAATGACACATACAAAAATAAAATCATCTTTGATGGGTACCCGAGAACTTTAGACCAAGCTAAGAATTTAGATAAATTATTAAAAAAATATAACCAAAAAATAGATCTCGTCTTAAAACTATCTGTAAGTTTAGAAACAGTTAAAAAAAGAATTATGGAAAGACAAACCCAAGAAAATAGAACTGATGATAATGAAGAAATAGCAATTAAAAGATACAAAACTTATGAAATATCAGCTGAACCAGTTCTAAACTATTATAAGCAATCAAATTTGGTCAAAGTTGTAAACGGTGAGACAGGAATATCTCAGATTAATAGTGAAATTAGCGTCTTAATTGACGGTATCAAGGGTTGACTTTAAGGAATATGAACATATAAATACTAATTTGAAAAAATCAAAATATGGCTAGAATAGCAGGCGTAAATATCCCGCAAAACAAAGTTGTTCACATTGCTCTTACATATATACATGGCATTGGTGATTTTAACTCAAAATTAATATGTGAAAAATTGAATATCCCGTTTAATAAAAGAGTAAATAATTTAAGCGAAGAAGAGGTTTTAAAAATTCGTGAATATATAGACCAAAATTACAAAGTAGAAGGAGATTTAAGACGTGAAGTGTCTATGAATATAAAAAGATTAGTAGATTTAGCTACATATAGAGGCTCTAGACACAAAAAAAAATTACCAGTTAGAGGACAACGTACTCATTGCAATGCAAGAACTAGAAAAGGTAAAGCTATAGCTATTGCTGGAAAAAAATTAACACCGCTTAAAAAATAAATGAATAAAAAAGTAGAAAAAGGAACTGAAAAAAAAATAGAAAAAAAAATTGTAAAGAAAACGGAAAATTTAACTGAAATAAAAGTTTCAAAAAGCAAATTTAAAAAGAAAAACAAAGAAAAAAGAAATATTTCATCAGGGATTGCATTTGTGAATTCAACATTTAATAACACTATTATTTCGATTGCTGACGAAAATGGAAATGTTATCTCTTGGTCGTCTGCAGGCTCAAAAGGATTTAAAGGTTCAAGAAAATCAACTCCTTATGCCGCACAAGTTGCAGCTGATGATGCAGGTAGCAAGGCGTACGATATGGGTTTAAGAACTTTATCTGTTCAAGTCAAAGGACCTGGCTCTGGAAGAGAAACTGCACTGAGAGCATTACAGTCAAGAGGTTTTAAAATAGTTTCAATAAAAGATACAACACCACTTCCTCACAATGGAACAAGACCGCCAAAAAAAAGGAGAGTATAATGGAAAGCACAAATATTTTTGATAAAAATTGGAAATCTCTAACTAAACCAGCCAAACTTGAAATTGAAAGCAATCAAGACAAATCCTTAGCCAAAGTTATAGCCCAGCCATTAGAGAAAGGTTTTGGCCAAACAATTGGAAACTCTTTAAGAAGAATATTGTTATCGTCAATACAAGGGGCTGCTGTCACAGCCATCCAAATTGACGGAGTCCTTCATGAATTTTCATCTATCAAAGGAGTCAGGGAAGATGTTACGGATATAGTTTTAAACGTAAAAAACTTGGCAATAAAATTAGATTCAGACGGCCCAAAAAAATTAGTCTTAGATGCCGAAGGTCCAAAAGAAGTTAAAGCGAAAGATATTTCATTAGTTTCTGATATTAAAATATTAAATCCTGATCAAACAATTTGTAATTTAGATGAAAAAACTAAATTTCATATGGAATTAATTGTTAATAACGGTAGAGGATATGTTTTAGCGCAACAAAACAAATCCGATGACACACCTCTTGGTATGATACCGATAGATTCATTATTTAGCCCAGTAAAAAAAGTTTCATTTAAAATTGACAGTACAAGAGCTGGTTCTGCTCTTGATTATGATAAATTAGAAATGGAAGTTGAAACTAACGGTACAGTTGCTGCTGAAGATGCAATTGCTTTTGCAGCAAGAATTTTTCAGGATCAACTTTCAATGTTTGTCAATTTTGAAGATCCTAAAGAAGTTCCAAAACCCACAACTTCTACTGAGCCAGAATTTAATAAAAATTTATTAAAAAGAGTTGAAGAATTAGAGTTATCTGTAAGATCAATGAATTGTTTAAAGAATGATAACATAATTTATATAGGTGATCTCGTTCAAAAAACTGAACCAGAGATGCTTAGAACTCCGAATTTTGGAAGAAAATCACTAAATGAAATTAAAGAGGTTTTAAGTTCTATGTCTCTTTATTTAGGTATGGAAATCCCTAATTGGCCTCCAGATAATATTGCTGAACTATCAAAAAAACTAGAAGAAAATACTTATTAAATTAATATGAGACATAGATTAGCATATCGAAAATTAAATAAGACACCTGAACACAGGAAAGCTTTATTTAAAAATATGCTTAACTCATTGATTAAATATGAACAGATTGTAACAACATTACCTAAAGCGAAAGAACTTAAACCAAAAATTGATAAAGTTATAACATTAGGAAAAAAATCAAATTTGAGCAAAAAAAAATATCTATTTTCTAAACTTCAAGATAAAAAATCAGTAAAAAAAGTATTTGAAACTTTTTCTAAAAGATATGCAAATCGTAAAGGTGGTTACTCTAGAGTTTTAAAAGCTGGCTTTAGAACTGGTGATGATGCACCAATGGCTGTTATTGAATTGGTAGACAGAGATCCTAATGCAAGAAAAATAGATAGACCTAAGAAAGTCGAACCTACAAAAAAAGACAAAGAAACACTTCCAAAAACACCTTCTAGATAATATAAACTTAAGCTTCAATGTTTAAAAAGTTTGTAGTCAATAAAGACTATCATAATTCAAGATTTGATAGGTGGTTTAAACAAAATATTTCGAATGTTCCACAGTCTCTTATAGAAAAAATTGTAAGAAAAAAAAAGATAAGAATAAATAAAAAAAAAATTAAAACGTCATACAGAGTTAAATTAAATGATATTGTTGAGTATTATACAAAAGAAGATTTAAGACCTAACGATAAATCAAAGAAAGAAAAATACAAACCTTCAGTAAAAGAAAAAAATCAATATGAAAAATTTATCATTGAAGATAATGATAATTTTGTTGTCATAAACAAACCTAGCGGTATACCAGTTCAGTCTGGAACAAAATCTTTTAAAAATATTATTGATATCTTAAAAGACACAAAACACTTTGAACACACAAAGCCTTTTATCGTTCATAGACTTGATAAAGAAACTTCTGGCGTGATGATAGTTGCCAAAAACAGAGAGTATGCCCAATTATTTACCTCACTTTTTAGGATAAGAAAAATACACAAAACTTATTTAGCTATAACACATGGTAAAATTAAAAAGGATAAAAAATTATTAAAAGATAATTTAATAATTTATGAAAAAAATAAAAAAATAGTCCAAAAAGCTATCTCATATTTAAAAGTATTGAAAGATAACGATGAATATTCATTATTAGAACTAAAACCGATTACTGGTAGAAAGCATCAATTGAGAAAACAATTATTTAATATTGGCAACCCAATAGTTGGTGATGACAAATATTCATTCAGCCATATAGGTAAAAAATCTAAAGAACAAAACATAATGTTACATGCTTACAAAATTAAGTTTATGATTAATAATATTAAGTATAATTTTGAAGCTAATTATGGAAAAGAATTTGAAGATTTTATTAAAAGAAAACTCAAACTTTTGAAAAATATTTAAAAAGAATTCTTTTTAAGTTTTTTACAATCTGTTTTGTATCTTTTTTTTCATTTTTTAATGAAGTCATTTTGTTGTGGTCTAAACCACAAGGCATAATTTTTTCGTATTCACTCAAATTATTTTTTATATTTATGGAAAATCCATGATAGGCTACCCAACGAGAAATTCTTATACCTATTGCTGCAATCTTTCTTCCTTTAACCCATATGCCTATATTTTTTTTATCTGAATATGCTTCTATTTCATAAATTTTTAAAAATTCAATAATTGCATTTTCAATTTGTCTAACTAAATTTCTTACATCTTTTTTTCTTAAATTTAAATTAATTACAAAATAAACAATTTGTTGTCCCGGGTTATGCATAGTAATCTTTCCTCCACGATTTGTTCTAATCACGTCTATTGATTTATCTAATATTTCATTATCTTTAGATCTTATACCTTTAGAGTATGTTAAAGGATGTTCTAAAAACCATATTAATTCACGTCCTCCATTTTTGACCCTGTTAACCCTTTTCTCAATAAACTTAATGGCTTTTTTATAATTTACGGGATTTTTGCTTATTTTAAACTCTATATCCATTTTAAATTGAATTTTACCACTAGATAAACTAAAAGTCTCAAAAATTAAAACAATCTGGTAAATTATGAGTTTAGTAAAATCTATTGGAAAACAAAAAGTTAATGTCGATTTTAATAAAGATTTTATCAATCTTTTTAGCGAGAAGATAAAAAAAAAAGATATTGCTTTTATTAACCAAACTTTAGAAGATCTTCATGCAGCTGATGTAGCAGATTTAATTGAAAATTTAGATACTGATACAAGAAATAAGTTAATTGAAATCGAAGCCTTTACTATTGAACCAGAAATTTTTGTTGAACTTAATGAGTCTCTTCAGTCAGAAGTTCTTATTCTTCTAAAACCCGAATCTATTGCTAAAATTCTACATAAATTAGAGTCAGATAATGCGCTACAAATTTTAGAAAAAATAGAAGAAGAAAAAAAGAAAAAAGTTTTAGATAAATTATCTCCTCAAGACAGATTTCTTTTAGAGGAAGGATTAAGTTATCCAGAAGATTCAGCAGCAAGAATAATGCAAAGAGAATTTACTGCTGTACCAAGCGATTGGACTGTTGGTCAAACAATTGATTACTTAAGAGAAAACAAAGAGTTACCTGAAGAGTTTTTGGAAATTTTTGTTGTTGATAAAAATTTTAAACCAATTGGTACAGTACCATCTTCGAGAGTTTTAAGAACACCCAGAGAGTCTAAAATGAATTCAATAATGCGAGAAATTCCAGTTCTCATTTCTGTCAACATGGATAAAGAAGAAGTGGGACTTACATTTGAAAACTATAACCTTGTTTCTGCTGGTGTAGTAAACAAAGATAATAAATTAATTGGGATGATAACGGCAGACGACGTGGTTACTGTAGTGCAAGAAGAAGCCGAAGAAGATGTTCTGAGGTTAGCGGGTGTAGGGGACGAGGAAATTACGGATGGTGTTATCAAAAAAACAAAAAGAAGATTTACCTGGCTACTTTTAAATTTGTTTACAGCTATTATTGCTTCTATAGTTATTGGTTTTTTTCAAGAGGATATAGAAAAAGTCGTCGCTCTTGCAGTGTTAATGCCAATTGTAGCTTCGATGGGTGGTAATGCAGGCATGCAAACTCTTGCTGTAACTATTAGAGCAATTGCAAAAAAAGAAATTTATTCAGGTAATTTTTTAAAAATTGTTACAAAAGAATTCGTTATTGGAATATTAAATGGATTTATATTTGCAATTATTGCTGGGATCATTGTTAATTTTTGGTTTAAACAAATGGATTTATCCATATTAATTGCAGTTGCAATGATTTTAAATATGATAGTAGCTGGTTTGTTTGGAATTTTAGTTCCTGTTTCTTTAAAAAAATTTAATATAGACCCAGCATTAGCCTCGAGTGTCTTTGTTACAACAATAACAGATGTGATTGGCTTTCTATCTTTCCTTGGAATTGGTTCTT
>MDTE01129377.1_pt1 | contig 27993 bp, 29 predicted proteins | sample 811231 | NCBI WGS metagenome assembly MDTE01 (sample SAMN05326651, study PRJNA326480) | marine metagenome | isolation source: seawater | place: Indian Ocean: Red Sea | collected 2010 | reverse complement strand
TTTTGCCATTTGGCCTATGTCAGAAACGGAAATATCTTTAGCCAATGAACTTTATCCAGAAAGAAAATTTGAAATTGAAAAAGCAGTTCCTGAAGTAGTGCATAGATATTTTGCGGGTTCTTTAGGTCTTTTGATTGTTGGACTTTTCCTTTATGCAGTTTTTTCCAAACCGAGAAACTCTTTCATTGTAAAAATAACCTCAACCATGACCGCGCTTGTTTTATTTCAGTCTTTGCTTGGCTATTTCACTGTTAGTTTAAAACTTTGGCCTCAGGTTGTTACTGCACATTTGCTTGGAGGTTTTGCTACAACTACCTTGCTATTTTTAACTTACTTGAAGCTTAAAGAAATAAATTTTGGAAACATTAATTACTTTTCTGTATCTAAAAGTACCCTTAGAATTTTAAATATAGCTTTCCCAATCTTGATCGTTCAAATTATCCTGGGAGTTTGGCTCAGTTCTAATTATGCAGCCTTGGCTTGTTCAGATTTTCCACTTTGCAAAGGACAAATTCTGCCCGATGCAGACTATGTTAAAGGTCTAAATTTTGCGCAAAGAATTGGTCCTGATTATTTAGGTGGACAGTTGGACCACCAATCAAGAGTAGCAATCCATCTTGTTCATAGGTTTGGCGCATTAATTGTGACTTTGTATTTTTTATTTTTGGCATATTTATTCGCAAAAGAAAAAAACTATTTTGTCTCTGGCTTAATTGGTGCATTGCTTTTTCTGCAACTTGCCTTAGGCATCTCAAACATTATTTATAGGCTTCCGCTTTATGTTGCGATTGCACATAATCTTGGCGCTCTTTTCCTATTGTTGGGATTATCGTATGCTAGGCTAAGGTCTCGTGAATACTGAAGCAATTTCTCAATCTCAAAAGTTTCCAATTTCTGGATACTTAAAACTTACAAAACCTTCCATAATTTATTTATTGGTTTTGACTTCAGCTACTGCAATGTTTTTAGCAGATGGTTTTGCTGGAGACTTATCTAACGTTATCTTCGGTCTTTTTGGTATTGCCTTAATTGCCTCATCTAGTGCAGTTATCAACCAAATTTTAGATGTTGAAATTGATAGCAAGATGGTAAGAACCAAGAATAGACCCTTGGTTAAAGGAGAAATTACAGCTACCAATGCAAAAGTATTTTCCGGCATCTTGTTAGCTTCCGGAACTTTACTCTTGCTAGTATTTAACAATGTTTTGACTTTATTGCTGACTTTGCTTACTTGGGCTTTTTATTCGTTCTTTTATACAAAAATTCTTAAGTTCGCTGGTACACAAAATATTGTTATTGGTGGTCTTGCCGGCGCAATGCCTCCACTTCTTGGTTGGACAGCTATTACCAATTCTATCGATGCCCTACCTTTATTGATGGTATTAATTATTTTTATCTGGACGCCACCTCATTTTTGGGCTTTATCCATAAATAGAAAAGAAGATTATGTAGCAGCAAAGATTCCAATGATGCCAGTCATCAAAGGAACTGAGCATACAAAATTACAAATTGCTCTTTATTCAGTTTTACTAGCAGTAACTTCAATTTTTCCTTTTGCAACCGGCTATTTTGGAGGCTTATATTTCATATGCGCAATAGTCTTAAATTTTGGTTTCATTGGGCTCTCAATTGCTCTGATTTTTGATAAAAGCAATAAATTAGCCTTACCTTTATTTCTTTACTCTATTGTTTTTTTGACAATATTGTTTATTTGCATGGTCCTTGATAAATTACTCCCAATTCAACTATGAGTAATAATAGATCTATTAGGATAACTGTAGCGTCATGCCTTCTTATCGTATCGATGGTTGCAGGCCTCTTCGTTTACTCTACTATTGCGCCTAAAGAGCTTACTGCTGAAGAGTACAAACAAATAGGATTTTATAAATTAGTTAGGACCAGACAAATAAATAATTTCAAACTAATTGAAGGCACCACTGAGTTTTCAAATGATGATTTGGTTGGTTCGTGGGATGTATTATTTTTAGGCTTTGCATCCTGCCCCGACATGTGCCCTATGACTATGAAAAAAATGGCAATGGCAAATAGCAATTTGTCAGAAGAAGCATCCTCAAAAGTAAATTTTAGAATGATATCTGTTGATCCAGATCGTGACACACCAGAAAAAATGCAAGAATATGCAAAAGCTTTTAATCAGTCCTTTACTGGAATTACAGGAGATATCGAAGTTATTTATAAGTTGGCTACGGATTTAACCTTGCCTTTTGTACCAGTGGTAGGCTCTGATAATTCTAATTATGATATGGATCACAGTATGAATCTTGCTGTAATCGATCCAAACGGTAATTATTTTGGATTCTTTAAGTCGCCACACACCCCAATAAAAATGGCAGAAGTTCTTGAAAGCATTGTAGCTTTTAACTAAAAATTTTCACCTTTTTAACAAAAAAATAAAAAAATAAGATATATTTAATGAGAATTATTCTTATTAAATTTTTTGGGAGAAAATTATGGAACAAATTAGTCAAACATACATTTCGCTTTTGCAAATGAATGGCTTATTTTATATAGGGAACATTATACTTTTATGGATGGTGTTTAGAGGAGTAACAAACGCAAATCTTCATGGGGCAAATACTTTTGGAAAAGTCATGCACTCAATTATTTCGTTATGTGTAGTTGCATTCAATGCAAATATTTATGGAAATATGAGTTCAGCTTTAAATAATTGGGCTTACGCTGCTTCGCAATCTGGTGAAGAGCTCACAGGGGGTATGCAACTCTTCGTAGACAATATGGGCGCTACTGGTTACACGAGTGGATCTCTTATTCCTTCAGATCCTATAGGAATAGTTTTTCTTACAGCGATCACTGTAGCTTTGATTGGCGGAATGTGGACAGCACCTGGCCCTAAAGAACAAGAAGCTTAAAAGGAGGAGACATGGAAGAAAGACAAATCTGGGAACTTCTATCAAGTAATATGATAGGACTTTCAATATTTTTATTTGGTAACGCATTTTTAATCTGGGTTGCATTTAGAGTTTCTAAATCTGTAAATGAAACTGGCGGAAATATCCTATTCAAAATAATAGGATCAGTTTTTGGATTAGGCGTTGTTTACAATGGCCTTGTTTTGGGCGGCTTCATGAGTAATGCATTTCAAAGTACAGCATATTCTTTAGGACAACTTAAAGAAAGTGGCGGAGAATTATCTGCTTTAGCAGAGGGCTTTATTGCTTCTAACGGCTCTGATTTACCGGAATTCAGCATAATGCCAGGCGTGATTGGAGGAATTTGGTGGTTGTCGGTTTTGGCAATTATCTTACTGCCAATTTGGGGTCCCAAAGCCTCTGATTAGAGGTTTATTCAATAGGCCTTATTATTTTGAAAGGGGGTTCAACCCCCTTTCATATTTCAATTACTACCTTTCCTGTAGCGGTCCTGTCTTCCAAAGATTTTATCGCTTCTACTGCTTGATCTAGGGAATAACTTTTAGTAATTTCAGGTTTTAACTTCCCTTCAGCATGCAAGGCAAAAAGTTCATCAAAGTTTTTATTATTTTCTTCAGGTTCCCTTCCGGTAAAACTTCCCCAGAAAACACCTACTATTGAACAACCTTTTAAAAGGGCTAGATTAGTCGGAACTTTAGGAATCCCTGCAGGAAAACCTATAACCAATACTCTACCTTTCCAATTTATACATCTCATGCATTGTAAAAATATGTCACCACCTACAGCATCATAGATTACATCTGCGCCTAAGCCATCAGTCAACTCTTTTACTTTTTCCTTAAGCTCGCCATCTCCATAGTTCACTATTTCGTCAGCACCCAATCTTTTAGCTATATCCAATTTTTCCTGATTACTAGCAGCTGCTATTACTCTTGCACCCATCGCTTTGCCAATTTCTATAGCAGTTGTGCCAACTCCGCCTCCTGCACCAGTTACCAAAAGAGTCTCACCTTTTTTTAATTCTCCTCTTTGTTTCAAAGCATAGTAAGTTGTTCCATAGTTAAGAGGAAAAGCAGCTCCGTCTTTGAAATCCATCGATTCAGGTAAAGGCATTAAAGTTGCTGCGTAAGCAGACGTTTTTTCCGCTATCCCGCCATTACCTACCATTGCAATCACTCGATCTCCTTCTTTCCAATCAGCAACACCTTCACCTACCTCAGAAATTACTCCTGCAATTTCACCACCTGGAGAGAAAGGAAAGGGAGGCTGAAACTGATATTTTCCTTGCACAATCAAAACATCCGGAAAACTCACTCCAGCAGCTTTGACATCAATCACAACCATTCCTGGCTCTGCTCTGGGATCTTCTATTTCCTCAACTTTATGTGAATCTACGGGACCGAATTCTCTACAAACGTATGCTTTCATATTTCTCCTAATACCAAATTAATTATTTTTTATAAAAATAAACCTTATATATCGTTCACAAATTTATCAAGATAAACCTCAAACTCTTCTTCTTGATGGTCTCCTAACTCATAGAACTTTTCTAAAGAACTTTTTGCTTCTCTTGAAAGATAATCTAGGTCTGTTTCAATTCTTTTAAAAGATTGAGAATGTTCTCCAGCAAGCTCTAAATTAAGCTCTTCCCAAGATTTATTGTTATTTTGTAATTCAGAAACAATACGACCCGAGGGGGTAAGAGAAGAGTCATTCAATTTTTCTTCTTGCTTATTCAAAGATTTCATAACTTTTTCAACATAGCCACTCATTTCAGAGGGCATTTGCTCAAAAACTTCTCTTAAATAATCTATAACTTTCATTCCTGAATCTTTAACAGTTATTTTTTCTTTATTCTTTAAAATTTTCAGATCTGGGTTTCTTCCTTCTTTTACCACATTTTCCCAATTCACTAGAAGCTCTTTAATCTCATCTTGACTAGATTTTTTATCCTCGCCAAAAAAACAGCCGATAAGATAGGCTTCTAAAAAATAACTTGTATCTTCATCGATACCGCTTGGTAAAAAGGAATTATTATCCAATGCTCGAATCTCTACATAATCTATACCTTCAGCTCTTAAAATATTTAAAGGCCTTTCACCTGGTGGAGTTACTCTCTTAGGCCTAATTGAACTGTAATATTCATTTTCAATTTGAATGATAGACGTATTTATTTGTATTCTTTTGCCATCTTTAAGCACACCAACTTCGCCATACCTTTTATGTTCTTTGGTCAGTGCGTGTTTTAAATCTTTTAAATACTCATCTATGTTGTTGTAAGCAATATAAAGATTATCCTGTGCCTTGGACATGTAGCCCAATTCGCTCATTCTTAGACAAGTCGCATACTCTAAAAACAAATCTTCTTCATTTAAATCTTTAAGGAAGTTTTCTCTGTTAGTAATAAATGTTTTCGGTACAACTGGACTCGAGCCAAAAAGATAAAGGATCATCCAAGCATTTCGTCTAAAATTTCTTATAAGACTGAGATAAGTTTTATTTTTAAAGCTCTGAAGGTCTTCATTACCCTTTAAGCTTTCGAAGAATCCATCACTGAAAGAAAAGTTATAGTGGATGCCAGAGACTGTTTGCATCATCGAGCCATATCTATAGCTTAAACCTGATCTGTACAAAGTTTTAAGAAGCCCAGAATTTGAGGTCCCATAATCAGCCAGCCTGATGGAATCTTCATTCTCTATCTTACATGGGATACTGCTTGGCCAAATGGTTTCAGAAGTTTTCTCAACAACAAATTTACATATTTCTTCTAGATTTTTAAGGGCATCTTCTACTGAGGAATGAGTAGGCGTTATTAACTCTAACAAGGCTTCAGAAAAATCTGTTGTGATGTATTTATTTGTAAGAGCCGAACCTAATGAGAGAGGGTGATCAGCGCTAGAAATGGTGTTATTTTTCGAGACCCTAAGGGATTCTTTTTCAATTCCTCGAGAAATTGAATTTTCTAGGTTTATATTACCCTTATCGGCTAGAAGCGATAAGGCCTCTCCCAAAGACCTTGTCATAAATTTTTTTTAGATAATTGGCCCAGCCTGTCTAATTTTGTCTGAGATATCGAACTTATCTATATTTTCCTTAAATTTGGCTGCTAATTCTCTTGCAGCCTTATCATAATCGTTCTTACTAGACCATGTTTCAGCTGGGTTTAAAAGCTTCGTGTCAACATCATTAAGCTTTGTAGGTACTTCCACATTCATTATTTCCAGTTTTTCAGTTTCAGCATCATTTATAGAGCCATCTTGTATGGCTTTAATAACCGCTCTGGTAACAGGGATGTCGAAGCGCTTTCCAACTCCATAAGGGCCACCAGTCCATCCAGAATTAACGATAAAAACCTTGCTGCCAAATTCCTCTATTCTTTTTATTAGTAATTCTGCGTAAACCTTAGCGGGTCTTGGGAAAAATGGAGCACCATAACAGTTTGAAAAAGTAGAGTCGATGTCAGATGATGAGCCTAATTCTGTAGAACCTACTTTAGCCGTGTAACCACTAAGAAAATGATAGGCAGCAGCTTCTTTAGACAAAATCGAAACTGGTGGCATGACGCCTGTTAAATCGCAAGTAAGAAAAATTATATTTTGAGGCTCTCCACCATAATTTTTCTCTAGGTGTTGCTCCACATGACTTAAAGGGTAAACTGCTCGGGTATTTTCAGTGAGAGTTTGATCGGTATAGTCAATTTCCAAAGTAGAAGGGTTAAAGATAACATTTTCAACAACTGAGCCATGTTTTATAGCATTCCATATGACAGGTTCATTTTTTTGAGATAAATCAACGGTCTTGGCATAGCAACCACCTTCAATATTGAAGACTATGCCATTTCCCCAACCATGTTCGTCATCTCCTATGAGCCATCTTTCCGGATCAGCAGAAAGAGTAGTTTTTCCTGTGCCTGATAAACCAAAGAATAAAGATACATCTCCATTTGCTCCAGCATTGGCAGCACAATGCATGGGCAATACATCTACGTCTGGCAAGATGAAATTCATTACACCAAACATAGACTTTTTCATTTCTCCGGCATATGCAATTCCAAGAATCAGGACTTTCTTCTCAGTGAAATTGACCATAATAGCGCCATCTGAGTTAGTGCCGTGTAGCTGAGGTTTACACTCAAAGTTTGGTAGAGACCTCAAAGTCCATACATCTTTTTTTGCAGGATTAAATGAGCTTGGTTTTATGAATAAACTCTGACAAAAAACATTATGCCAAGCTAATTCATTTTCAACATGAACCGGCTGATAGTGTTCTTCACTTGCACCAACATGCATGTCGGCAGTGAAAATATTTTTTCCTTTTACGTAATCTTCAGATTCTTGCCAAAGTTTAAAGAATTTTTCAGGTTCTATTGGCTGACTATCAGCATTCCAATTGACGGCATCATGAGTAATTTCGTCATCGACTATGAATTTATCTGCTGGACTCCTACCCGTCCTTTTTCCTGTAGTAACTACTAGCGCACCATTACTCGCAATGACACCTTCTTTATTATCAACGGCAATTTTTAATAGTTCGTCGATTGGCAGGTTATTGTTCAAAGTTAAATCCAGAATAAAAAATTATTTAAAAAAGGTAGATTATTATGCCAAACTTCTCTAATACTTCTCAAGGGAGATGGGAATTGTTCTTATTTTATAATGAATGAAACTATAGAGTTTAAAAGCGGTCAGCAAGGATATTTAGAATACAAATCTTCTAGTCCTTTCGAGTTCTATCATATTCTAAATGAGCTGGATAAAGCACCTCAAATCGATGCACAAGGTTGGTTGATATTTCCCGAAAAAGGCAAAGGACCGTTTCCAGTTATATTTTGTGTTCATGGTAGTGATAATTGGGCAGGGCACCATCATGAGCACATATTAAATTTTTTAGAAGCAGGGTTTGCAATTTTCAGAGTACATAGCTTTGACTCGCGAGGCGTTGCATCAACTGTTGAAGATCAGATGTCTGTCACTGCGGCAATGATGATGGTAGATACTTTCGAGGCTCTTAAAATTGTATCTAGACACCCAGATATTGACCCTTCAAGAATTGGTATTACCGGTTGTAGTTTAGGCGGGACAGTAAGTTTTTATTCGTTTTGGGAGCCTTTAGCTGAAAAATTAGCTCCCAATGGAGAAAGATTCAAATGTTGTTTGCCTTTTTATCCTGCCACTTACATTAAACCTGAAGAAAACCGATGGAACAGTGGAACGATTTTAAATTTAGTTGGCGAGAGTGACAATTACACTCCTGCGTCTCTTGTTCACCAAATGTCAGACATAGTAAATTCTTTTGGAGGCAATTCTTCAGTAATCTCTTACCCTGGTGGAGAACATAGCTTTGACTCAATTAACCCTGTCACTCATTGGCCGGATGCGATTGCCGTTTCAGAAAAGTTCTGTACCGTTTCCAAAGACGGAAATATGACTTATGAAACCGATTCAGGAGAAAAACTAGGGATGAACCAACCCGAAGATAGGCTGAAAATTTTTGAATCTGGTGAAATTCACTTTGGCGCTAGTACCGGAGGAGACTGGACAATTAGAAGACAGTGTCAGAAAGATGCAGTAAATTTTTTTAAGAAAAATCTTTAAAAATAAATAAAATTCTTACACTGCTTATTTAATTAAATAACTTCTTCTGGGCAATCATAAGTTTTGATCGATATTTTCAGCTAAAGCTTCAAATACTTCTGAATTATCCAATTTGCCTTCGTAAACTTTATCTCCATAAATCTTAGCGATTGGTTTAGATTGAGAAAATTTTGGCCAATTTCCTCTAGGTTCTCCAAATTTTGCAAAATTAGTCCAGTCGGAAATCATTATTTCACTGAGCCTATCATCCCATTCGTTCCTAGCGACAAAAGGGAAAAAACTCCCAAAAAGATAGGCTAGCTCTAAGGCATGAGTAGCCCCAAGAGTTTGTCTGTCAGCTGGCACAGCTCTCGAGAAAAGATACAAATAAGTATCTAAATCATCCTTACTTCTTTTTTGCGCGGCAAAATATGCTGGGCCTCCAAAATAAACATCACCCCAAATTTGAGCTGCAGCATCATAAGAATCTAGTCCAAGAGATTTTTCATAATCTATTACTTCCTTAGGCAGATCAGATTTTGGCCCAGAAACAAAAATAGCTTGCCAAAACTCATTGAGCCAATCATCAGAGATTGAGATCTCTTTAAAAACTTCTTCAGAAAAAATTAATGGAAACAAGGAAGTGCCCTCATTTGCGTTAAAACCAGTGATGTATGGTACATCGTGCGTAGATCCATTCTTGTAAGCCTCATGAAATTCATAAGGAAAAATATAGCCATCAGCGATTTGAGCCATATTTCCAATCAGCTCCGCATCTTTCAAGGGATCAGAAAGCTGTACAAATTCTGTAGCAGGTATGTTCCTTAATTTTTCTAAAGCCAAACTATTATTTTCTACCCCAAAGTATTCTGCTAAAGCCAATCCTTTTTCTTCACCAGACATTCCAAAAGAAGCATCTCGTAGTTTGCCAGTTGTGTAAATTCCAGAGCCGCTTTGAGATATGGCTTTATGAAACAAATCTTTTGTGAATGGAGATGCAAGAAGTGTCCCAACGGCCTGTCCCCCAGCAGATTCTCCAAAAATCGTCACATTGTTTGGGTCACCTCCAAAAGCTTCAATATTTTTTTGGACCCATTTAAGTGCTTCAATCATATCCAAAGAACCATAGTTTCCAGATACGTTATTTTCAGATTCTTCGGATAATTTAGGATGAGCAAACCAACCCAATGAGCCTAGTCGATAATTCGTGGTGACTAAAATTACTTCTTTCTCTGCGAACTTTGTCGTTTTGTAGATATCTTCACCGCCCGAGCCAAATCTGCTCGCTCCACCATGAATCCAAAACATCACGGGAAGATTTTTTGCGCCTTTCGGAGCTATTACATTGAGGAATAAACAATCTTCAGAATACTCGGTCCCATTGCTAAAATTAAGTAAAGCTAAAAAATTAATTATTGCTTTTTCATACCAAGCTAACCCAAAGCCATCCAGCATAAGTTCCAAAAATAATGAATTTCCAATATTGGTAGGTTGCATACACGCCGAACCAAAGCTGGTTGCTTCTAAAATTCCATCCCATTTTTCAAGGGCTTGAGGAGCTTTCCACCTTAAATCTCCAATTGGCGGTTCGGCAAAAGGAATTCCTAGGAAATAAGAAACTCCATCTTCTTCATAACCTTGAATACTTCCATAGGAAGTTTCAACTATATCTGACGAGTCTCTGGCACAGCCCACCATAAAAACTAAGAATAAGGTAATTGAAGAAAGTTTCATTAGAAAATAAAGTCCCTTTTAGTATATCTCCAGTAAGCAATAACAAATACGATCAATTCATTGGCAAAAATCAAAGCCGTTCCAGTACCAAAACTATTATCTAGCAAAAAGCTTATCGATCTGCCTACTAAAAAACTACCCATCAAAATGCTGAGCGTTAAGTAAACTTTTTTTCTGAGCCTTACGCGATAGATACTAAATAAAGACATTAAACCTAGTATGGTGAAAAAGGAATACCAAGCTCGCGTTTCATTTATATAAATGTCTGATGTTTGGCTTATTCCAATTAAGTTAGAAATAATCTCAGGGAAGAAAAGACCTAAGATACCGAAACCAAACCATTCAATTCCAAAAATAAAAAGAAATATTTTATCTAACATGACTTCCTAACTTTTTTTGATAGCATATGAAATTATTTAAGCACATAAATTAGAAATGAGTAAAAGAGGTTTTATAATTTTATTGAGCATTTTGCTTGTCGCTATTCTTTCAGGATGGTTTGCTTACGAAAAATACTGGGAATATAGAGTCAAAGAAGGAGCTAAAGCTCTTGGATATGAGCTAAATGAGGAAGAAGTTAAATACTGGGTTAAAAGAATACGAAGTTACAACAGGTTAGACGGATTTGACGAAGATATTGATAAATTTATTGATCAAGACAGAATAGATCCGCCTCCTGAAAATGCATTTCTATTTATAGGAAGTTCTTCTATTAGGCTATGGAAAACTTTAGAAGAAGATATGAAACCTCTCAAAATAATAAATCGTGGTTTTGGGGGAGCGCATACCAAACACATTAATCGCCATAAGGATAAAATTGTTTTTCCATATGAGCCTAAGGCAATTGTTTTTTTCTGCGGTACAAATGATATAAATGGTTGGAATTCTCCAGAAGATGTTTTTTCTGAATTTAAAAACTTTTATTTTTCTGTAAGAGAAAGGCTACCGAATACCATTTTTTTTACAATTAGCATTCAACCTTCGCCAAGTCGCTTCGACCAAAGACAAAGACAAATAGAATGGAATGAGGCAGTTAACTTTTTAGCCGATAAGGAAGAAAATTTAGTTTTCATTGATGTCTCTCCACCCATGCTTTCCGAGGATAAAAGACCTAGGCCAGAGCTATATACAAAAGATATGCTTCATATGAATGAAGAGGGCTACAAAATCTGGACCAAATTGGTTCGAGAAAATTTAATCACATATTTTCCAGAAGATTTTAAAAAATGAAACTCAAGCTTTATCACGCTAGGTGGTCTTTATGTAGTCAAATGGTACGTGTGGCAATGGTAGAGAAAGGACTATCTTATGAGAGCAAGCCGATAAAACTTTGTGATCAATATCCTGAAGCGGAGAATCTTTCTCTTGAGTACTTGGCAGTAAACCCAAAAGGAATTGTGCCTTCCTTGGAAATCGATGGCGAAATAGTGACTGAAAGTACAAACATCATAAAAAGACTCAATGAGCTTTCAGGAGAAATAGATGTTGACTTATGGCCAGATGATGTAGATCAAGATTTATTGAACGCTTGGGTAGCCGATACTACTTTAACTGATGGTGTGCCTTTAGGGAAAACTTTAGGAACCGCAATACCTCCTTTTTCGATAATACTTATTAATTTCATGGTCAAAAAATATTTGTCTTTTTTTCAGGCAATAAAAGTTTATTGGAAACACCCCCTAAGAGATAGAGGCCGTTTCTTTCTTATTATGAAATTTTTCAATATTCAAAAACCAGTCGCAGAAAGTTGTTACAAAGTTTTAGTAAATAGTCTCCTAGATATAGAAAAACATTTGAAAAAATCAGGACCATTTTTTTTAGGTAAGTTTACGCATATAGACATCAACCTTATGTGTTGTTTTCATCGTCTTATAGATATAAGGCTAGATAGTCTGTTAGAAATGGACGAATTACCAAATCTGAAAGCCTATTGGAATATGCTCAAAGAGCGAGAAAGTTACAAACAGGGTATTCTCAATTTTTATGGGGAAAAAGAGATTGGAGATGTTGAAGAATTATTTGGATCGGATGTTTCTATGCATTTGAAGCCACTTACAAAAATGATACAAAATTCAACAGACTAGCTTTAAATCGTTTATGAAGGCTTTCAAAATGCAATCTAATTCTATTGACTCGTATCTCTGGTAATTTAAAATTGATAATGAAATGTTTTTGAAAAAATTATTCTTCTTAGCAACCTTTATCATAAGCTTTTCCGTTTTTACATCAGAAGAAAAAGCTAATAAGCCCATAATGATTGAGACAATTAAGTTTAAAGAACTGACGGAATTTGATGCATGTTTTTTAATTTATCGAGCGCCGGTAAGTTTTAATATAAAAGATATGCTAAGAGATTATATGAAGTTTAGAGAATTTGAATGTACGAAATATGATGAAATTCTTAAACGTGCCACCATCATAAGAGGTTCTTTTCCAAAGAATTCCATAGCCTATCAAGCTACAAAACGAAAATAATTTTTAGGTTTTAATCTTATATACTTTTCCTTATGTCAAAAAGTAACCACCCTCTGAGTATGTTATCCGCTTCAGAGATAAATGATGCTGTATCAATTCTTAAGGAAAGCAAAATTGACCATGAAAATTCTTCCTTTAGTTACATAAATTTAGAAGAGCCTGATAAAAAAACACTTAAAGAAAAAAGTACTTTAGATCGAATCGTAAAGATTGTAGGAGTGGATAAAAACTCTAACGGATTTGAGGCAGAAATAAATCTTTCAAATAAAAAACTCTTAAATGAAGAACCAATTTCAAGTCATGCAGGTCCGACCTATACCTTGGGAGAAATTTTTTCAGCAATTCAACTTACTTTAGAGGATTCCAATTATCAAAAGGCTCTCGCAAAAAGAGGCATTAAAGATTTAAATCTTATTCAGATAGACCCTTGGCCTGGAGGCGGATTTGTAAATAAAAATATTAAAAAAGGAAATAGAGCTTTAAAGGCTATTTCCTTTCTTAAAGATAGCGAAAAAGATAATGCTTATGCTAGGCCAATTCAAGGTTTGATTGCTCATGTAGATCTTACAGAAAAAAAAAGTTGTAGAAATTGAAGATCATGGCCTTGTAAAAGTACCTGAAGCACATGCGAGATATGATAAAGATGGGCAGGAGACTCTAAGAAAAAATCCAAAGGAAATCGAAATATCACAACCTGAAGGAGTTAGTTTTACTGTAGATGATAATTTAATCAACTGGGAGGGATGGAAGCTAAGAGTTTCTATTGATCCTATTGAAGTCTTAGCTTTGCATCAAGTTTCTTTAAATGACAGATCAATTTTTTTCAGAGCAGGGATGTCAGACATGGTTGTGCCTTATGGCTCCTCAGATCCATTACATTGGTGGAAAGCAGTTCATGATGGAACAGAATATGGCTTTGGTACTATGACTAGCTCTTTATCACTTGGATGCGACTGCCTTGGCGAGATTCATTACTTGGATGCATATAAGCTTGCTTTTAATGGCTCTGCAGAGAAAATTAATAATGCGATTTGTATTCATGAAGAAGATTTTGGCGTGCAATGGAAGCACAATGATTCTACCGGGATGGGATATAACGAGGTTCGACGCTCTCGTCGTTTGGTTATAAGTTCTTTTGCTACTGTTGGTAACTATGACTATGGAATATTTTGGTACTTATACTTGGATGGAACGATTCAGTTAGAAATGAAACTTACTGGGATAGTTGGTATTAGCGCTTATCATGAAGATATACATAAATCTGGACAAGATTTTAAGATTTCACCAGAGCTCTCTTCGCCTATCCACCAACATTTATTCAATGTCAGAATAGATTGGGACTTAGACGATGGAGACAATCAGTTATTCGAAACAAATGTTGAAAGCTTGCCAATAACCAACAACAACCCAGAGGGAACGCAATTTCATGCAGTTTCATCACACTTAATAAAAGAAAGCCAAGCTAAGCGAAATATTGCTCCGGAAAAAAGCCGTACATGGAAAGTTGTTAATCCAAATAAATTGAACAAAGTGGGCTCCCCTACAGCCTACAAGATACTTTATGGAAATACGCCTACTTTGTTATCTAGTCCTGAATCTCCTCCAGGGATAAGAGCTTCGTTTGCTAAACATAATATTTGGGCAACACCTTTTCAAGCTGAAGAAAGATCTGGCGGGGGAAGACATACTGTAATGCATTCTGGAGAGGGCGGTTTAGACGACATGACTTCTAAAGATAGGAGTATCAGCGAATGTGATTTAGTCACATGGCATACCTTTGGAGTGACCCATTTACCACGTCCAGAAGACTGGCCAGTTATGCCCGTTGAATATTGTGGATTTCATTTGATCCCGGTTGGTTTTTTTGATCAAAATCCAACGATTAATCTTCCTCCCAGCTGTTCTTCTAAATCAAAAAGTAATAAATGAATTGATCAGTAATGAGCATAGATGATTCTTTCCAGCCTGGAGAAACACAAACAGGACCAAAAGGTCAGTTAGCTCATCCCAAAACTTTAGAACATAGTAAAAGGCTTGAAAAAAAACTTTATAAGGTTGGTAAAAAAGCATGGTCGCTAATTGGTAACGGTCTTTCAAACCAATCTTTTGTGGAAGGACCAGATGGTTTAATTTGCATTGATACCGGAGAGAGTAACCAAGAAATGGCTGCAGCACTTACGGAAATTAGAAAAGAAACTCAAGCTGAAATTGCTGCATGTATTTATACTCACTTTCATTATGTAGGAGGTACTCAAACACTTATTGAACAAAATAAAGATTTACCCATTTGGGGACATAAGGGTATACAAGCTAATTTAGATAGATTCGGCGGAGAAGTTGCTCCCAGAGTAAGTAGAGGATTGGCTCATCAATTTGCGACATCAATGCCCCAAGAGGGTCCAGATGGCATTGTTAATTTAGGATTAGGAAATTTTTTTAGAAATCCAGACCATGCTCCATTTACTAATGGTTATATTCCTCCAAAAAATACTTTTGATAAGCCAACAAAGGCAAAAATTGCGGGCTTAAAAGTAGAATTCTTTCCCGCTCCATCAGATGCCACCGACTCAATAACGATTTGGTTTCCTGAACTTAAACTAGCAATTAATAATCTTTTATGGCCTGTTTTATTCAATGTTTTTGCAATAAGAGGTGAAGAGTATCGAGATCCAAGAATTATGATAAGAGGTTTGGAGCAACTTGCTTCACTTGAACCAGAAAATTTAATAGGCGCCCATGGACCACCTTTTTCAGGTCAGCAAGAAATTAAAAAAATTATTATCAATTACCGAGATACGCTTCAGTTTTTATGGGATCAAACTGTGAGATGTGCCAACAAGGGATTAACACTTAATGAAACAATAAATGTAATTAAGCTTCCTAGGCAATTTAGCGATCATTACACAACGCAACAATTGTATGGATTAGTGGAACATCATGTGCGGCAGATCTATACAGGCCTTTTTGGCTGGTTTGATGAGGATGAAGCAAATCTTTTTCCAGTCCCCTTACCTGAACGCTCTCAAAGATTGGTTGAGGGCTTTGGCGGAAAAGCAAGAGTTAGAGAAATCATTGATGCTTCTTTGGCAAAAAATGATTTTAGGTGGGCAATAGAGTTATCTTCTTGGCTGGTAAGAGGAAATTTTAACGATTTGGGAACAGCTGATGCAGGAGAGCTAGAGGATAGAAATCGTCTAGCCAGTGCCTTAAGAGGTGTGGCTTACACAACTTCAGCTGCCAATATTAGAAATTGGTGTATTACAAGAGCGCTTGAGTTGGATGAAACATTAAATTTGAGTAGATTTAGAAAACATAGATTTAGCAAAAGAGAGCTTTCAAGAAGAACTGTTTCTGACTCTTTAAAACTTTTAAGAGTTTTGTTGATACCTGAATTTGCGGAAAGGCTTGAAAAAACTTTATGTATTAATTTTACCGATGAAAAAGCTATCTATTATTCAATAAGAAATTCGATAGCAATAATTGATGAAAAAAAAGATGAAACCCCTTATTTAAATTTAACTTCTGAAACTTGGTATGACATTCTAAGCAGAAAACTTACTCTATCTCAGGCTGAAGAAGAAGGATTGTTGGAAATGAGCGATTCAAATGAAGTAAAAAGTTTTTTTGCCTGCTTCGACTTAGATTCTTTGAATAATTGAGAGGACAATCATGAAAAGATTAAATCCTGATACTGGTAAACCTTTTAAAATCGGTGACCCAAGGCCAAGTACTGATGTTCAAGATGGTAAAGTTTTTGGGGGATATTACACCTCTCTTTACAAAGAACGACCCCAAAAAGGAAATTATTTTGAAGAATTTTGGGTACAAAAGAATAATTTAAACTAGCTTTTCTTCCATAAAAGACTAATCATTTATAAGTCCATACTCTTTTGCACTCTCGGCAGCTGATTTTACTGCTTCCTTAGCTGATCTGGGACTCCATCCTAGTAAGTTTCTTGCTTGAGAAGAATCCATACTCCTTTCCTTGCCTAAGCCTTCTGCAATCATTTTTAATGGCGGTAAAAAAAAAGGCTAAAAATTTTATAAGCCAATTTGGGGCAACTCTTTTTGGAATTTTTGAGGCAGATTCAGGAAAGATTTCTGATAAATATTCATTTTGTTCTTTCATAAACATATTTTCTGCTGAACACACAAAGCGTTTCCCAGCAGCCTCAGGTTTAGTCATAGCCAACAATTCAAGAGCAGCTACATCTCTTACATCAACAATACCCATGTCCCAATTTGGCACTATGGGGTACTTACCATTCATCATATCTAAAATAACACCAACACTTACTCCAAAATCTTCTTCTAAAATCGGGCCAAAAACCATTGCCGGCAGAACTGTAGATAATTCCATTCCAGAAGTATCTTTCTCAATAAAATCCCAAGCTGCTCGCTCAGCTAAAGTCTTGGATTTTGCGTAAACATTTGTCTTATCACTAAAAGGCTCTGTCCAGTCATTTTCGTTGAAAACTCCTTGCTTATCGGTTCCATACATAATTGCAGCAACCGAAGAAGTTATAATTACTCTTTTCACTCCTGCTTTTGACGCAGCATTCAAAACCCGAAGAGTTCCTTCAACTGCTGGCTTTACCATTTCGTCTTCATTTTTTGGTAAATTAGTGGAAATGGGAGATGCTACATGCAAAACATAGTCACATCCTTCCATTGCCTCGTTCCAGCCATCATCTGAAGACAAATTCGCAATTTTCCAATCTACAGATAGATCTGATTTACCTTCATATTTTTCTAAGCCACTTAAGAGAGTTTGATTCAGTTTATTTGTTCTGGATAAATCTCTTACTGTTGCTTTAATTTTATAACCTGCCGCAGCAAGTTGAATAATACAATGAGAAGCAATAAATCCTGATCCACCTGTTACTAAAACTGTTTCTTTATTTTCCAAAATTCTTCCTTGGTAATATCTAATGAGTTCATCTTATAATATTTTTTTCTAAAACAAATAAAATTATGTCCTCGCAAGATTATTGGAAAGCAAACTTAAAACTTCTCTCTGTTTTACTTTTTGTTTGGTTTATCATTTCTTTTGGCTTTGGCATCATTTTTTCTGAGTTTCTGGACCAATTTTCTCTTGGTGGTTTTAAACTGGGATTTTGGTTTGCTCAACAGGGAAGTATTTATGGCTTTGTGATACTTATTTTTGTTTACGTAATTGCCATGCATTTCTTAGAAAAGAAAATAGGCATTAAGGAAGAGGAAAATGAGTAGCCAACTTCTGACTTATATATTTGTAGGCCTGTCTTTTGCCATGTACATCGCAATTGCAATTTGGTCTCGAGCCAGCTCTACAAATGAATTTTATGTAGCTGGCAAAGGAGTTAATCCCATTGCGAATGGCATGGCAACTGCAGCAGATTGGATGTCTGCGGCATCCTTTATTTCTATGGCAGGGCTTATATCTTTTTTGGGGAAAGATGGAGCTGTTTATCTTATGGGTTGGACTGGCGGATATGTTCTACTTGCCTTGCTTTTAGCTCCATATTTGAGAAAGTTTGGTCAATACACTGTCCCAGATTTTATCGGTACAAGATATTATTCAAAAACAGCCCGCCTTGTTGCCGTAGTGTGTCTGATTTTCATTTCTTTCACATATGTTGCCGGACAAATGAGAGGAGTTGGCATCGTATTTTCAAGATTTTTGGAAGTTGAGATACAGGTCGGAGTAATTATTGGAATGATTGTTGTTTTCTTCTATGCAGTTTTAGGCGGTATGAAGGGGATCACTTACACACAAGTTGCTCAATATTGCGTCATGATATTTGCATATCTTGTTCCAGCAATTTTCATTTCTATTCTAATCACTGGAAACCCTATTCCACAATTAGGGTTTGGAGATACTCTGGTAAACAGTTCTACATACCTTTTGGATAAACTTGATCAGTTATCTATTGATCTTGGATTTAGTGCTTATACAGAAAATACAAAATCAAATATTGATATTTTTTGTATTACAGCAGCATTAATGTTTGGTACAGCTGGATTACCACATGTAATAGTGAGATTTTTTACTGTTCCTAAAGTAAGTGATGCCAGAAAATCAGCAGGTTATGCTTTAGTTTTCATTGCTTTGTTATATACAACAGCGCCTGCAGTGGCTGCTTTTTCCAGAGTTAATTTCATAGAGTCAATCCAGGAAAAAAGCTACTTAGATTCGCCGGATTGGTTTAAGAATTGGGAGAACATTGGTTTGATTGCCTGGCAGGATAAAAATGATGACGGCTTGATAAATTACTCAGCCGGTAAACCTTTCGAAGGAAGCAGGCCAATTTTTTCTGATGAATTTGGAAGCCAGGGTCAACGAGAAATAAAAAATCTTCCTACTCCAGATAATTCTAATGAGGTCTATATCGATCGAGACATTATGGTTTTAGCAAATCCTGAAATAGCTAAACTTCCTGCGTGGGTTATGGCTTTAGTTGCAGCAGGAGGGTTGGCAGCAGCTTTGTCTACTGCAGCAGGCCTTCTACTGGTTATTTCTTCTTCTATATCTCACGATTTGCTTAAAAAAACTTTCATGCCAAAAATAAACGAAAGACAAGAACTATTTTATGCGAGATGCTCCGCGGCAGTTGCAATAATGGTTGCTGGTCTTTTTGGAATTTATCCGCCAGCTTTCGTTGCCCAGGTCGTAGCCTTTGCATTTGGTTTAGCTGCTTCAACTATTTTTCCTGCATTATTCCTGGGTATCTTTTCAAAAAGGCTTAATAAGGAAGGTGCAATTGCAGGCATGTTGGCAGGATTGATTTTTACAGCCAGCTACATTATTTATTTTAAATTTTTATTCAGTGAACTCGATTCCAGCTCTTATTGGCTTTTGGGCATTTCTCCGGAAGGAATTGGCTTTCTGGGCATGATTATTAATTTTTTAATTGCCACAGTGATTTCGTCAGTTTCATCCAAACCACCAATTGAAGTAGGCAAGATGGTTGATAAAATAAGATTGCCATGATTATTCTAAGAACTATAACCCTTATCTGCTTTTTATTAATTTCCCATTTGTCTTTTACTGAATATAGAGACAAAAACTATCAAGCACGTCTCCAAGATGTCATGAAGGCTAGAAAGTTAATGGACAAAAAAAGAGAACGAGACAAAATCAACAATTTAGCTCAAGAATTAGCTCAAGAGATGATCATTATTGATACTCATCTAGATACCCCGATTCAACTTTACATGCAACAGAGTAAAAATGGTTTTTACGAAGACATTACTAAAGCGTCCTCTTTGCACTTTGATTTTGATCGTGCAGTAAGTGGGGGATTAAATGTACCTTTTTTTGTTATTTTTACTCCGCCATCAGCAGAGGAAAAAGGTACAGCATTTGAAATGGCTAAGGATTTAATTCAGATTTTAGAAGACATCATGAATAAACACCCAAGTAAATTTAGATTAGTTAAATCACCGGAAGAAATTACAAATGAAAAGGGCGTTATGCAGGTTGTTTATGGTATGGAAAATGGGGCGCCTATTGAAAGCAAACTTTCAAACATAAAAGTATTTTCAGATATGGGGATTAACTACATTACTCTTGCCCACTCAAAAAGTAATCATATTTCAGACTCCTCATACGATTCAAACAAAAATTGGGGCGGCTTAAGCCCGTTCGGAAGAAAGGTAGTCGCTGAGATGAATAAGCAAGGTGTGATGATCGATATCAGTCACGTCTCAGATGCAGCATTCTATGAAGTTCTCAAGTTGACCAAAACTCCGGTAATTGCTTCACACAGTTCACTAAGACATTTTGTTCCTGGGTTCGAAAGAAATGTTTCGGATGATATGTTACGAGAATTAGCAAAAAACGAAGGTGTCATTCAAATTTGTTTCGGATCAGAATTCATTGCTGAAAAGAAAAAATATCCTAATCTGATCGTCACTGTTAAAGATGTTGCAGATCACATAGACCGAGTAAAAAAAATAGTAGGAATTGATCATGTAGGTATTGGTTCAGATTATGATGGGTGGCGAAATTTTCCTGTTGGCCTAGAAGACACTTCAACTTATCCAAATTTGATCAAAGAGCTATTGAATAGAAACTATACAAAAGAGGAGATCGAAAAAATTTTTGGTGGGAATTTACTGAGAGTTTGGCGAGAAGTGAAAAAGTTCTCTGAGTCTTGATACAAAAATCTAATTTGCTATATTTATATTCCAATTTTTTTAAGGAGAAAAAAATGATAAAAAAATATACATACCTAACACTTGCGTTTTTGTTGTCTTTTACCTTAGTTTCCGAAGAGACAGGCAGACATGAAATGCATGCTTTTTACTTCATGCAAGTATCTAATCCCCCTGCAATCGTTGGGGCAATAGATAAATTCGCATCCTCAGAATGCGGAAAAAAATTTCCTGCTGATATGACCCTAATGGCAGAAATCATAAACGGGTCCTCGCCAGCAACACACTTTCTGATCTTATCCTTTGAAACTAGAGCAGATTTTCAAAAAGCAGGACAATTAGCGAATTCTTGCCCTGAAGCAGCTGCGATGCTTCAGTCATTTGTATCTTCAGCAAGCCAAGTGAGAAATTCTTTGAATCTTCCCGTTGCTGAGTTTGGAGATTGGACCAAGGACTCTATCTTTTTAAGATATGACGTGACTTTAAAAAATGAGACAGCTTACATTGAGGCTTGGACAGAAATGATGGATTCATTGTCAACAGAAGGCTCAGTAAATGGTTCATATGGTATTAACCGTGCCTTTGCTGGAAACGACCAATCAACTCATTTCGTTTATATTGGAGCATCTGACTTTGATTCTTTAACTGCCAATCAACAAACTTTAACAACTTCTTCGGATTTTGCTAAATTTTCAAGAAAAGTAGGAAATAATAGAACAGTTATCAACACCTCTGTTGTAATTCCTGTTAAAGGATGGCCAAAACAATAGCCTAGAGATTTTCCATAAATATAGTAAAAAAAAGGCGGGCAAATCCCGCCTTTTTTTATCCTAAAACAGTCTTTTTAATAAACTCAATTTCCTTTTCATCATAAGGAGTACCATCAACCCTGAAGATGTCATGGAACCATTCTTTGGGTTCTGGTATTTCGTCGTTAGCATTTAAAAATTCTCCATTTTTTTTCCTCTTTTGCAATTCTAAAATCGTAGACCAACCAAAATGAGTTTGACTTTTTCCTGCTACTAATCCCCAGTTGTAACATCCAACATTTTCTTTCTTGAAGATTGGAAGTGAAAATTCAAAAGTAGTGCCAAATTCTCTTGCCATGTATTCAGTGCATAATAAAGGTCTTTCAAATTTTTTAAGTCTTTCAATCGTAGGTTCCAATTTTTCTGCTTCGTAAGTATGAAAGGTTATTACATCTGAATTTTCACCATTGAGTTTTAGAATTTCTTCACCTATAGAACCATCTAGACAAGAAGTTAGAGGTTGCGATGGCCTAGTTTCATACGCCCATTCCCAAGTATATAGAAGTAATTCAAGAGCTTTATCACCCATGCCAAATTGGCCTGGTTCATTATAAATATCCCACATCAAAATTCTTTCGTCGTTTGCATAATCTCTTAACATTCCTTGAATGAATTCTTTCAATCTATTCAATTCTTTTGCATCAATTTTTTTTTCATGTATTTCATTGACCAGTGCCATACCTGGACTTTGCTTCCAGCCAGAATTATGAACCCCTTTAACAGGCATAGGTTGCTTGCCTAGTTTTGGATAGGGCCTGTGACAGTCATCAAAAAGAACAATAATTGGCTTGATGTTCCTTTCGTGACAAAGGTCTAGAAACTTTTCAAAAGTTTTCTTAAATTTATCTCTCCTCGACCAAAGCAGATCATGCAAATACACTCTCAAGGAGTTAAATCCTAGATCTTTAGCCCAATTCAATTCTCTTTTGATGGTATCTTCATCGAAAGAATCCTCCTGAAACATTTCCAATTGATTGATTGCGGTACTTGGTAAGAAATTACAACCTACAAGCCAAGGCTGCTCATCATACCAATTATTAGCTTTTTTCTTTGTCCACTTCACCTTTTCTAGTTTAATAAATCAGAATAACAATTGAAAACATGTAACATCCACATACTCCTGAAGTTAGATTTTTCCTAAGCTTCATGTAGTTGGCATCTGAAAACTGCGGATTTGTTTTTGATTCAAAAAGATAAAAAAAGTAAAAAAGAAAAAACAATAAACTCATTGCATAAATTAGATTTATCCAAGCCAATAAAATTGCTCCAAATCCCAAAAGAGAAAAGACAATTGAGATTGTTAAATTCTTTTGGGTTGAAGTATTTACTCCCCAAATTATTCCTGAAAGAAATGAAATAATTATGCCTCCATAAGCAACCAACAATTGGAATGAAATTTTTTCATAATCTTTTCCAAGAATCCAAGGCAAGATCGTTAGTGCTGCAAATGGTAAAAATCCTAAGTAACCTAAAGTAAGCTTGGTTTGCATTTATCCATGAGCCATCTTTAATAAAGTCATGAAAAGAATACCTGTACCAATGACTCCGATAATCAAAATTATTAGATCAACAATGAACACTTGGAAGAGTTTCAACCAAGATCTCTCTTTTCCCTCTTTAATGTCATGGAGTAAGAAAATAAAAGCACTGATTTTAAAAAGCAAAAAAGCCACTAAAAAAGTTACTCCGCCTAAAATAAAGATCCCAGAGTTCATTTTTAATTTTCTTGTTTAGAGTTTGTAACCTGACTGACCATGTTCAGCAACATCCAGACCTTCTTCCTGAGAATCATCTGAAACTCTCAAGCCAAATATGGATTTGATGATCAACAACAAGATAACTGAGCCAATCAAAGTAAATAAACCTACGCTAACTGCTCCGATGATTTGTGTAGTCATCAAATCTCCAAAATTTGATCCTTCATCATAACCGATGCCCCCATAACTTTCAGCAGTTAAAAAAGGAATAAGCAAAATTCCTAATAATCCGCCAACTCCGTGAACAGCAAAAACGTCTAAAGAGTCATCTATATTGAAAGTTTCTTTTACGATGTTGACCATGTAATAACATACTCCTCCTGCAATCAAACCTATGACCAAGCCACCCATTGGACCAACTGAACCACTAGCTGGAGTAATGGAAGCTAAACCCGCGATACAACCAGTAACAGCTCCTACCAAAGAAGATTTTCCAAACTTAATTCTTTCAATGATGATCCAAACAATAGTTGCTGTCGCAGCTGAGATATGAGTTACTAAAATTGCCATTCCCGCATCTCCATTTGCAGCTAGAGCACTTCCGCCATTAAAGCCAAACCAACCAACCCATAACATGCAAGCACCCATCATCGTTAGTCCTGGGTTGTGAGGAGGTTGAACCGAATTTGGGAATCCATCCCTTGGTCCTAAGAAGAAAGCAATAACCAAAGCAGTTATACCTGCAGTCAAGTGCACAACTAATCCACCGGCAAAATCTCGAATACCCATTTCGTAAAGCCATCCACCTTCGGCCCATATCCAATGAACGATAGGTGCATAAATCAAAATTACCCAGAGTAAAGAAAAGACAGCAACAAAACTGAATTTTATCCTTTCAGGATAAGCTCCAACTATTAAAGCAGGAGTGATTATTGCAAAAGTCATTTGAAACATGAAGAAAACGCTTTCGGGAATATCTCCAGACATACTCTCTCTAGATAAACTAGCCAAAAAAAGATTGCCTAAATCTCCAACATAAGCGCCTGTTCCACTGAAAGCTAAACTATATGCAATTACTAACCAAGCGATAGAGCTGATGCAGGCAATAGTAAAACAATGCATCAAAACTGAGAGAATATTGCTTGCCCTCACAAGACCGGCGTAGAAAAGAGCCAATCCAGGTAAAGTCATAAACAAAACCAATGCTGTGGAAGTTAATATCCATGCGGTATTACCAGTATCCATAAAATTCCCCTTAATATGTATAAACAAACTTTAGCAAAAAGCTTTTTTTAGGAATATGTCTAAATTAGTGCAAAAAATGCACAAAAAAAGTGCATTTATATACTTTTAGGATATTTTGATAAGATCTTTGAAATAACTTCATCTGTCAATTCTTGCTTGTCTAGAGAAGCAACATTAATTCTCATATTTGCGTACCAAACAACCTTATCAAGTTCTTTATCAAAAAATTTAACTGATAAATAATTAATTGATGGATGATCATTTGCATAAAATCTATAGGAGAAAGGATCGTTTCTAAAACCATAAAAAAAATGAGAAGAACTTATCTGCTTAAATCTTTCCCTCTCTTTGACCGCAAAACTAATCTTCAATGGTGAATTTTCTTTTTCATTCAAACCAAGTTCAGTTAAAGAATCCGAAAGAGCTTTAGCAACTCTGTTGATCCTTATAGGATTCTCTTCTTCATCCTCGTTAGTGTTAAATGGATCAGGTTTAAAGATTTCAAAGTCTTTATATTTATTTGCTGAAAAGGATTCGTCTGAATCTACCTTTACGATAAACCCAGAGGCGCATGACGCAAGAAGAAGAACAATAATAACTCTCACAAACACCAATGTATTATAACTTTGTTATAGTAATGATCTAAATTTTTAGGAGAAAAAATGAAAAATCTAATTATCTTAATTTTAGCTTTAGCAAGTTCTTTAAGCTTTTCCGCGCCTACATGGATTGAGTATCTTATAAAGGTAGACAGCGCACAGAATGCTGCAAAGATTGTTGCAGCAACTGACAAATTCATGGAGTCAGATTTTGTAAAAAATAATTTCAAAGGCTCTTTGCATTTAAATGCATACATTGCGAGTGGGAAAGTCGAAGAGACCCATTCCTTTGTACTTCTTCAACCAAGTCTCGCCGAACATGAAATCTGGATCGCTAAGTTGAATGATCCAAATAATGAGGAAGTAAGAAAGTATTTTTCAGTATTAAATTCCAATTCTGAAAACGTCGGCACTAGAATCAACAAATTCATTCAAAACTATGGAACCCCCACAAATAAAGATACTGTTTGGGTAATTTATCCATTTCGAACTCAGCCCTCCAACGTAGGAGATATATTAGAGGCCACCGAAGATCTAGATAAGGCAGTTAAAGATTCCTTTCCAGGTCAATTTAATTTGTCAGAACGAATCGCTGGTGGAGGTATGCAAACTCACTTAATCACAGTGGGTTATGAGTCATTAGCAGAAATGGAAGAGTGGGAGGATTCTGCTGCGAGAGATACCGGAGTATCTCCTTTTGATAGAGAGATGGATAAACTTGTTGAATGGCAAGAATTTGAAATCGTTAGAAACGTTAGGGTTTATGACTCAGCTATGACCCTTCAAGATTTCGTTGAATAAAATGAAAAAGATATTTTTAATTCTTTCCCTTTGTTTGTTGATAATTTCTTGTAGTTCTTCAGGCGATGAAACAGATTTATCCTTTTCAAATCTTGGTTCAGATGAATACCCTCAAATGTTTTATATGGAGTATGTTCCCTGTCAAGAAGGGGTTTACTACTCTGCAGAAAACTTTAGAAACGATGTTTTGCCTGAATGGCAAGATCTTTTGGTAGAGGTAAACTCGCCTTTGGTATCAGCTTATGGAATCCAGCATGTACAAAGATTATCTGAAGATGAAGAAGATGGCTTTTGGCAGTTGATTTGGAATTCTAAAACTGATGCAGAGGCAGCTTGGAAAATTTGGAACACAAACGAAAACGTAACCGCTTGGACAGAAGAAACAGCTGAAATTCTTTCTTGCGATGGCGAAAAAAAGTTTTCCTTTGATGCTTACATCGCTCGAGCGAATGACACGTTTGGTGAATTTGAACCGAGTGATTTTGTTTCAGAATACTATCAGTGTTTATACAAGGATGGTAAAGAGGGCAAAGATCTTAGAGAAGTGATAAATCAACTTGAGATGTTTTTGAATAACGCCGAATCCTTACCTGGTCCTTTTAGTTATGTGATTTTAGGACCCGATTATGAAACAGACGAAGTAGATTTTTTTTGGGGAAACTTTTACCAATCTGAAGAGGCAAGGCAAGCCTTTGAAGCAGAGTGGCAAAATCTTAACCCAGAAGTTGAGGACAATTGGAACATGGTTTCAGATTGTCTTGAACCCAGATATTACAATTCAGCGGAAGTGCCAACGAGCTAATACTCAATCGGTATTTTTCAAAAGGTCCAAGCAACCAAAAATTCCAGGTTCATCCTCTAATAAGAGGATGGCTTGGAGTTTCTCTATTAATTGAGAATATTTGGGATTTACTTCAGAGATAAGATAGTTCTGCGCGGAAGCTAACATCGGTTCTAAAGAATTCATGATGGATCCTCCCAGAATTATTTTTTCAATGGAAAATGCTAAGACCAAATCATTAACAGTCATAAAGAAGGTCTTCAAAAAATTATCTACGATATAAAATTCGTTTTCATTGCCATGTAAAGCTAATTTGATTATTTCTTCAGAAGAAAGTTTCTTTTGAAATTTTTCTTCATAGAGCATTTCAATACCTGGGCCACTTAAAATGCTTTCAAGAGAAGAGAATTTTTTACTACCTCTTAAATTAAAGTTATCTAACATTCTTGCAGTTGGGCTTAAAACATTTCCAAATTCAGTTGGAATTATTTGATCATCGACAATGAGCGTAACTCCAAGACCAGTTCCAGGTCCTATCAACAAAGTATTTTTATTAGAAGGGGATCCTTCCTTAATGGTCAAGAAAGATTTTTGATGCAATTGATTTAGAGCATGGGCTACTGCCTCCCAGTCATTCAATAGCAAGCATTTTTTTAAATTGAGTCTAGTTTCTAATTCAGCAGCATCTATGATGAGCTCTCTATTAGTAAGCTTAATTGATTTTTTATCATTAGGCCCAGCAGCAGCTACAACAAGATAGTCTATAGCCTCTTTTTTCTCTTTTAATAACTCTGACAGATATGGAATGAAATCCTTATCAGAGATTTTCTTTTTTGAAATATAGGATAGTGAATTCTCTAAGAAAAACGCATGTCTGATGTTTGTGCCGCCTAGATCTATTAAAAGGGCGTTTTTCATTTTCTATCTTTGTAATACCTTCGGAAAATATGGCTACCGACGGCTACAAAGATAAACCAGACAAATGAGAACGTAAAGAAAAATACGTTTGCGAGAAAGGTAGGGTTATCCATAAAAGAGAGTTATTAAGTCAAAATTAATCATTCATTTAAAGAGGGTAGTGATTTTAATTCTATAAATATTACAATGTGAGGATGAAATTTTATCCACCTCATTATTTATTAGTTCTTTCTTTATGCATGCTTGCTACTTGGTTCTTCACCGAAACACCCACACAGACTTTACCTTTGAATTTGGTTGGGCTATTTTT
>MDTE01055813.1_pt1 | contig 27999 bp, 18 predicted proteins | sample 811231 | NCBI WGS metagenome assembly MDTE01 (sample SAMN05326651, study PRJNA326480) | marine metagenome | isolation source: seawater | place: Indian Ocean: Red Sea | collected 2010 | reverse complement strand
TGGCAGGTCAATGAACTAGTCTGGAAAGAGTACGTTTGCCCTCGTCAACGAACCGCATCTGCCAGCAAAACGTCAGTTTGAAGACCTGCCAATCTGCCCTGTGACTCGGTGCTTCGTGCTTGTCGACCGTGGCAACACGTGTGGCTCTCAAAGTGCCTTCTCGGAATCAACGGATGAAGGATCAGAACCAGCCAAAACGGCCGCGCGATAGCCAGGACAGGGAGCACGGCTTGTCCTCCCCGGCGGACCCGGCACTGCCAGGGGACAGCTTTGAAGAAACCATGCTCCACCAATCCAGTAGCGAGTCCCAACAGACCGCTGTGCCTCACTTGCAAGACACCGTAATGCAGCAGCCGGGCCGACGGCCTCCGCCCATTGGTTTGCCGGAACAGTTCGGGCGTTACCAGATCAAGCGGCAACTCGGGCAAGGAGGAATGGGAGCGGTTTATCTCGCGCACGATCAACAGCTGGACCGTGACGTGGCATTGAAAATTCCGTTCTTTGATAAGAACGACGGCCCAGAAGTAATCCAACGATTCTACCGCGAAGCACGCGCCATGGCGGCGTTGCAGCATGCCAATCTCTGCCCGGTATTCGATGTGGGTGAAATCAACGGAGTGCACTTCCTGGCTATGGCCTATATCGCGGGCCGTCCCCTCAATGACTATTTAAAGAAAGGGAAACCCCTTACGAGTCGACAGGTTGCCGGGCTGATTCGCAAATTGGCGTTAGCCCTACAAGAGGCACATGGTGCGGACATCATTCACCGTGACCTGAAACCTGCAAATATCATGATTGACAAACGGAAAGAACCGATTGTCATGGATTTCGGCTTGGCCCGCCGGGATACCGACGCGGAGGCCGCGCTCACGCATACCGGCACGATGATGGGTACCCCCTCGTATATGGCACCGGAACTCATCCGCGGCATCAAGGATCAGATTGGTGCACCGGCTGACATTTTTGCACTCGGTGTCATGCTCTACGAGATGTCCTGTGGCCGCAAACCATTTGAAGGATCGCTGGCCGCCGTGCTCTCCCAGATTCTCACCGAAGAGCCGACCCCACTGGAAGAAGTCCAACCAGACATTCCTCCTGAACTATCACGAATTTGTGCGAAAGCCATGTCGAAGGCCGTTGATATGCGGTACGCTTCGGCCGGTGAGTTGGCGATTGATTTGGATCGCTTTCTCAAAGGAAACCCCGCGGTGACAGCCGTTGCTGGCACTAGAACCCCAGCAACAACACCTGCCGGGCACACGAATGCTACCCTGGCACCGCAATCGTCGAGTGAGCCTGCAGTCGCTCCCGAAAAACTCTCGGCGTTTCCACGGCGATTCGTCGCGCTGGGTGGTATCGCGTTGGCGCTGATGGCTGCGTTCGCATTCTGGTACCGCAGTACAGACCCAGGGAGCGGCACGAACCCACGATCCAACGCCAGCGTCACACAGAATTCCCAGTGGACACCCAACGCAGCAACCAGTGGACCCGCAGGTCCAGCTAATCCCTTTGGAAACGATTCCAGGTCTGCGACACGCAAAGATTCAAGCAGCCAAGTCAGCTCCGTGCCAAACTACCAGTCCGGTGACGCGATCGGCTCGGTGCCCCCAAAGAGATCAGACAATAGCAGTTACCGTATCGCCAGCCAGCAGGACTTCCGCTCATACAATGGCAGTGGCGCCGAACCACAGGCTGCGGCGGCAGAGCCATCCCAAACATCGCCAGCGACGACCAATTCAGGAAGCTGGATCTGGATTGGTATTCCAGCGGCTCTACTGGGAGCCCTGCTGGCCGGCGTAATTGGACTAGGCCGCGTTCGCCGCTTGCTACGTCGTTTCCAGAAACCTGACGCCGACGAGTGATTATTGAGGTTCCCCCAACAGGCTGCCGGAATCGTCTGTCAAACCACCCCAGACATCAGGCCTGACCCGATGGTTCCACAATGTAGTCTGGCAAGATCTGTGGTATGATCGCGGCCGCAGATCAGGTCATTTCCCTGGATGATCATCCGCTCAGATTTGGTGTCTAACCCCTGCGTTCTTTCGCCAGGCGAGCACGAATGGGAAATGCTCGGCGATTGCCAGTAGCTGGGTGTGTGGAGGTTGTCAGCGGACTGACTGGTCCGGCGTCAAAGCACACCCGTCATGGACAAGTCCACCACACGACAAAATAGAACAGGATTCGGATGCGTCATCACTTCAACCGAACAACTCTGGCTGGTTTCGCCGTCGTCATGCTGTGCAGCCACACAGTCTTTGCCCGAGAACCCAGCCCAGCCGGAGTGGTGTTCGAAAAGAACATCGAATACTCCAATCCAGACGAACAGCACCTGCAATTGAATATGGCACGACCGCAGAATGGCAAAGGCCCGTTCCCTGTAATCGTCTGTATTCACGGTGGCGGTTTCCGGGCAGGTTCCCGCGAAGGATTCAATGGGCTCTGCCAGCAATTGGCAAAACACGGCTATGTGGCAGTGACCGTCAGCTACCGCCTGGCTCCGAAATACCCTTTTCCCGCAGCCATCCATGACGTCAAAGCAGCGGTCCGCTGGGTCCGTGCCAACGCAGAGAAATACAACATCGACACGGGACGTGTCGGCACCACCGGGGGGTCGGCGGGCGGCCATCTCGCACAGTATCTGGGAGTCACACGAGGGATCAAACGATTTGAGGGCAGCGGTGGCAATCCCCAGTATTCCAGTCACGTCGACTGTGTCGTCAATTTCTATGGCCCCAGCGATTTCACCAAATCGTACGATGCCAGTGTCGATGCAGCAGAGGTCTTGCCACTCTTTCTGGGAGGTAATCTGGAACAAGAAAAACAAAGACACATTGTGGCCAGCCCTCTGTACTGGGTGACACCGGACGCATCTCCCACTTTGTGCATTCACGGTACGCAAGACCAATACGTCGCGCACGAACAATCGGTATGGCTGATCGATCGCCTGCAAGCAACCGGCGTCCCCGCTAGTTTAATGACGGTCAAAGGTGGCAACCACGGATTTCGAGGCGTCAGCAAACAGGTCAGGGCATCAATCGAAGCGGCACGGATCGCATTCTTTGACAAACATCTCAAGGGCCGTCGCCTGGCAGACTGACAATAGCTTCTTTCCCGCGGCAAACGGACGCACACCCTGATACCGAAGGGCCGAAAACGGGACCCAGATTGGCCCCCTCCGCGCGAGTCAAGTCAAACCGGGAATGGGATCCGCTTCAAAAACCCGGTAGGGGCGATCGTCGACATCGCGCCAGTGCGCGTTTCGTGGAATCCCTAATGTTTCGTAAATCGTGGCCGCCAGATGCTGTGGTGTCACTGGCTGGTCGGTAGGGTACGCCCCGATGCGGTCGGTCTTGCCGACCACGCGCCCACCGCGAACACCACCACCGGCAAGTAACACCGACTGGGCCGCCCCCCAATGGTCACGACCGGGCAGTTTATAGTGCTGCTCGAGTCGAAAAATCTTCGGTGTACGTCCAAATTCACTGCACACGACAACGAGGGTCGTTTCCAACATCCCGCTCTGGTCCAGATCGTCCAGTAAGGCCGACAAAGCGCGGTCAAAGGGAGGTAATAACTTGTTCTTGAGCAGGGGAAAATTATCTCCGTGCGTATCCCACGATACCCCACGTCCCAGGTGCGCCTGGACCATTCGAACACCGTTCTCAATTAAACGTTTTGATAATAGCAGTGTCATTCCAAACAGATCGCGGCCGTAACGATCGCGAACTCGCGGATCGGCATTTTCCACGTCTAAAGCATTGCGAACTTTGCGCGAGGTCAATAACGAGATCGCGTTGGTACGATGACGGTTGAGGCTCTGGACGCCAGCAAATCGGTCAAGATGACGACGTTCAGATTCAAACTCCAGCAGCAAGTCACGCCGACGGTCAAGCCGATCAATAGTCACACCACTGAGAAGTTGAGGGTGCGCTGACTGCCACATCGGAAACAGCGTGTGATCCTGAGTTTCCATGTTCGAGAACATAAAGCAGTCCGGACACGACCCGTATTGGTTACATGGCGCAGCGGTTGACAACAGCCACGGATCGTGCCGTTGCCCCATCCGACCGGCCGTTTGGCCGCCACGGACTTGTTTGGCGACATTGATCAAACGACGTGGCAACATGGCTGCCGCAGGAAGTGGGCTACCGCTGTGCACTTTCGAACCAGCGATGGCAGTCATCGAAGGAAAATCGGTAGCAATGGGCTGCACGCGACTAAAGGGAGTGGGCAACTCGACTTTGCCGCACAATACATAATGATGCGCCTCGGTGTGGTCGTTCGTCGGATGGCCCAACGACCGAACCAGTGACCAGCGATCGCTACGTACTGCCAGTCGAGGAAGATACTCGCAAACCTGAATCTCTGGCGTCTTCGTCGTGATGGTCTGAAATTCACCACGTGTATCGCTTGGCCCATCCGGCTTTGGATCGAAACTGTCAATGTGCGACAACCCGCCAGGAAGATAAACCAACAAAACCGCGGGGGAGCGTGTTTGCGAATCCTGGCTTTGCGCCTGTGAGGCGAACTCCGTGACATCTGCGAGCGACAAGCCCAGCAAACCCAGGCTACCAACCTGCAGCGCCTGACGACGCGATGTGTTACGAGATGGGGTCACTTTGTGTCACATCATCTGCGCGTCGCAAATCACCCGTACTCAACCAGGCAGGTAAGATGCGTCGCTGGCACCAGGAAAACGCGGGCACAACACGGGAGCATAAGGATTATAACAAACGCGTATCAACCATGATTATTGCCATCGCCGGGAAGAGGCAGGTAGCAACAACACTAAAACAGATTGCCAGGAGCAACGCCAGACAAGGCATCGGTCGACGTAAACCGATGTGTTCATAGCAACTTGATTCTGTTGGGGTGTACGACAGTTACTCAAACTCCGGCAAGAATTCCCGAACCGCTTCGAACGCATCGTCAAGCTGGCTGTCGGCCATGGAACTCTTGGGGGGGGCAACCCATTTTTGCATCAAGCCAAGTTTGCTGAGGATGCCTTTACCGGCCGCCGGCAGGAACTCGTGCAGAGGAAAGAACGCAGCAAACAAGGCATTGGCCTGCCGTTGCGCCGCGAAACCGGCCTGGTAATCTTCCGATTTCCAGGCATCATAGATTCGCACAGGCAACTGGGGAGCAACATTACTCAATAATCCAGTCGTCGCACAAACCCCTGCATCCAGCAGATGCAGAAAACAGGTGTCGCCACCGACGATGACCCGAAAGTCCGCATCCGAACCAATTGCGGCGAGGTAAGAGAGCGTGTTGGCCGGACTGCCGGAGCTATCCTTGGTCCCCTCCACACCCACATCCCGCAGTCGCGGCAGCGTGGCAGCAGCCACCGTAACCTTGGTCATCGAGGGAATGTTGTAGAGCAACACAGGGAGCGGAGACGCGTCTACCAGTTCTGCGAAATAACCTACGACCTCGTCCTGGGTCATAGGAAAGTAGAATGGCGGATTGACCAGTAAACCGTCGGCGCCCCAATCCGCAGCAGCCTTAGCTTGCGCATGAGTGCGCCGGACATTGGGCTGTCCGCAACCGACAATAACCGGCACCTGACCGTCCACTTCTTCCACCACCGCCCGCACCGCGACTTCACGTTGATCATCGTCGATCTGGGCAAACTCACCGGACGTACCCACAACCACGACGCCGCGGCAACCATTGTCAAGCAATCGACGTGTAATCCGGCGCAACGCCTCACGGTCTACCAGGAAGTGATCATCCAACGCCGTCATTACTGCGGGAATATTTCCGCACAAACGCTCCTGAAAGGGGGTCATCGACAATTCCTCCGCAGTCTTGGTTTCGGTCGAGTATCGCGATTGCGTCGATTTCAGTAACTCGTACCTTAGATGTTACTGTCACACAGACGGTTTCGCGACGGTACGGCGGGGGTAAAACGCCCACTGTCAGCAGTACGACAGGGGATCGTAACCCACCTCCCACCAGCTCCGGTCCAGAGACAGCAGGCCACAGGTCTCTGAATGCAAACAAACCCCAAGAACCGCTGCCGGTGAGAATTGTCATCCTCGGGCCCCACGTGCGCCGCCGCTGACAGGACCACATCTGGCAAGCCTGTCTGGGGCGACGGCGGCAGACACGTCAAGAAACAGGCGTCCCTCCCTCAACGCGTCTCTGACCCGGTCTCGCAGGTGTGTAAATTTCGTCAGATTTTACATACCCGGAATGGTCTTAACGGGCTCTATATTGAAAGGGCATTTGGATACGCACACGGAAAGGTCAATCGATGAACCGTTGGGGGAGGTGGATACTAGTGTTGGGTATGTTGGGGTGCGGGACGCAAGAACACGCGTCAACCGCCGACGAATCTGCGACAACGGCCGCCAACCACCCGCCGGAAAAAGCACTTGAAAAAGAGCCTGCCGCAACGGCAGTGACCTCTGCGACACCAACCAATCCTCCATCAAACAGCTCGGTGACTTCCTCTGCACTCATTGCGCTGGAAAACCTGGGCGCTCAAATCACACGCAACCCACAAGGCCAGGTCGATCGCGTCGATTTCAAGATTGACAACAATATATCCGACGCTGGTCTGGCACATCTGACCAGTCTGCGCAATCTTCAGCAACTCGGCCTGGGCCTTACCGCGATCGGCGATGACGGTCTGGCACACGTCTCTGGAATAAACCGTCTACAGGTGCTTGTGCTGACTTCAACCAGAATTACTGACCGTGGCCTGATCCACCTCGCCGGACTGTCCAGGCTACAGGAACTCTATCTTTCCAACACACAAATTACCGATGCTGGCCTGGAGCACTTTGAGCAACTGAGCGAACTGCGAAAACTCCGCATCGACGGTACCCGTGTCACCAAATCGGGCGTCGCGGAACTGCAAAAAGCGCTACCCGATTGCATTATTGTCCACTAACCGACAACCTGGCGCCCAACCCCGCACACCGGCAGGCGGGCTCATTGCGGACGGTATTTCCCATCCGGGCACTTGCGGGGAAATCGATACTGCGGATTGGTCAGCATACGGAAGAGCAGGGGATCGCCATTTTTCAGCTTTTCCGGCGTGTTCAGCTTCCATTCATGACGAATCTCTTGTTCACGTCCGGGATAATTCTGCGCATCCAGCAAGGAAGTCAGGCCCCAGTAAAAGTACTCCGTGATCTGGCAACGATAATCACAACTCCGATCGTCATAAGAATACCAGGCCCCCGGTGGATACCTCCGTGGCACCCGGCGAAAGAAACCGCCCCGCGCTTTGTCCATGGCTGTTGCAATCCGGGTCCCAGGTCGCTCCCCAAACACTTCCGGATACGCCAGAGAGTAGCCACCGGCAGTTACCAGATGCAGTACTTCTTCCAGAGTCGCGTCGAACTGACCACGCACCGAACCTGCGGGCAAAGTCTCCTCGGCAAATAAACCGATCGTCACCCTCTCGTTCCAAACACGCGGGGGAATGTAATGGTGAAGATCGATTTTCTCGAATTCCCGGTGCGTACGAAACATGAACACCAGACCTTTCGACTTCCGGAGCGCGGCGATCACGCGCGCGTTGTCCGGTTTACCATCCGCATCGTTATCCAAATACTGTGCCAGTACTCCTGCCGCGTGCACAAGTTTTGCAGCAGGAACCTTACTGGTCGCGTAAACCGCCAAACCAAAGACATCAACCTGTCTGTCAAAAACACGCTGAAATCCCTCGGGCCGATCACCTACAGGGCGGATCTGCAAAGGTGTCGCTGCCAGCACACCACCCTCGCAAGCGATACCAGCCAGCAGTGCGACAAAACAAGATCGGGCGCATCGATTCATAGATTTCAGACAGAGTGGAGGGCACGGCGTCAAAGTAACAGGATTCACTGCCGAGACCACCCGGACGCGAGGTCCGTCGCAGACAGTGTCCGGAACGCGAAACGCCAATATAGACTCCACGGCCACCACTCGTCCACGCGCCAAAACGGCGCGCCTTTGGTGCACCCGTCCGAGTCGTTCTGGTCACAGTATTATCCTGCTCCAGAAGTCACCTGGGGCAGAACGATGACCACTCAAAAGTAGTCGTCGGCGAAAAACACGAGCAGTGCGGCAACCGCTTTCTTGCCACCAAAACTACCACAGCAATTGGACGCGCTGCCCCACGAGGAACCCCGCTTGCGAATCGTACCACTACTTTCAATGCAACCGATCGACGAACCTCCTCTCCGCACCGTTCCATCGTTCTCGACCTTACCGACTGAACTGCCTTGCTTGCGGATTGTACCGTCCTGGTCAATCGACCCGACAGAGCTGCCCTGCTTGCGAACGGTGCCGTTGGATTCAAATTTTCCCACGGAACGTCCGCGAATCCGAATCGTGCCATCGTCATCAATGCGAGCCCAGCTCGATCCAGATTTGCGTACGATAATTTCCGCCTGTGCTGGTTCCATCTGTTCGTGGAGCGCCACCATTACCAGCAACAGCGTCAGTATTCGCAACATCATGACTTTTCTCCCGATCACAAGATTGCAGGTCTGCGGTCAACAGGCATACGAATACGCAAACGGCATGCCATAGAGCGAACGCACAACCGCATACACAGCTTGCATGCGCCCGAGTCATCAAATCGATGCCAGTTGTAATCAGATCGGCGCACCCAGACAGTACCAGCCGCCCCTCCACGCAGCACAATGCCCATCAGGCTGCGCCGAACCAAATTCCACCCGCTCGATGATCCGGCGGCCCTGTCGAACCTGATTCCATCCACCGGGTCGCGTACAACCTGGCCAGCAGTGAAGAACTGATTGTCCCAATCCAGGCACGCGCCTCGTCGAATCGCGGGAAGGCGGGAACAGGGGTTGGTTTTACTGCAATGTCATGAACGGGGAACACGGTGCCCCATAACAGGACCGCACACTGAAAATGCGGTCCGCGCTGTACGTACATCCACACAATCGTTCCGTCGGTGTGAGCGCAGGCAATGAACCACAGATCTTGATTACCCGTCCGATCAAGATCACTGGCAAGACATTACAACTGAACGTCGACGCCAGTCGCGGTCGGCGTCGCTATCGACCGAGAACGACAGATTCCAGGTTGCCCGCCCGGACTCCTGCCCAGTTTTGTTGTCCGCGGTCGGCAGGGAAACACGCATCAGGAAAAGGACTTCCGGCTGGTCCAAGCTGACAATTCACGTACCGGACAGCACTCGTTTTACACTGCGCGCCAGTCGGTCGAACACATCTCCCACGGGGTGGTCCGTAATCATATAGGTCCACGTGGCAGCAGGACGCAATAGTTGTTCGCGCTGAAGATCCAAACCGGTAGCGGTTACTTCGGCAGCGTTGAACCTGGCAACGATCGCATCATCGAGACGCTGCAATGTGTCACGATACGCTTTGCTTGCTCGTTGCTGGTACTCGAAATAGGGATCTAACCCACCCAGGCTGAACAGGTGAATCGCATCGCGGGTCTCCGCCATCAGTTCCAGGTGATCTGCCCAGCATTCGTCAATTTGCCAGAGCGCGATCTGTCGCTCGACACGACGCAAAACGGAGCTGCCAAATTGCTGCTGCAGCGCAGCGTAACGTCCGGGTACGCGATGCTCCAGAATGTAAACCGTCGCAACATCATCCAGGTAGGCTTGCCGCCGCCGCATAAGCGTCTGCCGATGCCCCTCGAGCACCTGGGAATATCTCCGCAGTGTGCGACGGATCTCAAAACACTCCCCTTCAATTACCCTTTGTATGTGCGCCACTTTCTGATCAACTTCTGAATTGGCAAGCGGGGCCGCCGAGTTCCGATCGAGCGGCAATCCACACAATGAGTCCGCGATCCCAAACCGGCACAACAAGTCATCTTCCAGGCTAACCACAAACCTCGTCTGTCCCGGATCACCTTGCCTCGCCGAGCGGCCGCGCAATTGATTGTCAATACGGCGACTCTCGTGACGATTGGTCCCAATCACAAAGAGACCGCCTCGCGTACGGACACGATAATCGTCCGTTTGTGTGTTGCCACCAAGTTTGATGTCGATTCCTCTGCCAGCCATGTTCGTGGAAATAGTAACCGCGCCAAACTGGCCGGCCGCGGCGATGACATGTGCCTCCTCGTGGTCGTTTCTGGCATTCAACACTCGGCAGGGAATCCCTGCGGCGCGCAGCTGCTCCAGCAATAACTCAGACTCCTGAACGCTCGCAGTACCGACCAGAACGGGCTGACCAGAATCGTGCTTTTGACGCACCAGCCTCACGACTTCGGCAAATTTGGCAGTGCGTGTCGTGAATGTTAAATCGGCCTGATCTTCACGGATACATGGTTCATGTGTGGGCACGACGGTCACTTTGAGGTCGTAGAATCCGTGAAATTCGTCAGCCGCCTGTTCCGCCGTTCCAGTCATCCCACTTAGCTTGTCGTACAAGTCGACAAAGTGCTGCAGGGTGATCGATCCGAGGATTTTCCCTGGCCGCTGAATCGCCAACCGTTCCTTGGCTTCGACGGCCGCATGCAAACCATAAGGCCAACGCCGCTGTGGGGCAGCCCGTCCGGTCAATTCATCGAGTAGCACCAGACCACCATCACGCACGATATAGTCAACATCCCGCTGTAACAAACACTCCGCGTGCAATGCCTGGTTCAGTCGAGTCAATAGTGCCAGGCGGCTCTCATCGTGCAAGTCGCCACATTGAAGCTCCCGCTCCAGGTAATCCAATCCGGCCGAAGTAAAATGTACATTCCGCGCACGCTCGCCAATTTCATAGTGCGCATGACACTCTAACTCACGGACCAGCTCTGCCAACACACTCACATCGATTGCCGGCTCGGGAATCTCACCGGCGATCACCAGCGGTACGCGTGCTTCGTCAATCAGAATCGAATCGGCTTCATCGATGATCGCGAAATGGTGATTTCGATGGACCTGGAGCTCTGGTTCCAGGGCTAGTTGATCGCGCAAGTAGTCAAAACCGGCTTGCTGGGCCGTCACATAGGTAACATCACAAGCGTAAGCTTCCCTGCGCTCTGCCAGCGACTGCGAGGGCACAACACAAGCCACGGTCATCCCCAGGAACTCAAAGACGGGACCCATCCATGCCGTATCTCGCTGTGCCAAATAATCGTTGAATGTCAGGATATGAACGCTACGTTCCGCGAGACCGTTGAGAACCGCGGGCGCGACGGCGGCCAGTGTCTTTCCTTCGCCAGTTTGCAGCTGTACCACGCGCCCGCGGTGGAGCGCAACGCCAGCAATCAGCTGCTCGTCATACGGCCGCTGTGACAGAACCCGCTGGGCTACTTCGCGCACCAGAGCAAAAGTCCGTGGCAAACAATTCTCCAGACTAGCACCGGTAATCAGCTGTTGCCTCACATCGTCGACTGCAGACCGAAGTCGGTCGTCGGTATACCTCGGCAAATCTGTTTCGTGGTGTGCAATTTTCGCCAGCACTCGACGGTAGGAGCGCAGACTTACTTCGGTGGCACCACCACGCAGTCGTCCGAACGCTTGAGTCAGTTTGCCGAACATGAATCTGAAACTGCCACTACCATCCACAGCGTTACCATCCAGTGCGCTGCCACAACCTGAAACACTCCTGCTGGACTATGGGAGGGACGACAACGCGCTACTTCCGTGCCACCATACTACACGGCACTGAATCCTTTTCTGGCCTGCCGACACGGTCACAACATGGTCTATAATCAAAGATCGTGCTGGGAAATCCAGCCTGCCTCCCGCAGCCGCGGGTTTTCTCTGTTGATCGCAATCTGCGCATACCATAGCAAACACTGGCAACAGGCACTGGCCACCACCGGCCGTCTCCACGGAGTAAATCGATGAGCGTTTCCAGAAGACAGTTTCTGAAAGCCAAAGGGGCCGTGTTGACGTTGCCGTTCCTGCCTTCGCTCGCTCGTGGAACGGACAGCCAGGCCGGGCAAGGTCAACCCAGCAAGAAACTGGTCATGATGTATGTGCCCAATGGGCTCGTACGACGCTGCTTCTTCCCGGGCGAAGAAACCGCCACCCTACCCGGTTTCGTGGGGGGCTTTAACGCTGACAAAACGAAGAATCAAAAACGAGTCCAGACGAATCCAGGCATCTATCCCCTGGAACTCACCTCGACGATGGAGCCGCTGTCCAATCACGCACAAGACATCACGCTGGTCACAGGACTCGACCGCACTTTCAAAAATGGCCAGGACGTGCATGCCCAAGGTGCCTCGTGTTACCTGACGAGCCTCTCGCCAGTGCAAGCGGCCGAGCAAGGCATTCGCCATCCCAACGGCAGAAGTCTGGACCAGGTAATCGGGGACAAGGTGGGGCATTCAACGGTCTTCAAGACACTTGAGATCAGTTGTAACGGGTTCAAGGCAGGTAAAGAGTCGATCTACTTCAACAATATCTCCTGGTATGGCCCAGGCAAAATCGCGCCGTCCATCAGAGACCCGCAAAAACTCTACGACCGGTTGTTTCTGGCAGACAGCTATCGAAACCACGTGTCGGATGTAACCGACCTGGTGCTCGCGGACGCCAGAGCCCTTTCCAGGCAGCTGGGGCGCGATGACCGCAAAACGCTCGACGAATTCATGGCGATGATCCGCAACATCGAAATCAGGATCATGAAACTGCAGAAGTTACTGGCGGACGCGGATATCTCCGTTCCCAAGAACGAAGTTCTGCCACGGGGCGATTACATCAAATTACAAGCTGACCTGATGGTCCTGGCGCTACAAATGGGAATCTCCAACATTTGCACCTTTATGGTCGGCCCCGAGAGATGGGATGCAACCCTGCTCTATGAAGGTGTGTTCCCCCAGCCGGTGCAACACCACAACATGACACATAATCAAAAAGGGAACGGTTACAAAGAACTCCAGAAAATCGACCTCTTTCACATGGAACAATACGCCTATATTCTGTCGCGCATGAAAACGACCAAAGAGCACGACGGCTCTTCGCTATTGGACAATGCCCTCGTCACCTACGGTGCCGGTCTGGGTGACGGGGCGACCCATCAATATTATGATCTGCCGCTGATCATTGCCGGTAAATCACAAGGGCAAGTCAAGCAAGGTCGCTTCATCCAATGCAAGAGCGGGACGCTCAACTCCAATATGTGGCTAACCCTGGCACAACTGATGGGCGTAGAAATCGATCAGTTCGCAGACAGTACGGGTGTCATCGCTGACATGTGGAATTAAAAGCTCACCCCATGATTGCAAAACCGCGCATTGGCAGTATTTGGCTGCCCATCTTGCTCCTGGTTACTGTTTCGGTAACACGTGGTGCGGGTGATGAATTCACCCCATTCCTCAAGACGTTTGTGGCCGAAACGTGCCAGCACTGTCACAGCCCGGAGGCAGCAAATGGAAAGATCAATCTCCAGGAACTCACGACCGCGGCACAATTTCTGGAAAGACCCCAACTTCTCGAGAAAATGATTCGCGTCATCGATGCCTATGACATGCCGCCAGCGAGTGAACCCGAATTGGAGGAACCAGTGCGCGGCAAAGTCCTCTCCGGATTGAAGCGGATGCTCCGCACAGCGGCAGCAAACCAGCAGCAAGCCCCTGCACCAATCCGCCGATTGAATCGATTCCAGTACAACAATGCTGTCAAAGATCTGCTGCAAATGAAAGGCAATGTATTCAAGCTGCCTGAAAAATTGATGACGCGACGCAGCAATTACTTGAATCCCAATTCAAACCAGATGCCCGCTCGTGTCCAAGTGCTCTCCGAGTCCATGAACCCACAGGCCGGATTGAAAGATGTCAAAGCCTTCCCCAAAGATCTGCGTGCAGCGCACGGCTTTGACAACCAGGCCGATCAACTCACGTTATCGCCACTTCTACTCGATGCCTTTCTGCGACTCAGCGTCTCGATTGTGGACAGTCCCGACTTCAACGAGAGTCACGTAGGGATTTGGAACAACTTCTTCAAAGCACCCGCCACGGGAAGTCCACTCGAACCCGAAGTCAGGCAGCGCCTGGAACCCTTTCTACAGCAGGCATTTCGCAGACGAATCAAGCCAGCAACTCTAAATCGCTATGTGAATTACGCACGCGCAAAAATGGCACAGGAATTGTCGTTTACTGACAGCATGAAGAAAGTTGTCGCGGCGGTTCTGTCATCCCCCATGTTTCTGTATCGCTACAGTTCACCAGAGCGTACGGCGGCACCTTTCGAGCTCGCCTCGAACTTGTCTTTTTTTCTCTGGGGTAGCCTGCCAGACCAGGAGCTCCTGGAACTGGCTGCGGCCGGCCGACTCAGCGAACCGGACACACTCAACCGCACGCTTGAGCGGATGCTCGCCGACCCCAAGATCGAGCGTTTTCTGGACACCTTCCCCTCCCAGTGGATGCAACTGGAAAACGTGCTGGCAGCAACCCCGGACCCGGAACAACACCGGTTATTCAGCCTCGACAAAAACCATCCCGCCAGTTTGCAAATGGTGCTGGAACCCCTGCTTCTGTTTGATGCGGTCTTTATCGAAAATCGCCCGCTCGTCGAACTGTTGGCCCCGTCCTTCAGTTACCAAAGTCCCTTCCTGAAGCAGTGGTACACATCCGATCTGAAACCACCGCAGATCAATGCGGATCACGTAAACAAAGAAAACCAGCGTCGGGAGCAAACGCTCCAATCACTGCGGCAACAGATGGAGACCGCCCAAACAGAACTGGAAACTCTTTTGCAGCCAGTCAAAGACGAATTACTGGCAGCGCGGAAAAAAGAGACTGGCGCCAAAACACCGGTGGACTTGAAGCCATATGCAGCCTGGGAGTTTGATGGCAACTTGAAAAGTTCCGTCAACAAACTGGATCTCAAGGCAACCGGAACAATCAAGTACCAGGATGGTATGGTCATGCTCGATCGCGCCTATCTGCAAAGTCAGAACCTACCCATCGAGTTGAAAGCCAAAACACTGGAAGTCTGGTGCGAACTGGACAATCTCAACCAGGCCGGCGGCGGGGTGATGGGTATCCAGGGTCCCGGCGATTTTTTTGACACAATTGTCCTGGGAGAACGAAAGCCGCAGCACTGGATCTCCGGAAGCAACGGCTTTAGCCGCACCGAAGATTTCCCCGAATCAACTCCCGAGACAGAGACGCGTCAACGGCTGCATCTGGTCATGGTCTACCAGGAAGATGGAACCACTACGCTGTACCGAAACGGACAGCCCTACGGCAAATCTTTCCGCAAAGGCTCCGCAACGTTTCCCAAAAACAGGACCTCGGTGCTGTTTGGATTACGTCACCTGCCCGCTGGTGGCAACCGTTTCTTGTCGGTACGGATCGACAAAGCGCGTCTCTACACTCGGGCACTATCAGCCAGCGAAGTTGCGGCAGCGACTGCGGGAGATATTTTCTTCATTTCGAATCAAGCCTTGCTGAAGGCGTTATCTCCTCAACAGAAGGCAAAAAAAATAGCGTTGGAAACCGTGATCCAGGAAACCAGACTCGCCCTGGAAAAAGCACCACGGCCGCAGGATCTGGGAAAGTTACAGCAAGCAGCGCAACAGAAATTCGAAAACGATTTGCGTGGTCAGTTGCGTGCACAGACCTTCGAGCGTACGAAAATATCTGACCCGCGCTATGGCGGCGTCATCACCAACGCAGCGATGCTCAGCATGACATCCGGGCCCAAACGCACCCACCCGATTGCGCGGGGCGCTTGGATCATCGAGGTGATCTTCAATGATCCGCCCCCGCCGCCGCCCAACGATGTGCCACCCTTGAATGAAGAAGCAGGTCCGGACAAATTGACCATCCGCGAACGATTCGCCAGACATCGACAAAACCCAGACTGCGCTGGCTGCCACGCCAGGCTCGACCCACTAGGATTTGCTCTGGAGAACTTCGGTGTGACGGGCCGCTGGCGCGATCAATACGACAATGGCAGGGACGTTGATCCCAGTGGGACGCTCTTGCGGAAATATGAATTCGACAACATTGTACGTTTCAAGAAGTCGCTGGTGACAGAACACCGGCGGTTCGCAAAAGCCTTTACAGCACATCTATTACGGTTCGCCTTGTCTCGGGAACTCCGGCCTGTTGATACGCTCACCGTCGACACCGTCGTCAACAAGGCGGAAAAAGAACGCTTCTCGCTTAAGGCGCTGATCCGCGAGGTAGTGCAGAGCGACAGTTTTCTTCAATCACATTGACGTGCATCTTTGCCACCGACAACGTATCCTCAATGGTTCCCTGACGCAGCCGGCCAGCGTGACTTGAACCCAGGAGAGTGGCATTTGTTTAAGGATCTGTGTCAAAGCAACCGCGCGGGCAGTCGCGTCACCTCCCCTCTCATGTCAACATAACACGAAACCACGCAGAGCGACGTGAGATGGAGCCGAGATGAACCAGTCGCGCGCATCAAATCAACATGTTTGCAGGTGATCGAAACACAACATCAGATCGGACTTCTTGACTCATGCGCCTATTCATTGGTTGTTTACTGTTATGGCTGACGGCGGTCGCGGGCGCCCAGCCACCCGTCAAGTCAGACCTGCTGATCTACGATCGACCGAATTGGAATAGCTACACCTACAATTACCCCATCCTGGGTGGGGTTCAGATTCGAGATCACGACGAGATTGTTGTCCGCTTTGACACCGCAAACGCAGACAAGATCAATGATGATTTCTTTGTTGAGGAATACCAACAAGTCGTACTCTCGTCCAAAGATATGGGTAAAACGTGGACACCGATTACACCCAATTGGTCCTGCAACATACCGCTTGAACTGTCCGACGGAACCCAAGTCGACGTCGTACATGCCATGCGACTCCAGACCCGACAGCAACAAAAACAACGACTGACTCAGCTTGGCATTGGTCATATCTGGAACGATCGCTGTCATATGAGCTGGGATTTCTGGCCCCAGAGCAGGGCGGCTCAGATGAAGCAGGAAGGCTTTCAGGTATGGGATTTGAAGGTGGGTGCAACGCCGGATGACACCTATTTGCCAGAGGGTACGGTGGCAACGCACGCACCTGTCGCATTGATCAGCAGGGTTTCCCGAGACGCTGGTACCAGCTGGCGAAACACACGTGTCTTTGATGGCACACCCTACGGACATCTGGTGTGCATGTTTGCCGGCGCAACAGTTCTTCCCGACGACACGATCCTGGTTCCCGCCTATGGGAGTCTCAAGTCTTCCGAAGAAAAAAAGACACAGGCCTTTGTGCTGCGTTCGACCGACCGTGGCAAGTCCTTTACAGCTCATTTTATTCCCGGTACAGACTACAACGAATCAACCATCGTCTCGCACCCTGCAGGGGTTGTCGTGGCCGTAATCCGGAGTGTGGCGGGCCCCGTCTTTGTTTCACGCTCCAAGGACCAGGGAAAAACTTGGTCTCAACCGGCAAATACGGGATTCACAGGCGCGCCGCTGCACGCGCTCTGCTTGCGTAGCGGTCTGATCGTCTGCACCTACGCTGACCGCTGGAACACCGGTTCCTTCCGGGCAACCACCAGCGCCGACGGCGGGCAAACCTGGCAGCATGAACGCACCAAGGTCTTGCATGGCGGGCTGCCTAAACCGCGAACCCGACTTTCAGGACCTGGGCAGTGGCTCGGCGGCACAGGAACAGCCCAATTATCAGACGGACGGATTTTTGTCTTTTACAGTGTCCCTGACGTTCGCAACTTGAAAGATCTGGACACTGCCAAAATCACCAAAGGCCATAGCTACGTCGCCGGCAACATTGTCACCGAAGCATTTCTATCAGGCGACCTATCCGACTAGCCTGCGCGCGTTTCACAGCAACCTCGTTTTGTCTTTCTACAAGGCCCCGCGTGAACAAACTGATGATCGCGAGTATGATCAGCCGTGCCGCGAATCCCTCCTCCTAATGCCGGAGACACCGATGTCCCTGTCAGCTGCCCTGACCCTGTTGCGACAATTCACACCCCACTACCTGACATGCCTGTCAACAGTCCTGCTGATGGTTGCCAGCAATCACGCAGTGGCTAATGAAGTCCTACACCTGAACCTCCGCACGCGGGCCCAAGTTGCACCCGGAATGAATCAGTATCGCGAAACGCTTGAGACTGCTACATGGCAGGCCGACCAAACCGCGATTGTGATTTGTGACATGTGGAACGATCACTACTGTCGCAACGCGGCACGTCGCGTGGCCGAAATGGCGCCCCGCATGAACGAGGTCCTCAACAAAGCCCGTTCCCAGGGTGTCTTGATCATTCACTCGCCTAGTGGATGCATGAATCAATACGAAGGAACGCCGCAGCGCAAGCTCGCGCAGCAGGCACCCAGGTTCCAGACCAGACTCCCTCTGCAAGGTTGGTGTTACCGTGATGAAAAGCAGGAATCTGTGTTACCCGTCAAGGTCGACCAGCCCAGCGACGATGATGGCACGATTCGCAAGGCCGTGCGATTTTTCGATCGACAAATCGAGACACTGCAAATCAAGAAAGGCGATGCCATTACGGACAGCGCCGAAGCGTTCTACCTGATGCAACAACGCGGCATCAAGAACGTGATCATCATGGGAGTTCACACCAACATGTGTGTGCTGGGACGCCCTTTCGGAATCCGCCAGTTGGTGTACCAGGGAAAGAATGTGGTGTTGATGCGTGACATGACCGACTCCATGTACAACCCGCGTGATGAACCCTATGTCAACCACTACACCGGTAACGATCTCGTGTTCGAGCATATTGAACGCTTCTGGTGTCCAACGGTCACCAGTGCTGACATCCTGGGTGGAAAGCCATTTCGGTTTCCTGGTGACAAGCGGCAACACCTGGTGGTCGTGATGGCGGAAAACGAGTACGAAACATCCCGTACTCTGCCAGCTTTCGCGTTGAAACACTTCGGAGCGTTCTTCAAGATCACCTGCGTCTACGCCAATGCGGATAATCGCAACGACCTCCCGGGAATCGAAGTGCTCAACCAGGCCGACCTCGCCATCTGGTCCATTCGCCGTAGAACGTTTCCCCAGCGACAACTCGATGTGCTGCGCAAATATCTGGCAGATGGTAAACCCCTGGTCGCCCTTCGCACCACAAGCCACGCCTTCAGCTTGCGGGAAGGCCAACCAGCCAAAGGCCTGCAGCAGTGGCCAGACTTTGACCAGCAAGTGCTAGGCGGGAATTATCACGACCACTATCCGAATGAGGCAAAGACGTTTGTCCAGCCCCTCCAGGCCGCCGCCGGACATCCCATACTCGACGGGATTGCACCGAGTGAATTTCGCGTGTTTGGATCGCTGTACAAGAATCATCCGCTGGCCACCACCGCAGCGCCTTTGATGCTCGGCCGGGTCGCCGCTGCAGAAATGGCCGAACCGGTTGCCTGGACCCATCAGCGGCCTAACCGGGGACGCATTTTCTACACCTCACTGGGACACCCCCAGAGCTTTGAAGTTCCCCAATTCCAGCGGTTGCTGCGAAACGCGACCTACTGGGCAGCAGGCCTGCCCAGCCCACCTCTTAGTCCACGAACGGCAAGCCTGACCCAAACCAAATAAGGCCCATCACAAAGTCATGCCGGTCGCCGGACGACCGTTTCTCCTGAACTGGGGACTACTGGCGACTTCGCTTTAGCAATCGACGCGCCGCCGCCGAGAGAACTGCACCCACGTCAGGCTGGAACGGCGGGTAATTCAAAATCCTGGGAACTTTTGCCGCCGCGTACTCTTTGCGCACGTATGCGTTCTTGTCCGGAACATATCCCACATACCCGTCGGCGTATCCTACTACCAGTGTCTGCTGATAGGGTGAGTCACGCTGGATTTCCAGTCCATAAACGGTGTACAACTCGGCCGGATGAAATAACAGGGCAACATCTCCCAGTCGAACCGCTGCCAGCGTGACAGGAAGTGTCTTCTTGTCAAAATCGTAGCGGGATGCAAAAGCCTGGTACCAGTCCCGGTCGAACAAGCTGCTGTCCTGGTGTTGCGCGATATTTTTGCGGAAGGTCTCCAGGTCAAAAGGTAGGGCAACGGCCTGTGTCTCAACGCGTAGCACATCGACTGCCACCTCACGTGCAGATTCAACGGCATCGATAATCGCTGCCGTTACCAGCATCGCCGTTTGTTCACGTCCAGTCGGGCTGATGTCTCCGATATGCCCCTGCAAATAGGACGGCGAAACGCCAAAAGCATCGCGGAGACGCTGCTGGACGACACCAGGCCAACCTGGCCCGGCAGCACCGCTTCCACCATAGGTCGTCGGGTGCGCCGCAAAGTTGTACCACAGCAAATTGCGTTTGCCGCCGCCACGTTCAAAATGCAGTACGTGCAACGACGCATCAAACCAGCGGTCTTGCTCCGTACTCTCCTTCGTAAACTCCGCGTCCGACCGCGCGCCAGAACGCACGGTACGGTTGACATTGGCACCAACCGCTCGGGCTGTTCCTGCAAACAAGCGGGTCGGTGACTGGTCTTGGAGCGCCAGCCGGGTCGCCTGCACCATTGACTCGGCAACCGTTTTTTCGTAGTCCGGGTTGTTGTCACCCCAGTGTCGATTAAAGGCGATGCTGGGCATCGAATGGGCATGTGTTGCACAAATACGTACCTGTCTAGCGGGAATTCCAAGTTGCGATTCAATTCGCTGCTGAACATCGCGAACCATCTCAAACGACACGTTCAACATATCGAACGAAATGATCGCCATCGCCATTTCGTTCCGGCTCAATACCAGGGCGCGCACCTCTGGCGGATAGTGGATCGCAGTCGTGACACGAGGGCGCGTCGGGTCACTGTAGTGAAATCCACCCAGCGCCGTCCCGAGCGGCGGTGAGATATCGACGACGCCTTCTCCCACCAGGAGCGGAGCAGATGTTTCAGACGCAAGGATACTTGCCTGTAAAAGAAGTACGCCCTGTACCGTCATGCTGACAGACAACGCCCAACGCATTGCAGCACCATTTGGTTTTCTATTCAAGCACATCTGAATCTGGCCATTTATTTATTGACGGTTGCGAACATCCGGGTAGCGACGATAGCGATCCGTTAACTGGTAGTGGACCTCGTCAACGATCTTCTGCTCCAAGCCAGGGCGAAACGGAGCGGCCCAGTCATGGAAGGTCATCGCACCACCTCCTTCGTACCCCCCCTCGCGCAAGACACGTTCCGAAGGAATGTAGCACGGCACATCATTGGCGTACGAGTTGATCCAGACGCGCTGGGGATCCAATTCCTGTTTCAGTCTCAATGCATAATCGACAACCACCTCGCCCCCCAGAAAGACAATCGCCAGGCTGTTCCCAAATTTCCATGTCTGGACGGGGAGCGGGACTTTGGTCTTGATCACCTCACCACGATCCAAACGATCCAAATGGACCCGGGCATGAAATCCAACGGTCCCGCCACGGTCCGCGTCACGCTGTGCGCGACGTTCCCACTCAGCGCGACTGGGAAGCGGAGCAAGGTGTAAATCAACTGTCGAAAACATCACATTAAGTGGCCCCTTTAGAGGTCGCAACTCTTGTTGCAGAAGCCGCCCGACCTCCACACCAATTTCCCGCCCGTGCATTGCGGCGACTTCATCGGGAGGTCCACCACCGCGAACCGGATTCGCATCGGCCCCACAGCCAACTGACACCAAGGCAATCGCACCTGGGAAGCTTCGTTGAATGCTCTCCTGCGCATAACCGGCCCAATCACCACTTAGTCGGTTGTGGGAGAGCGTCGTGCAGTGGCACGCATAACTTAGATAGACAGCACGTAACCTGCCCGCCAGATCTTTGACGACCAGGGCCGGCAGATCATGATCGACTGGACCTCCCTTGGTACGACGATTCCGCGCAAATGCAACATTGCCCCGCGCCCATCCCAGGTGAGCCGGCTGCGAATTCTCAAATGCCGAGATGGCAACCTGCTCGAGTTTGTCTATTAACTCCTTGGTGTAACGCTCGATGTGTTCGCGGTGTTCCTGAGGAAGCGGATGACAGTAGAGTGTTTCCGACATCCCCGCCAGAATAGGCCCGTTGTGGGTGTGGGTCGCTGTGATCGAGAGCCGGTCAGGCAGTAGTCCAACTCGGCGCTGCAGCCGTTCTGCCACGTGCGCCCGGAGCGCAGCGGGTACCAGGCAATTATCCAGGGTGATCAACAGGGCCGGTTGCCGCTGCGGACTCTGGATCATCATCGCCTTGGCCCACAGCCTCTGTACAACACCTGTCGATTCCGTGACGCGTCCCGAATAACCACGCAACCGAATCGGGTAATCGGGCGTCACGTCTACCGCTGCCACTCCCACTTGATAGACGGTGGGTTCGTCCCGTTGCGCAGTGGTCACCACCTCGACTCCGAGACGATCAGGTTGACGTACCACCACATCTTTCACCGGGTGCAGCGCGAACCAGCGCTGGGAGCCACTCCCTAGTGAACGGATCCCGATACGGACCGATTCTCCGGGCGTGACCAGATCGCCAGATAATGACAAGTAGAAGAAGCCTGCCGCATCTTCACCTGATTTCCAGGTAGGACGAAAAAGAAGACTGGTGTCTCCGTTGTCGCTTTGCCACGAAGTCAAATGCTCGGTGACATCAAATCGCAGCCGTAATTGTCCGTCGATTTCCAGCCCATAACCTTTGGTCACCGGCTGCGACCGATAGCCAATGGCACCCAGAAAAACCAGGTGGACTTGTTCGTCCGCATCTGGCTGTTGAAGTGGCGGAGTCTCCCACACCAGTCTGGCATCAATTTTCGTCTGACGGAGATGATAATTAGGAACGACCTTGCCTTCATAGTTGTACCACTCGTCTTCCGCTCCTTGGTTGGAAACAACTGCCGCAAACCCTTCCGACGCCGATTCCTGGATGTGTCTCAGGCGGTAATCCGCCAGAGCTTGGCGGAGGCTAAAGCGCGCCGACTCGCCGGGGAGATTGACCGTTTGCGCCGCCGTGTCATACCAGGCAAGCGTGGTGCGCCCGCGCACGGAAATCGGTGGAATCTCCGGGCTTGCAGGGCCAGCTCGCTCCGCGGCCAGCAGGCGTGTCGTCCAACCTGCCTCCATCGATTCAAAGAGATACACAGCGTAGCGCAATGCGTCCGAAAAAATGATGTCCTGGTCGCCATCCGCATCAACATCTACAAAGCGCAGTCCCGCATCTTCACCGCGATCCGTAACGACAGAGATCCCATCGGGCAACGCAAAAGGCGCTGCCTGCCAGCGACGCTGCTGCTGGTTCCACTGGAGAATACCTCGGTGCTGACCGCCGCCGGCAATCACCTCACAACAACCATCGCCATCCAGATCACGCAGCTGGACCCCACGGTCATGGCCCGATGACCCGGTGAGCAGCCGTCGCCCATCCAATTCCAGGCCGATGGTCAAGTGATCAGCAGCCTGCCACTGGCCATCGACAAATTGCCAGGCACCCGTCACGCCAATACTGCGGACAAGGATCGTGACTGGTCCCCCTGGTTCAACAATCCCCCAGCGCACGCCGCCGGCACCCGTAGCGACGGGAAATCCGACCTTGGCCCAGGACTCGTCACGAGTTGACCAAAGATGGGTCTCGGCACGGGTGGCGTTTCGTGTAATCACGTCCAACGCACCATCACCATTCACATCTACGATCGCAGCAGTGGCCTGACTGGGCAACCAACGCACCATCGTATTTGGATCGCGCCGGAGGTTGTAATCATGCACAGCCTGCAGGACCAGTTCGCTACGTTGCCCAACCCGGGAGAGGTCAACCAATACGACATCACCAACCAACCTCTGCCCGAACCAGCGTGGCACAATATGATCTGCAAACACACTCCCAATCAGGCATACGTCATGACCGTTGAGGTACGTGAAACGATTGCTGGACACCGTACGGTTGGCGTTTTGCGCACCTTCAATACAGGTGCTACTGCTGATTATGATCAAAGCGATCAGAACCATTCGCATCAGCTGTTCGATACGGTCTTGCATGGCGATGCCCCCGCTCCCGCTAACTAGGACTTACTGCAACAACGCACTCTGATCGCTCTGGAATTGGCAGTCTAACAGATCGAATGTGTCAAGAAACACACCACCCTTCTGAAGCTGGCGTTCCGTCGGCAACCAAGCCGCGTATTAAATAACTCTGGATTTGCCCGAATCAGGTGTCGTCTGGGGAGCGGCGGACTCTCTATTCCTGGCAGCCCGGTAGGATTCCCGGGAGCCCGGTACGCCTCGATGCGCCATGGGCCGCAATGGGTGGCAGCGTTCCGTGATGAGAATCCTGGCACCAAACGACGGGAAATTTTCCAGAGTTGACCAGCGGCACCAGCGACCGGAACCTTACCGCAATGACACAGCCCCTGGATCGTCCTGAACAGCCTTTTCGGAACAAGGCGTTCTACACCAATTCCGGAATCGGATCGCCCTCGGGCAACATCGGCATCGGGCGACCGCGAAAATCCAGAAAACTGTGCGTATAGTCAATTCCCAGATGCCGGAAAACACTGGCCCACAGCGCGTTGGGACTCATCGCCCGTGTCGCTGGTTCCTCGCCCTTACTATTCGTGGACCCAATCACCTGACCGGTGCGCATACCGCCTCCGGAAACCAGAACGCTCATCGCATTGGGCCAGTGATCACGGCCGGGTTGGCTGACTTTCGTATTTGTTCCCGGGCGATAATTCAGACGTGGAGTGCGCCCAAATTCACCGGTCACGACGAGCATCACTCGTTGATCGAGGCCACGAGCGTAGAGATCTTCAATCAGCGCGCTGATCGTGCGGTCGTAAATCGGGAAGCGCGCCTTGGCGTCGTCAAAAATGTGGCAATTTACGGCGTGGGAATCCCAGTTGTAGGTGCCCGCTTTGAGCATTGGAATGCCTGATTGGTACGGGTTCTCCATCACCACCGTGACCCATGGTACCCCCCGTTCCACCAGACGTCGGGCCAAAATGGCACGTTGCCCCCAACCGTGCATGCCGAATCGTTCGCGAACCCCCTGTGGCTCCAGGGACAGATCAAAAGCCTCACGCACTTTCGATGAGCTCAGCATCTCCAAAGCCCTGCGCTGAAACACCTCCATGCTCTGCATTTCACCACGTTGGTCCAACTGGCTTCTCAGTTGGTCGAATGATCGCAACAACGTGACACGATCATCAATTCTGCCTGAAATGGCCTTGTCGATACCGATGTTCTGAACGCGAAACTCTTCCTGGCTGGGATCGGCGGAAATCCGGAAGGGATGCGTGTGCGTCCCCAGATAGGCTGAACCAAAACTGAATGTATCAATATGATTGACACGGCCAGAACCCATGACAATGTAATTAGGCAAACCGTTGGTTTCACGTTCTCCTTCCAACATCACGGAGGCCATCGAACCAACACAGGGCTTATCGTTAACAAAACCGTTCGGTGTCGCCGGCTTGCGACCGGTCAAGAACCGCTTGTGTCCACCGTCGTGATTTGCGTATCCATGATGGATGGAACGGATCAGACTGAACTTGTCAGCAACCTGCGCGTGCAACGGTAACAATTCGCATACATCAATGCCCGGCACCCTGGTCGCGACAGGAGAAAACGCGCCGCGATACTCGCTGGGAGCATCTGGTTTCAAATCATAGGTTTCCATATGCGGCGGCCCACCGGGTAGCCACACAAAGATGACCGAAGTGTCGTGACGCGATCCGTTGAATTTTTCTCGCGCCCTCAAAAAATCGCCCAGGCCGAACCCACACGCAGTCGGAACGCCAAATTCAAGAAAACGGCGCCGAGAGAGGGGCCCCTCGCATGCTGAATGATGGTCTCTCGCCTGATTCGCCATAGCTATAGCTCCCTTAATGCTCCTTCCCGAAATTATCGACCAACGTCACCACAATCACAAGAATAGTTTGAGACACCAGGCCTGGCTCCCCCGGTTGAGATCCAGCAGGGCTTTGCCCGGACGGTACACGGCCAGGGGGCTGTTTCCATCGCCCCCAGGATCGCAACTATGCCAACCAGGTCGAGCAATCTCTCGGCAAGTGGCTGGACGAACCCCTACTGTGAAGACCCCAGTTGGGCGTGAAAGTCCACGTAGAGTTGCCGGGTCGCGTCGCGATTCTGGTCCAGTTCAGTCAGCGTCCAATCTGCTGTCGAGATCGGCGGCAGAAAATAGACATCCACACGACCGGTCCCCGAGACAAGATGCATTCCCGAGTCGATCTCTTCAGGGATATGGATGTAAATGGGAACAATATTCGCTCGCAAGCTGGTAGCCAGGTGAAACGCGCCACGATTGAAATGACCGATTTTACCGGTACGAATACGGCCCCCCTCGGGAGTCAAGTAAACCGATTCACCCGAACGCCGCAGGACCTGGTCAGCGCGCTGAAAAATCTTCCGACGTTTTCCCGGGAAGTGGCAGGGCACCGTCCAAAAAACACCGATCAGGTACCCAATCAGGCCCAGCGGCAGGATCTTTCGCAGAAAACCACTGAGAAAATAACGCGTATTGGGGAGGCCCAGTGCCACCGTGGCAAAAACATCCAGAGTTGCCGTATGGTTGGAAATATAGATCGTCTGCGCCGCCGGCAACGGGAACTCTCGATGGACCACCATCCGCACGCCGCTCAGCCAGAGCGCCATCCGCCCCATGGCCCTGACAAGCACTTCGGCGCAAAACCGCCGCGACTGGAAGAGGGTCACAACTGCGGTCATCAGGGTGACAAGGGAACCCACTGTCAGGATCACCGTACCACAGAAACCCAAAACGACAATGCGCAACCAACTGCGGGTAGACGTCCGCACCTCGACGTCAGCTGTATTGGCAGAATCCAATGCCATGAATCCTCCTCCTGGAATGCAACCCCGCGGCGCAGGTTACCAGGTGGCTTCTGTTCGCAGTCAATCAGCGCAACGGTCGCCGCGCTGAAAAAACAGGCGACTTTCAGTTGTCAATCCTTTACACTAGTTTCCCTGCCGCATGCGATGCGGGCAAGTTGACTTCGCCGAGTAAGGATACCGGCAATCCGGTAAGACACAGATGTTTCCGGTGATGAAGAGGAGCTTCCACCGCGGCGTCGGATTCTGCGCCTACTACGCCAGCTTCTTTTACTTTCTGATTCTCCTTCCCTGCCTCGATCGGCGCGAGACCGATTTACGTTTTCGAGGGCGTCTGAAGCGGGCGACTCGTTGTGCCCTGAGGGCTTTTGGCGTCGAGATCAATGTGATCGGCGAGGAACACCTCGGAGATGGCAGCAACGCGATCATCGTCGCCAACCACTCGTCCTGGTTTGACCAGATGGCGCTGGTCGCGAGTCTCAACGTGCCTGTCGCCTTTGTCGCCAACGAAAAATATTTTCGCTACCCGGGACTGCGCACGGTGCTGAAAAAGCTCGGCAGTATTCCGGTATTTGGCACCGCCGTCAGCGATAGCCTGCAAAAGTGTCGGCAAGTGCTATCGGAGGGCAAATGGCTGGTCATCTATCCAGAGGGAACCCGTTCACCCGCGCTAATGCCTTTCCGCCGCGGGGCTGCCGTACTGGCCAATCAGACCGGTCTCGCAACCCAACCCATTGTGATTCATGGAACCGAGGCGATACTCCCCAGGAAACATAATTTTCTCCAGGTGAAACCTGGCGTCATCACTCTGGAGATCTTGCCACGAATCCATAAGACGGACCGCCAGTCAACACAACAGTATATGGCGCGCATCGAGCAGTGTTTTGTAGAACAACCGGATATTCTTCCCAGCCCGGCCGCGCATCGATCACCACATGAGTCCCAGGCCCACACGACCACACCGCCAGGAACACCGCAGTCAGATTCATGTCCCACGTCACTCTTGATGCCCAACGAGCCGAAGGTGGAGCAACTGCGGTCCAGTAATCTGGTGGGTGGTTTTTATTTACTCGCGGCGACACTCTTGACCGCCCTGTCGCTCGCGCTCGCGCTATCGGCCCACACCTGGATCTGGCTGGCCGGCCAGTTCGGATTGGCGGTCGCCATGATCCAGTGGTTTGCGATCCTGCATGAAGCCGGGCACAAGACCTTGTTTCGCACCAGCTGGCTGAACCGCTGGTCAATCCATGCTGCCGGACTCCTGGCGTGTATTCCAGGCGATTGCTGGCGCCTGGTCCATGCAAAGCACCACTATTGGACCGGCTGGCAGGA
>MDTE01200745.1_pt1 | contig 28004 bp, 24 predicted proteins | sample 811231 | NCBI WGS metagenome assembly MDTE01 (sample SAMN05326651, study PRJNA326480) | marine metagenome | isolation source: seawater | place: Indian Ocean: Red Sea | collected 2010 | reverse complement strand
CGTTCGAGCTGGTGACCTCCGTGGAGCCGGAGATCTCCCGGCTCATGGCTGACCACCGGGAGCGCCGCCAGCACTGGTATGCCCACGAGGTGGTGCCGTGGGAGCTGGGGCGGAGCTTCCGCGACGAGCCATGGGACGAGTCGCAGGCCTCGCTGTCGCCCGAAGTCCGCACCGCCCTGCAACTGAACTTGCTGACCGAGGACAACCTGCCCTACTACCACGCCAAGATCTCCGGCTCGTTTGCCGAGGGCTCGCCGATGGTGGAGTGGTCCCGGCAGTGGACAGCCGAGGAGGGCCAGCACTCCATCGCCATCCGCAATTACCTGCTGGCCACCCGCAACTGCGATCCGGCCAACCTGGAGGACGAGCGGGTGGCCACGGTGACCAAGGGGTGGCGGTACGACTCGCCGTGCCCGGTGGAGGTTTTCGCCTACACGTCGGCCCAGGAGTTGGCCACGCGCATCAGCCACCGAAACGCCGGCGTGAAGGCCGACTGCGAGATCGCCCACGAGGTGATGAGCCGGGTGGCGGCCGACGAGAACCACCACTTCCTCTTTTACCGCGGTGTCACCACGGCCATGCTGCGGGAAGCGCCGAACTTGGTGCTGGATGCCATCCACCGCGTGCTGGCCGACTTCAAGATGCCGGGCATCGGGATCCCCAACTTCAACCGGCGGGCCGTGGCCATCGCTAGGGCGGGGATCTACAACCTACGGATCCACGCCGAGCAGGTGGTCCGTCCGCTGATCCGTCACTGGCGCATTGCCGAGATGGAGGGCCTCGACGCCCGGGCGTCGGAGTTGCAGGAGAAGATCATGGCCATCCCCGACGCCCTAGTGGCCCAGGCCGAGGCCTTCGAAGCCCGCTTGGCCAGGAGGGGTGCCCGGGCCGGCGCCTGAGCAGCCTCGTCAGGAACCGGGTCAGTCGCCGGCCGCCGCGCCCCGGATCCGGCTCCGCAGGTCGGCCAGGTTGGCTTGGAGGCCCGGGGCCTTCTGGGCTAGCGACCCGAGGTCGACCGCGGAGCGGATGGCCGTGCGGGCGCCCATGGCGTCCATTGCCCTGTAAACCCACCGCTTGTTCAACTGCAGCAGTTCGTGGGGGATGGTCGCCATGCGCTCTGCGGTAATCAGCACAGCGTCGTCCAGCTCGGCGGCCGGGTACGCCCGGTTGGCGTAGCCGACCCGGACGGCCTCGTCGGCGGTCACCGCGTCGCCCGTCAGGACCATCTCCAAGGCGTTGCGGAGGCCGACCAGCCAAGGATGAACGGCGAAGTCCGGCGTGCCGGCCACACGCAGGACGGGATGGGAGATGGTGGCGTCGTCGGCCAGGTAGACGAGGTCGCAGGCAGCGGCCAGTTCCGAGCCCCCGGCCATGGCGTAGCCGTGGACCTGGGCGATGACCGGCTTGGCCAGGTCCCATAGCGACAGCCAGCCCTCTGTGGCCTGGCGGGGCCACGAGCCGTCGCCGCCCGCGGTGTAGGTGGGCCGATCGGCCGACAAGTCCGAGCCGAGGTCGTAGCCCGACGAGAAGCAGGGTCCAGCGCCCCGCAGGATGGTCACGTGGATGGCGTCGTCCACGTCGGCGGCCCGGAGCGCGTCGAAGAGGGCGGTCCGCAGCGCGTTGTCCAGGGCGTTGCGCTTCTCCGGCCGGTTCAGAGTGAGTCGGCGCACCCCGGGACGGGGGTCGTCGACCAGCAGGTTGGGGCTGGCGTCGTCCTGAGGGGGCGTCACGCCCTGGATCGTAGGTGGCCTCCCACGGGGTGCCAGCATGCACTGGTGACTCTGCCGGATCTCGCCCCCTCGATGGACGGCATCTCGAACTTCCGGGGGATTGGCGGGTTGCCGACCGTCGACGGGCGGTCCACGGCCGGGGGCCTGCTGTGGCGGTCCGGCCACCTGGCCGATGCCACTGATGCCGACCTAGCCCGCCTTGAGGCACTTGCGGTGCGGACGGTGGTCGACCTCCGGGCCGACTCCGACATCGCTGTCGACGGTCCGGACGTGGTACCTGTCGGCGTCGACCAGGCGCCCGTCCCCATCCCCGACGATGCCGGGATGGGGGCCGAGATCCGGGCCATTTTGATGCGGGGAGACGAGGACGAGATGCGGTCCGTGTGGTCCGACGGGCGGGCGCTGGCCATCACCGTGCACGGCGCGGAGAGGATGGCCACGGACCCTCGGCGGGTGGCCGCCTTCGCCGAGGTGTTCTCGGTGGTCGGTGACCCGGAGCGGTGGCCGCTGGTCTGGCACTGCTCGGCCGGCAAGGACCGGGCCGGGTGGGTGGGAACGGCCCTGCTCCTGCTGCTCGGCGTCGAACGCGACGCCGTGGTGGCCCACTATCTGGAGAGCAACCGGGGGGCCGAGGACCGGTTGGCCGGCCTGGTGGCGGGGGGTTGGGCCACGCCGGGTGCCGTCGAGTTGATGCGACCCTTCCTGGAGGTCGATGCCGAGGCCGTCACCGCCCAGATGGCGGCCGTCGACGACCACTGGGGTGGTGCCGAGGCGATGTTCCGGGACGGTTTCGGCATCGACGACCGGCGGATCAGCGAACTGCGGAACCGACTCCTCGACTGAAGGGGTGCCCGAAACGGGGGCTCCCAGCGACCATCTTCCCGGCAACGGGGCCTCAGCGGGCCCGGGGGAGCCCCAGGTGCCGTTCGGCGACGTTGTTGCGGTTGATCTCGGTGGTCCCGCCGTAGATGGTGGTGACCGGCGAGTGGCGGCCGTCGTAGTCGATCCAGCCGTCGGCTGCCGCACCGTCCATGCCGAACGAGAGCAGGCCTTCGGCGCCGGCCATCTGCTGGAACCAGCCGACGGCCTGCTGGTAGCGCTCGGTGGCGTACAGCTTGGCCATCGAGCCCTCCAGGCCGGGCAGGCCGCCGGTGGCGGCGATCCACGCTGCCCGCAGGGTGAGCAGCTGCGAAACCTGATTGGCCATGGCCGTGCGGGCCATCCGCTCTTGGAGAAGCGGATCGTCGGCCATCCTGCCCCCGTCGGGCGACGGGGCCTCTGCGGCCCAGGCCCGGACATGGCGGAGCAGGGGCACGGCAGGGTTGGTGCCGCCCATGACACCCCGCTCGAAGGCCAGGGCCACGCCCATGACCGCCCAGCCGCCATCGACCTCGCCGAGGCGCCACTGGTCGTCCACCCGGACGCCGTCGTAGAAGGTGGCGTTGGTCCGCTCCGAGGCCATGGTCGGCACCGGCTGCACCTCGATGCCCGGGGTGTCCATGGGGACCAGAAACATGGTCAGGCCCTTGTGCTTGGGCACGTCCGGGTTGGTGCGGGTGAGCAGGATCACCCAGTCGGCCTCGTGGGCCATGGTGGTCCACATCTTCTGGCCGTCAACCACCCACTCGCCGCCGTCGCGGACCGCCTTCGTGGTGATGGCGGCCACGTCGGAGCCGTGGTCGGGCTCGCTGTAGCCGAGGCAGCAGTTGGACCGCCCGGTCAGCAGCCGGGGGAGCACGGTCTCGCGGTGGAAGTCGGTTCCCACGGCGTTGACAACGCCGGCCACCAGCATGCTGACGGCCAAGCCGTCGTAGGGGGCGCCGGCCTTCTCCAGCTCGTTGAACAGCACGTAGAGCTCGATGGGATCGCGGTCGCCGTAGCCGGGGATAGCCCCGGCCAGCAGGCCGGCCTCGGCCATGGCCCCGTTGAAGTCCTTGTCGTTGAACGTGCCGGTGGCGTGCATGCGTTCCACCACGTCGGCGGTGAGGTGCTCGGCCAGGAAGGCCCGCACCTCGTCGCGGAAGGCCTCGGCCCGATCGCCCAGGGAGAAGTCCATCAGGTGGCCTCCGACCCGTTACCGGGTGCCGGGAACATCCGGGCCAGGCGACGGCACTCGGCGGCCGGGTCGCCCAGCACGTAGGCCAGGGCCCGGGCCCGCCGGTAGTACAGCTGCACGTCGTACTCCTCGCTGAAGCCGTAGCCGCCGTGCACGTGGAGGCTGCGGTCGGTGGCGAGGCCGGCCGCTTCGCCGGCCGCGACGAAAGCCATGGCAGCCAGGGCGCCGAAGTCGGTCACGTCGTTGGCGTCGACGTCGAGGACCCCGGCGATGCCCCGCGACGCGCTGTCGCCGGCCCAGGCGGCCTTGGAGGCCAGCAGGTGGGCTCCGTCGACCAGGCCCGGCAGGTCGGCCAGGAGGTGCTGGACGGCCTGGAAGCTGCCCACCGGTCGTCCGAACTGCTCGCGTTCCATGACATAGGCCACGCCGAGGTCGGTGGCGGCACGGGCGATGCCGACCAGGGTGGCCGCGGTGAGGGTGCGCCACTCGTCGACGGCCCGGGCGTGGGCGGCCACCGCGTCGGGTCCGGTGGCCAGAACCTCGGCCCCGGCCAAGTCGCGGTGGGCCAGCGGCAGGCAGCCGTGGTTGGCCAGGTGTCCGGCCGACGGGTCATCGACGGGTCCGTCGAGCACGAGGCGGTCGCCGTCGAGGGCCACGATCCGGTGGGCTGCGGCGCCGGTCGGCGCGGTGCGGGCCACGCCGTCGACCGCCGGACGCAGGGCCAGGCCCACGATGGTGGTGCCGGCCAGGACGCCCTCGTCGAGGGTGCCGTCTTCGCTGCCGATCCCAAGGCCGGCCAGGAGGCGGGCCGCCACGGCGTGGTCGACCAGGGGCAGGGGGGCGATGCGGGCGCCGGCTTCGGTGGCCACCACGACCAGGTCGGCCAGCGAGGCCCCGCCCCCACCGGCGTCCTCGGACACGCCCATGCCGGGGGCACCGGTCTCCAGGAGGCGCTCCCAGGCGGCGGCGTCGACGCCGAGGGGCTCGGCGGCTCGGGCCCGTTCGGGCCCCGTCTCGCCGTCGAAGAAGGCGGCGAAGACCTCACGGATCGTTTCCTGATCCTCCGTCAGATCCAGGTCCACGGCCGGACCCTACCGACGACCCGGCCCGCCTCCCCGGTTCACCGGACGAGGCCCGCCGGACGAGACCCACAGCCCGGGCCCGACCTAGCGTCGGCAGGCATGGGCGATGACCAGGCAGGAGACGGGGCGGAGGACCAGGCGGAGGACCGGGAGCCACGCCGGCACGAGGGGGCCGACGGCCTGCGGGTCGACCGGGACGGGACCGTCGTCATCGTCACCATCGACCGGCCCGAGGTCATGAACGCCATGACCGGCACGATGTTCGCCGAGTTCGGGCGGATCATGCGCGACCTGAACGCCGATGACACCGTGCGCTGCGTGGTGGTCACCGGGGCGGGCGGGAACTTCTGCTCGGGCGCCGACGTGGGCGGGCAGTCGAAGCGGGCCACCGGGGCCGTGGCGGCGAAGCCGGCGCTACGGAACCTGCGGATGATCAAGGCGTCGGCCCAGGCCCTGCACGAGTGCCAGCACCCGGTGGTGGCCAAGGTCCGGGGCATCGCCGTGGGGGCCGGCCTGAATCTGGCCCTGGGCTGCGACCTCGTCTATGCCTCCGAGAATGCCCGCTTCTCGGAGATCTTCGCCCGTCGGGGCATCAGCCTGGACTTCGGCGGCTCGTGGGTCCTGCCCCGACGGATCGGCCTCCACCGGGCCAAGGAGCTGGCCCTGCTGGCCGAGGTGATCGACGCCGCCGAGGCCGACCGCATCGGCCTGGTGAACCGGGTGCTGCCCGACGACGAGTTGGACGCCCACGTGGACGACGTGGTGGCCCGCATCGCGGCGGGGCCGCCGCTGGCCCTGTCGATGAGCAAGGCCCTGCTGAACCACGGGGTCGAGACGTCGATGTCGCAGGCCCTGGAGGCTGAGGCGGCCGCCCAGGCGGCCAACTTCGGGTCCGAGGATTCCCGGGAGGCCGGCCGGGCCTGGATCGAGAAGCGCGCCCCCGAGTTCAAGGGGCGCTAGGCGTCCAGAAGGCTTTCCGGACCCGAGGGTCTGAGCCGGGCCGTCACGAGTCGGCGGGGTGCACCGCCTGGGTCTGGGTGGTGAGGGCGGCCCGCTTGCCGTCGTTCCGCAGCACCTCGGTCTGGACCACGATGGTGGTGCGGCCCAGGTGGACCGGCGTGGCCACGATGGTGGCCATACCCTCCATGATCGGACGCAGGAAGTTCGTCTTGGACTCGATGGTCGACGTGCCAGCCCCTTCGGCCAGGTTCTGGGCCGCGCACAGGGCGCCGACCGAGTCGGCCACGGCCATGACGTAGCCGCCGTGCAGGCCACCGAACACGGTGGTGCGCTCCTCGGTCCACTCGACGGTGGCCTCCACCCGGTCGGACGAGGCGCTGACCACCGTCAGGCCGAGCACGTCGCAGAACGGCATGATCCGCCGGATCAGGGCGGTGTACTCGGCGTCGTGGCCCACCGAGCCTCCCTCGCTGGCCTCCCTCACTGGCGGTTCCCCCCGGCCAGGTCCAGCCCCCCGGGCAGGGCAGGAGTCGGCCTCCGGTTCAGGGCAGGGGCTCGAAGCGGTCGAGGTCGAGGGTCCACGGGCTCAGGTTCTCACACCCGTCCTCGGTGACCAGCACCTGGTCCTCCAGCTTCACGCCCTGGCCGCCGGAGCGGGCGCCCACGTAGGCCTCCACGGTCAGGACCATGCCCGGCTCCAGGACCCCGTCGTAGCCTGACGTCTCCCAGGCGCTGGGGAACACGATGGACGGGTACTCGTCGCACTGGCCGACCCCGTGGAACAGGCACGAGTAGTGGCGGTACTCCTCCTCGGGCGGGAACCAGGCCCGGTGGCAGATCTCGTGGAAGGTGGCACCGGGACGGACCAGCTCGATGTTGCGGGTCAACTGCTCGACGGCCAGCTCGTGGGCGTGTCGGGCCTCCGGGGTGGGCGGGGCGTCGCCGCACGTCCAGGTGCGGGAGATGTCGGTCATCATCCCGTAGGCGCCCACCAGGTCGGTGTCGAAGGCCACCACGTCGCCGTCGGCCACCTGGTAGCTGCTGCACTCCTGGAACCAGGGGTTGGTGCGCGGGCCGGCGGCCAACAGCCGGCACTCCATCCACTCGCCGTGGCGGGCGATCATCTCGGCCCACAGCACGCCCCAGATCTGGTTCTCGGTCATCCCGGGACGCATTGCCTCGAACATGAGGCGGCACGAGGTGAGCGTGGCCTGCACCGAGCAGCGCATGGCCTTCAGCTCGTCGGGGCCCTTGACCTTGCGGGCCTCCTCCATGACCCGGGTGCCCTCGACCAACTCCAGGCCCTCGTCGAGCAGCGACGTGATGCCCAGCGTGGTCGACGAGTCGACGGCGACGCGGCGGGTGCCGGCGCCGTGGGCCCGGACCAGGTCGGCCACCTCCTGGGCGAAGCCCTTGGCCTGCTCCTCCATCCGGCCGCCGGTCAGGAAGTAGGTGAAGTTCCGGGCCTGGCGGCGGTCGGACACGAAGGGGTTGTGGGCCGACAGGAACTCGGAGTTCGGGTAGTCGAACAGGACGAGCGTCCCGTCGGCGCCCACGAAGGCGTAGCGGGCCTGGTTGTGGAGGATCCAGACCTGCATGTTGGGGGCGTACGTCACGTACATGACGTTCATGGGGTCGAACAGGAGGATCCCGTCGAGGTCGCGTTCGACCAGCTGGGCCACGGTCCGGTCGAGGCGGTACCGCATCATGGCCATCTCGTCGGGCAGCTCCAGGCCGGCGGCCGCCCACTCGGACAGGGCCGGCTCGCCGGGCCCCATGGCCATCCGGTGGCCGATGGTGGCCGCCCGGCGCACCATCGGGTCGTCAGGATCGTCCCGGACGGGCACGGGTCCTGCCATCTCGTCCTACCCCCTCATCCGCGACCCCGAGGGGTCGAACAGCGGCTCGTCGCGGCGGGTGGCGGCCCGTCGCACCCCGAGCACCTCGAGCTCGAAGCCGTCGCCCGACGTGGCCGGGTCGGCCAGCGCGGTGGGCACGTAGCCCAGGGCGCACGAGGCCTCCGACCAGTGGGCGTAGCCGCCCGACGTGGCCCATCCCACCACCTCGTCGCCGTGCCAGATCGGCTCGTCGCCCAGCACGTCGGTGCCGGCCCGATGTCCGGAAGCAGGCCGCCCGGTGGGCACGCCCCCGTCGTCGAGGGTGAACAGGCAGAGGCGCCGCTCGGGGCCCGAGGCCCGCTCGGCCACCACGGCGTCGCGGCCGATGAAGTCTCGGTCGGTGCCGGCGGCGGTCGTCAGGGCCACGAAGGGGTCCATGCCGGCCTCGCCCGGGGTGTAGATGGGCCGGTACTCGCTGGCCCAGGCGCCGAAGCCCTTGTCGAATCGCATCGAGTCGAGCGCCCGGAGGCCGAAGGGCCGCAACCCGTGGGGCCCACCGGCCTCCACCAGGAGGTCGAACAGGCGCTGCTGGAGCGATGCCGGGACCCACATCTCGTAGCCCAGGTCGCCGGTGAAGGTGATACGCCCGACCAGCGTCGGGACCATGCCGAGGTCCATGCGGCGCACGTCCCGGAACCGGAAGCCCTCGCTCGAGACGTCGGCGTCGCCGGCCACCGCGGTCAGGACGTCTCGGGCGGCCGGGCCGGCTAGGGACAGGCCGGCCAGCTCGTGGCCCAGCGGCCGGTAGGAGACCGGCTCGCCGTCCGTCCCGGTGGCCTCGGCGACCTGCTGGAGGAACCAGCGCTGGTGGTACCCCTCGGCCACCCCGGAGCCCAGTACCAGGAAGGTCTCGGCCCCGTCGAAAGGGTCGGCGAGGCAGGCCACGGTGAAGTCGCCGATAAGGCGGCCGCCGTGGTCGAGCATGGGGGCCAGGGCCATGCGGCCCGGCGGCGGGATGCGGTTGGCAAGGACCCGCTCCAGCAGGTCCCGGGCGCCGGGGCCGGTGAACTCGTGCTTGGCGAAGCCGGTGGTCTCGATGAGGCCCACGCCGGTGCGCACGGCGCGGACCTCCTCGGCCACCACGTCGAAGGCGTTGGACCGGTGGAAGGTCACCTCCTCGACCGGCTCGGCGTCGGGCCGCTGGAACCACAGGGCGGTCTCCAGCCCGTACGACGACCCCCACACGGCGTTGCAGTCCGACAGGCGTCCGTGGATGGGCGACGTGTGCATTGGCCGCCCGGCGGGCAGCTCTTCGTTGGGGAACGAGATGGAGAACCGACGGCTGTAGTTCTCCATGACCTTGGCCTTCGTGTACGAGGGCGTGGTCCAGTCGCCGTAGCGGGACACGTCCATGCCCCACACGTCGAAGCCCGGGTCGCCGGTGGTCATCCAGTTGGCCATGGCCAGGCCCACGCCGCCGCCCTGGCTGAGGCCGGCCATCACGCCGCAGGCCACCCAGTGGCCCCGCTGGCCGCGGATGGGGCCGATGAGCGGGTTGCCGTCCGAGGCGAAGGTGAACGGGCCGTTGATGACCTGGCGGATGCCGGCATCGGCGTAGATGGGGAAGTGCTCGAAACCGACGGCCAGCGACGGGGCGATCCGCTCCAGGTCGGGGGTGAGCAGCTCGGAGCCGAAGTCCCACGGGGTCTCGCGGACCGACCACGGCACGCAGGCCTTCTCGTAGGTGCCGAGCAGCAGCCCGCCGGCCTCGGCCCGGGTGTAGATCTCGCCGCCGAAGTCCACGGCGCCGATTCCGTGGCCGTCGGTGGCGTCCAGCCACGGCTGGATCTCCGGCAGCTCCTCGGTGAGCAGGTACATGTGCTCCATGGCCAGGATGGGCAGCTCCAGGCCGAACATGCGTCCCACCTCGCGGGCCCACAGGCCGCCGCAGTTGACGACGTGCTCGCAGGTGATGGTGCCTCGTTCGGTGACCACGTCCCACTGGCCGTCGGGGCGGTGGAAGACGTCGTGGGCCCATGTGTTGCGGTGGACCTCGGCGCCGGCCATGCGGGCCGCCGCGGCATACGCGTGGGTCACGCCCGACGGGTCGACGTGGCCGCCCACCGGATCCCACAGGGCGCCCACGAAGTGGTCCGGGACGATGAAGGGGATCTTCTCGGCGGCCTCGGCCACCGAGATGACCTCGGTCTGCATGCCCAGGTAGCGACCGCGGGCGTGGGCCATGCGCAGCCAGTCCATGCGGTCCTCGGAGTCGGCCAGCATGACCTCGCCGGTCAGGTGCAGGCCGCACGACACGCCCGACTCGCGTTCCAGGTCCTCGTACAGCTGGACGGTGTAGCGCTGTAGGGCGGCCACGTTGGGGTCGCCGTTGATGGTGTGCATGCCGCCGGCCGCGTGCCAGGTGGATCCGGCGGTCAGCTCTCGGCGCTCCAGGAGGACGACGTCGGTCCAGCTGGCCTTGGTGAGGTGGTAGAGCACGGAGGCTCCCACCACGCCGCCGCCGATGACGACGACCCGTGTGCTCTCGGGAAGGTCGGGCATGTCTCGGAGTCCTCCGGGCCTAGTAGTCCGTCTCGACGCCGCCCTCGGCGACGCGGCGGGCCACGAAGTCGTCGAGGGCGGCCCGGCGGTCGGGGTCCATGGGCGGTTCCTCGTGGGCGGCGATCAGGGTGCGGGCCAGCGCCTCGGCCCGCTGGTGCGACTCGAGGCGACCGCCCTCGTCCCACGCCTCGAAGTTGGTCCACGACGACACCATGGGCTGGAAGTGCTCGGTGGTGTACCGGTCCTGGGTGTGCTGGGTGCCGAAGAAGTGGCCGGCCGGGCCGACCTCGGCGATGGCCTCGACGGCCAGGGCGGCGTCGTCGATGGTGACCGGCTGGAGCATGGCGGTGACCATGTTCAGCAGGTCGGCGTCGATGACCATCTTCTCGAACGAGGTGAGCAGGCCGCCCTCCAGCCAGCCGGCGCCGTGGAGGAGCAGGTTCACGCCGCCCATCACCGCGCCCCACACGGCGATGGCGCTCTCGGTGGCCGACTGGGAGTCGACGCTGTTCGAGGCGTTCACGTTCGACGACCGGTAGGGCACCCGGTAGCGGCGGGCCAGCTGGCCGCCGATCAGGCAGGCCTGCCAGTACTCGGGGGTGCCGAAGGCCGGCGAGCCGGAGCGCATGTCGACGTTGGAGGTGAAGCCGCCATAGATGACCGGCGCCCCGGGGCGGACCACCTGGGTGTAGGCGATGCCGGCCAGGGCCTCGGCGTTCTGGAGGACCAGCGCACCGGCCACCGTCACCGGGGCCATGGCGCCGGCCAGGGTGAACGGGGTGATGACGATGCACTGGTTGCGGGCCGACATCTCCTGGATGCCGTGGAGCATCACCGTGTCGTAGCGCAGCGGGGTGCTGGCGTTGATGACCGAGTAGAGCGACGGCTCGAAGGACATGGTGGCGTTGTCGACGCCCCGGGCCAGGCGAGTCATCTCGATTGCGTCCTGGTTGCGCTGGCGACTCAGGCTGTAGACGAACGGCACCTTGTCCGAGAGCGTCAGCATGTCGTGGGTGGCGTGGAGGTGGCGTACCGACGGGTGGAGGTCCATGGGTTCGACGGGGTAGCCGGCCACGGTGTGGACGGCGTTGAGGACCTGCCCCAGCTTGAGCAGGTCGCGGTAGTCGTCGCGGTTGCCGTCGCGGCGGTCGCGGCCCAGGCCGGTCACGAACGGGGGGCTTGCCACGCTGGTGTAGGTGAGCACGTCACCCCCCAGGTGGAGGTGGCGCGCCGGGTTCGGGGCGTGAAGGGTGAACTCGGCGGGGGCGGTGGCCACCAGCGACATGACCAGCTCGGGGTCGAAGCGGACCCGGTCGCCGTCCACGTCGCAGCCGGCGTCGGCCAGCTGGCGCCGGGCGGCGTCGTCGAGGAAGTCGATGCCGGTCTCGGCGAGCACCCGCAGCGAGGCGAGGTGGATGGCCTCCAGCTCGTCCTCGGACACGGCCCGCATGGGCTCGAAGCGCAGGCGCGGCTGCTGCCACGGCGGCTGTTCGGCCACCACGTCGCGGACCTTGGAGCGGCCACTGCGGCGGCCCCGGCGGGGTTCGGTCATCGGGGGGTGGGGCTCATGGAAGGACGGGACCCTCGGGGACGGGTCTCATCGGGGCTGGTCCCACCAGGGCTCGTCGTCGGTGGTGCGGTCCGGGCCGCCGAGGCCCTCGGCGAAGCCCATGGGGGCCTCCTCGGGAGCCAGGTGGAGCTCGTCGCCGGTGTACGGGTGGGCCCGGGCCACCTCCTCGTCGAGGACCACGCCCAGGCCCGGTTCGGTCGACGGGACGACCATGCCGTCCTCCCACCGGATGGGGGTCTCCAGCAGGTCGGCGTGAAAGCCGTCCCATCGGTCGATGGACTCCAGCACCAGGAAGTTGGGGCTGCAGGTGGCCAGGGCGATGTTGGCCGCGGCGACCACCGGGCCGCAGTAGCAGTGGGGGGCCAACAGGGCCTGGTGGACCTCGCCGAGGCTGGCGATCTTCTTGCCCTGCAGGATCCCGCCGCTGCGCCCCAGATCGGGCTGGAGGATCGAGGCCGCCCCGGCCCGGAGCACCGCGGCGAACTCGGTGACCGTGGTGAGGCGCTCGCCGGTTGCCACCGGGATGGTGGTGCCGGCGGCCACCCGGGCCATCCCCTCGAGGTCGTCGGTGGGGACCGGCTCCTCGAACCACAGCGGGTCGTACTTTTCGATTCGGCGGGCCAGACGCAGTGCACCCGACGGCGTGAACTGGCCGTGGGTGCCGAACAGCAGGTCGGCCCGGTCGCCCACCGCCTCGCGCACGGCCCGCACGTAGCGCTCCGACAGGTCCAGGCGCTCCAGCGAGGGCTGGCGGCCGTCGTAGACGGTGTAGGGCCCGGCGGGATCGAACTTGATCGCCGTGAAGCCCATCTCGATGGCCCGTACGGCCGCTTCGGCGGCCAGGTCCGGGTCGGTGTACAAGTTCGGCGCGGCGTCCTCCCCGGGAACGGGCGTGTCGTAGGCGTCGCCGCCCTCAGGATAGAGGTAGGTGTAGGAGCGGAGCCCCTCGTGGACCCGGCCGCCCAGCAGGTCGTACACGGGGCGGCCCGTGGCCTTGCCGACGATGTCCCAGCAGGCCACCTCCAGCGCGCTCATCACCCCGCACAGGGTGGGGTCGGGGCGCAGGGCGTAGCCGCTGCCGTAGGCCCGGCGCCAGAAGGACTCCACGTCGAACGGCCGGTGGCCCACCAGATGGCGTTCGGCCACGTCGACGATCATGTCGGCCACCAGGTGGGGGCCGACGGTGGCCACGTAGGCCTCGCCGATGCCGTCGATCCCGTCGTCGGTGGTCAACTTGACGAAGATGAAGTACCGGCCGCCGTGGCGGGGCGGCGGGTTCCCCACCACGAACGTCTCGACGTCGCGGATCAGCAAGGGGCCGGCTCCCCGTTGGGAAGCACCACGGTGCGGAGCACGTCGCCGCGCCACGCCTCGTCGAAGGCCTCGGCGATGTCGTCCAGGCCGTGGGTGGTCGACACCATGCCTTGGAGGTCGAGACGTCCGTCCCGGTGGTGCCCGATGAGGGCGGGGACGTCGTCGGCGACGCGGATGGTGCCCATCTTGGAGCCGAGGATCGACTTGTTGGCGGCGGCCAGCCAGCTGGGAGCCACCTCCATGGTGACGTCGTCGCCGGCCATGCCGACGATGACCAGGTTGCCCATGGGCGCCAGCAGGTCGATGGCGCCGTCGAGGGCGGCCGGGGCGCCGGTGGTGACCAGCACGTGATCGGCCAGGCGCCCGCCGGTGGCCGAGGTGATGGCCGCCCCGACGTCCTCGGCGACCGGGTCCACGGCGTGGGTGGCGCCGAAGCCGAGGGCGCTGGCCCGCTTGTCGGGCGACGGGTCGACGGCCACGATGGGATCCGCGCCGACGATGCGGGCCGCCTGGAGGGCGCCGGTGCCCACCCCGCCGCAGCCCACGACGACCACGGCGTCGCCGGCGGCCACGCCCGCCGTGTTGGTGACCGCCCCGGAGCCGGTCAGGACCCCACAGCCCAGCAGGGAGGCGGCCAGCGGGTCGACGTCGTCGGGGAGGCGGACCACCTGGGAGCGGTGGACCACCACCTGCTCGGCGAATCCGGCCACGTTCAGGCCCTGGGCGATGGGGTTTCCGTCTGCGTCGGCCAGCGGGCTGCAGTCGTTCAGGGCGAGGTCCCCGGTGCAGGCCACGTCGTGGCCGCGGTGGCACGCCCGGCAGTTGCCGCACGTCCGGACCAGGGTCACCACCACCGGGTCGCCCACGGCGAGGTTCCCGGCCGGGCCTCCGGGGTGGTCCCCGGTCGGCTCGTCACCCAACTCGAGCACGCGGCCGGCCGCCTCGTGGCCGAGGACCAGGGGGAACTCGGTGGCCCAGGTGCCGTCCAGGTAGCTCAGGTCGGAGTGGCAGACCGCGCAGGCCGTCACCTCGACCCGGACCTCGTCGGGTCCGGGCGCGGCGAGGTGGAGGTCCTCGATGCTCGGCGGGAGGCCGACGCCGCGGCTCACCGCCGCACGGATGGTCGCCCCCCGGCCCGTCGGCACGGCGCGGAAACTACACCCGCCCGACGGGTTTTGGACAACCGTTCAGTCGCGGAGGAGGTCGATTGTGCGGCGGAGTTGGTCGGCCGAGCGGGGGGCCACGTTGAGCATGGTCACCGGGCTGTCCTCGAAGGCGGCCAGGCGGTCCCGGATGCGGGCCGCGGTGCCGACGAGCGAGATCTCGTCGGCGAACTCGTCGGGCACCGCGGCGACGGCCTCGTCCCGCCGGCCCTCCAGGAACAGGTCCTGGACCCGTAGGGCCTCGGCCTCGAAGCCCATCCGGGCCATCAGCTTCGTGTGGTAGTTCTGGCCCTTGGCGCCCATGCCGCCCACGTAGAAGCCGAGCATGGCCTTGATGGGGGCCAGTGCGGCGGCGAGTGCCTCGGGGCCGTCGTCGTCGGTCTCGGTGACGACCACGTTGAGGGCCACCTCGAAGTGGTCGGAGGCGTGGGCCAGCTGGTCGGCGTACACCTCCTGGCGGTACGGCGAGTAGTAGAGGGGGAGCCAGCCGTCGGCGATCTCGGCCGTCTGGGCCACGTTCTTCGGCCCCTCGGCGCCGATGAAGATGGGCAGGTCGGACCGCAGGGGGTGGACCATCACCTTCAGTGGCTTGCCGAGGCCGGTGGAGCCCTCGCCGACGTAGGGGTGCTGGTGGAACTCGCCGTCGAAGGCCAGGTGGTCCTCGCGGCGGAAGGCCCGGCGGAGCACCTCGACGTACTCGCGGGTGCGGGCCAGCGGCCGGTTCGACGGACTGCCGTACCAGCCCTCGACGACCTGGGGGCCGGACACCCCGAGGCCCAGGATGAGCCGACCGTTCGACAGGTGGTCGAGGGTGACGGCGTGCATGGCCGTGGCCGTCGGCGTGCGGGCCGACATCTGGACGATCCCGGTGCCCAGCCGGATCCGTTCGGTCTGGGCGGCCAGCCAGGCCAGCGGGGTGAAGGCGTCGCTGCCCCACGACTCCGCGGTCCACACTGCGTCGTAGCCGAGGCGCTCGGCCTCCTGGACGAGGGGGGCGAGGTCGGTGGGGGGCTGGGCTCCCCAGTAGCCGAGGCTGAGGCCGAGTTCCATCCCGGGATCGTCCCAGCGGCCGTGCGCCGGCGCCAAGGCGCGAGGCCAGCCCCTTCGCTCGCCCTTCCGGGGCGGGGCCTATCCTCCGGGCCGTGTCGAGTGCGTCCGTCGAGAGCTTCCCCCGACAGCACGCCCGGACCCGTCGGTTCACCTGCGGCGCCCCCCGCGACGTCCGGGTGTCCGACGACGGCGCCCGGGTGCTGTTCCTGCGGTCGTCGGCTGGGGACGATCCGGTGCATGCCCTGTGGTGCATGGACGTGGCCACGGGGACGGAACGGGTGGTGGCCGACCCGCGTGACCCGGCGTTGGCCGCCTCCGCCGGGCCGGGAGGCGCGGTCCCGGCCGAGGAACTGGCCCGGCGGGAGCGGGTGAGGGAGTCGGGGTCGGGGATCGTGGCCTACGACGCCCCGGCCGACCTGTCGCGTGCCTGCTTCGTGCTGGACGGCCGGGTGTGGTTGGCCGAGGTGGGCGACCCGGGACGGGTGGTGAAGCTGCCGTCGACCGGCGACGCCTTCGATCCCCGGCTGAGCCCCGACGGGGCCTCGGTGGCCTACGTGTCGGGGGCCGGCCTGCGGATCACCGGTGCCGGCGGCGACCGCCACTTGATCGGTGGATCCGCGGCCTCGGGGAGCCACGTGTCCTGGGGGTCGGCCGAGTTCGTGGCCGCCGAGGAGATGGGCCGGAGCCGGGGCCACTGGTGGTCGCCGGACGGTCGCCGCCTTCTGGCCACCCGGGTGGACGTTTCGCCGGTGGCCGAGTGGTGGATCGCCTCGCCGGTGGATCCCTCGGCGCCGCCTCGGGCCGTCCGCTACCCGGCCGCCGGGACGACCAACGCCGAGGTGGGCCTGTTCCTGGTCGATCCGACGGCCACCGATCCCGAAGCGGTGACGATGGCCGTGGACTGGCGCCGCGACGACGGGTTCGAGTACCTGGCCCACGTGGCCTGGCCGGAGTCGGGACCGCTGCTGGCCGTCCAGACGCGGGACCAGCGCACCCTGGCCGTGCTGGAGGTGGACCCGGCCGATGGCTCGACCACCGAGCTCCACCGCATCACCGATCCCGACTGGGTCGACCTCGTCCCCGGCACGCCCGCGCGGTGGGCCGCCGGCCCCGGGTCGGGCCCCGAGGAAGCCGGCGCGCTGGTCACCGTGGAGGCCCACGAGGGGACCAATCGTCTGTGTCGGGACGGCGTGCCCGTCTCGCCGCCCGGCCTGCAGGTCCGCTCGGTGGTCGGCCCCGACGACTACGGGAACCTGGTGATCCTGGCGTCGGCCGACCCCCTCGACGTCGACGTCGTTCGGATCGCCCTCGACGGCACGGCCACCCCGATCGCGTCGGCTTCCTCGGCTGGGGTCGGGGCTGGAGCCGGCGGCGTCCACGGCGCCGCGGTGGGCGGTGGCACCTTGGCAGTGCGGTCGAGCACCATGGAGGGATCCTCGACCCGGGTGCTCCCCGCGGGGCATGTCCTGGACGACCGGTCAGAGGCGCCGTCGGTCGACGCCGCTCCGACGTTCCACGTGGTCGGGGACCGGGATCTGCAGGCCGCGGTGCTGTTCCCCGCTGACCACGACGGGTCGCCGCTCCCGGTCCTGCTAGACCCCTACGGCGGCCCCCACGCCCAGCGCGTCCAGCGGGCCCGCAGCCAGTACCTGACCTCCCAGTGGTTCGCCGACCGGGGCTTTGCCGTCGTGGTGGCCGACGGTCGGGGCACGCCCGGACGGGGTCCTGACTGGGACCGGGCGGTGAAGGGCGACCTGGCCGGGCCGGTGCTCGACGACCAGGTGGACGCACTCCACGCCCTGAGCGACACCGACCCCCGTCTGGATCTGGCCCGGGTGGCAATCCGGGGTTGGTCCTTCGGCGGCTACCTGGCGGCGTTGGCCGTGCTGCGACGGCCCGACGTTTTCCACGCCGCGGTGGCCGGAGCTCCAGTCACGGAATGGCGGCTCTACGACACCCACTACACCGAGCGCTACCTCGGCCATCCGGACGTCGAGGCGGAGTCCTACCGGGCCAGCGGACTGTGTGATGCGTCGGATTGGGCGGCCCGGGGTGGCGGCGGCCATCCGGATCGCCCGCTGCTGCTGGTCCACGGCCTGGCCGACGACAACGTGGTGATGGCCCACACTCTGGCTCTGTCGCGGGCCCTGCTGGAGGCCGGCCGGCCCCATCGGGTTCTGCCCCTGTCGGGGGTGACCCACATGACCCCGCAGGAGTCCGTGGCCGAGAACCTGCTGCGTCTCCAGCTGGACTTCCTGGCCGGAGCCCTCGGCATGGAGCCGCGTCCCGAGTAGTTTCCGGGCCGGCGTGGTCCGGCTCCTCAGGTGGTCCGGGCCGAGACGGTCGCCCAGCGGTGCACCCACGGGCGGGCCGCCTCGAGTTGGCCGGCCAGGGCCAGGGCATCCCGGTCCAGCAGTGGATCGGTCATCCGGGCGGCCTCACCGGATGGCTTCACCGGATTGCGTCATTGGGCCGTCCAACCGCCGTCCACGTAGAGGACGGAGCCGGTCAGGTACGACCCGGCGTCCGACGCCAGGAGCAGCAGGGCGCCGTCCAGCTCGTGGGCCTGACCGCCCCGTCCCATCGGCGTGCCCGACTCGACGTAGGCCCGGCCCGCGTCGGTGTGGAACATGGCGTCCGCGTTCATCTCAGTCTGGAACCACGCCGGGGCGATGGCGTTCACCCGGATGCCCCTGCGGGCCCACTGGACGGCCAGCTCGCGGGTCAGGTTGTGCAGGCCACCCTTGGCCGCCGCGTAGCCGGGGATGCGGAGGCGACCGCCCGAGCCAGCGCCCATGACCGAGCCAAGGTTTACCACCACGCCGGGATGGTCGTGGTCGATCCACCAGCGGGCGGCCCGGCGGGCCAACTCGTAGGGGGCGATGAGGTCGACGGCCAGCTCGTGGCGGAAGTCGTCGAGGTCGTCGTCGACGGCCGGCACCACCCGGGAGATTCCGGCGTTGTTGACCAGCACGTCGATCTGGCCATAGTGGTCGACGGTGGCTTCCACTATGGCCTGCGGGCCGTCGTCGGTGGCCACGTCGGCTGTGACGGCGAGTGCGTCGTCTAACTCGGCGGCCAGGGACTCGATGCGATCGGTCCGCCGGGCCACCAGGACGAGCCGGGCGCCGACGCCAGCCAGCACCCGGGCGAAGCGTTCGCCGAGGCCGGAACTGGCCCCGGTCACCACTACCACCCGGCCGTCGAGGCGGAACCGGTCCAGGGCGGCCTCGGGCGGGTGCACGGGCGCCGGGTCGGGGGACGTGCCTTCGTCGGGGGTGGGAGCCACGGGGCGACCCTAGGGCCGGCCGTCGGCCACGATCCGACCGGATGACAGCTCGACCGCCCGGTCGGCCAGGCCGGCCACCTCGTCGGCGTCGTGGGTGACCAGCAGGGTGGCCGGGCGCCCCCGGCCTCCGGAAGGGTCCTGATCCCCGAGGAGCCCGTGGATCCGCCGGCGCGAGTCGGCGTCGAGCGCCGTGGAGGGCTCGTCGAGCAGCAGCACGTGGGGCTCGGCGGCCAGTGCCCGGGCCACGGCCACCCGCTGGGCCTGCCCGCCGGAGCACGCCGACGGCCGCCGGTCAGCCAGCCCGCGCAGGTCGAGGCGGTCCAGCAGGTCAGCCACCACCTCGGGGGTGGCCCGGGGGCTGAAGCCGACGTTGTCGGCCACCGTGAGGTGGCCGAACAGCAGCCGCTCCTGGGGGACCCAACCCACCCGGCGGGTCGCCGGGGGCACGAAGCCACCCGTCGTGCCATCGTCGACCACCCGGCCGTCCAGCTCGAGGCGTCCGGCATCAAGGCCCACCAGCCCGGCCACCAGGCGCAGTAGCGTGCTTTTGCCGGCACCGTTGGGGCCCACCACGGCCACCAACTCGCCGTTCGCCACCTCCAGTGGTTCCTCCTCCGGGACTTCGAGGCGCAGGTCGCCGAGGTCCAGACGACCGTGCAGGTGGAGTGCCGGAGGGGTGGTGGCGGGCCCGGTCATCGCGCGGGGAGCCAACGTTCGCGGGTGGGGACCAGTACCAAGAGCGACACGGCCAGCAGGACGAGGCTGAGGGCCAGAGCCGCCTCGGGGTCGGACTCGAGGGCCTGGAATGTGGCCAGTGGCAGGGTGCGGGTCCGTCCCGGGAGGTTGCCGGCGAAGGTGATGGTGGCTCCGAACTCGCCGAGAGCCCGGGCCCAGGCCAGGGCCAGACCGGCGCCCATGGCCGGGAGCAGGCGGGGGAGGGTGACGCGGCGCAGCACGGCGACGGGTCCGGCGCCCAGAGTGGCGGCCATCCGTTCGTGGTCGTCGCCCATGGTGTGGAGGGCGCCTTCCACGGTGACCACGTAGAAGGGGAGGGCCACGAACGTGGCGGCGACGATCGCCCCGGTGGTGGTGAACGGGAGGGTCAGGTCGAACCACTGATCCAGCCACTGGCCGACCAGGCCGCGCCGGCCCAGGGCGAACAGCAGGGCCGTGCCGCCGACCACCGGCGGAAGCACCATGGGTAGTAGCACCAGGGTGCGGACGAGCCGGCGCACCGGGAGGTGGCCGAGATAGACCTCGGTCCGGGCCAGCACCCAGGCCAGCGGGGTGCCGAGGACGAGCACCACGGCGGCGGCGGCCATGCTGACTAGGAGTGAGACCCGGAGGGCGTCGAGGACCGCCCGGTCACCGAGGAGGCGTCCGAGGCCGGTCCACGGGGCCCGCTGGAGCAGGCCGACCAGTGGCAGGGCCAGGAAGACCACGGCCATCCACGCCACGGCCACCACCGAACGGGGCGCACGCTGTCGCCTCATGGACGGGGCTCACCGGCTGGCGATCCCTCTCCCGCCAGGATTCCGCTGGCGAAACCGTGTGTTTCCAGCACCGCTCGGCCCTCGGGGGAGGCGGCGAAGTCCACGAAGGCCCGCCCGTCGGGGGACAGCGCGGCGGCGGCGTAGTCGACGCACGGGCAGGCCGGTTCCTGGGGCCAGGCCGACACCAGGTCGGGGTGGGCCACCACGTCGGTGGCGTAGACGACGCCCAGGTCAGCCTCGTCGAGCAGCAGGCGGGCCACCGTCGCCCGGGCGCTCGGCTCCAGGGAGTCGACCGGGAGGTCCCCGAAGCGGGCGACGGTGGCCGCCCCGCAGGGGACTTCCGGCGCGCAGGCCACCAGCACCAGGGCGGGGTCGTGGAGGTCCGCGGGTGAGCGCTCGGGTGCGGACGCGTGCCGGGCCACGACCAGGTGGTTCCGGGCCAGCTCGAGGACCGGATCGTCGGTGAGGTGGCCGAGTTCGCCCAACTCTTCCCGTAGCCCATGGAGCAGCGTTTCGTCCGCGGACAGGAACGCGTCGGCGGGGGCGCCGTCGCGGACCTGGGCGGCCAGGTGGTTGGACCCTCCCGGCACGACCTCCACGGCCCGGCCGGCCTCGACGGTCCAGCGGTCGGCCAACTCCCCGACCGCGTCGACCAGCGACGAGGCGACCAGCACCCGGAGGGGCGAAGGGCCGGATCCGTCCCGGAACGCCGTGAGCCACAGCACCATGCCGCAGGTGGCGATGCACAGGACGAGCATGAGCAGGCCGTCTCGGTCAGGGGTCATGGAAGGGGTCGGGTGGGGGCCAGGGTGCGCGGGTCAGCGCGGCCGTTCGACGACGACGTTGGTGGCCTTGACGGCGGCCACTGCCAGGACGCCGGGCTCGAGGCCCAGCTCCTCGACGGCCTCGGCTGAGAGCAGCGACACCACCCGGTGGGGTCCGGCCTGGATCTCCACCTGGGCCATCACACCGTCGCGCACCACCCGGGTGACCAGCCCCGAGAACCGGTTTCGGGCCGACAGCGAGGCCCCGGAGCCTCCACTGGAGGGGTCGGCGCCGGGTCCCGCTTCGGCCAGCTCCTGGGCCAGGCGGGCCAGCTCCACGCCGGCCACCATGCGGTGTCCGCCGGCCGTGCGCCCGGTGGCCAGGCGTCCGGCGTCGGCCCAGCGACGTACCGTGTCGATGCTAATTCCCAGCAGTTGCGCTGCTTCACCCATCTTGAACTCGTCCATGCAAGGAAAACTATGCAAATTCCATGTATCTGCGCTACTCGAGATGTAGGCCCAGCAGCCTGCCTAGGATCTCGGACATGAGCATCCCTGTGGCCGCTGCCGACGTCCCCGGGCGCCTGGCCGAGTACGGAAGCAACCCGTTTATGGTCACCACGTCGGCCGACGGGACGGCCAAGGTGGTTCACGTGGCGGTCCTGTGGGACGCGGACGCCGCCGCGTTCATGTGCGCCCCGGGAGGAGGCACTGTCCGGAACCTGGGCGCCCCTGATGGGAGATCCGCAACGCTGGTCTTCCCGGGGCCGGACCCCGACACCCACAGTTGGCTGGTCGACGCCACCGGCACGGTCGACCCGGACGACGACGGCTGGGTGGTGTTGGCCTACGACTCCGGCGTGCTCCACCGCCCCGCCCCGGACGTTCCCGGCGGCGAGGCGCACTGCTGATGGCTACTCCGTAGAGGCCCTAATCCTCAGCAGCCCTATTCTTCAGCCACCAGGTGTCCGGGCTCGACTTCGACGTGGGTGACCACCTCGGGGCCAGCGCCGGCTGGCCACACCGGGCTGGGGATCTCGCCGGTCAGCAGCGCCCGTTCGGTGCGCTGCCGGGGGTCGGCGATGGGCACCGCGCTCAGTAGCCGCTTGGTGTAGGAGTGCCGGGGATCCCGGAACACCTGCTCGCGTGAGCCCAGTTCGACCACCTGACCGAGGTACATGACGGCCACCCGGTGGGCGATGCGTTCCACCACGGCCAGGTCGTGGCTGATGAACAGGTACGACAGGCCGAGTTCCTGCTGGAGCTCCAGCATCAGGTTCATGACCTGGGCCTGGACCGACACGTCGAGGGCCGACACGGCCTCATCCGCGATCACCAGCTCCGGGTTTAGGGCAAGGGCCCGGGCGATGCACACCCGCTGGCGCTGGCCGCCGGAGAACTGGTGGGGGTAGTTCTTCATCATGATTCGCTGGAGGCCCACCAGCTCGAACAGGCGTCCCACCCGTTCCTCGGCCTCCTCGCCCTTGCAGATGCCATGCACGGCCAGCGGCTCGGCCACCGACTTCCCGACCCGGACCCGGGGGTCGAGGCTGGCGAAGGGGTCCTGGAAGATGATCTGCATTGTCTGACGGTGCTCGCGCATGGCCTTGCGCTTAAGGTGCGCGATGTCTACGCCCTTGACTAGGACCCGTCCGTCGTCAGGCTCCAGGAGGCGCATGACGAGGTTGGCCAGCGTCGACTTGCCGCAGCCGCTCTCGCCGACCACGGCCACCGTCTCGCCGGCGTGGACGTCCAGCGACGCCTCGACCACTGCGTGAACCCGGGCCCCGCGGTCCGCTGCGAAGTGCTTGGACACCCGGTCGACTCGCACCAGCGGCATCGGACCGCCTGCGTCGGAACCGGACATGGAGTCCGCAGGGGAGATCGTGGCCTCCGTGCTCACTTCAGGCTCCCGGCGAGGTGGAAGGGCTCGGGCTCGGACTTGCCGGCCATGGATCCCAGTTGGGGCACGGCGCTCAGCAGGCCCTGGGTGTAGGACTCCTTCGGATCGTGGAAGATGGTGTCCACGTCGCCGGTCTCGACCACCTTGGAGCGGTTCATGACCACCACGTGGTCGGCCGACTCGGCCACCACGCCCATGTCGTGGGTGATGAGCATCACGGCGGTCCCGGTGTCGACCTGGAGTTGTCGGATCAGGCCGAGGATCTGGGCCTGGATTGTCACGTCGAGCGCGGTGGTCGGCTCGTCGGCGATGAGCAGGCGGGGATTGCAGGCCAGGGCGATGCCGATCATGACCCTCTGTCGCATGCCACCCGACATCTCGTGCGGGTACTGGCCGATGCGCTTGTCGGCCTCGGGTATACGGACCAGGTCGAACATCTCCCGGGCCCGGGCCATGGCGGTCCTGCGATCCAGGCCCTCGTGGATGCGGACTGCCTCGGCGATCTGCTCGCCCACCGGGTAGACGGGGTTGAGGCTGGTCAGCGGTTCCTGGAAGATCATGGAGATCTCGTTGCCACGGATCTTTCGCATCGACTCCTCGTCTTGGTGGAGTAGGTCAAGTCGGGTCCCGTCCTGACGCTTGAACTCGATGCTGCCCGAGGTGATCTTCGCCCTGGTGCCTAGCTCGACGAGGCGCATGATGGACAGGGCGGTGACCGACTTGCCGGAGCCGGACTCGCCGACCACGGCCAGGGTCTGGCCGGACTCGATGGAGAACGACGCTGAGTCGACGGCGGTGAAGTCGTCGAACTTCACCGTCATGTCGGAAACCGTCAGGAGTGCCATGGCCTACCGCCCCCGCAGCTTCGGGTTGAAGGCGTCCTGGAGGCCATCGCCCATCATGGAGATACTGAGCACGGTAAGGAAGATGGCGATGCCCGGGAAGGTCACCGACCACCAGGCCTCGAGCAGGTAGCCCTGGTTCTTGCCGATCATCGAACCCCAGCTGACGACTCGGTTGTCGCCCAAGCCAAGGAAGCTGATGCCGGCCTCGAACAGGATGGCGATGCCGACGGTCAGGGCGGTGGCCACGATGAGGGGTGGCATGGCGTTGGGGAGGATGGTGCGCAGCATGATGCGTAGGTCGCCGGCCCCGATGGCCCGGGCCGCCTTGACGTACTCCAACTCGCGGATCTTGAGGAACTCGGCCCGTGTCAGGCGGGCGGCCGCCGGCCACGACACCAGCCCGATGGCCAGGGCGACCGTCCGCGACGACGGGCCCATGAGGGTCAGGAGCACCATGGCGAACAGCAGGGTTGGCAGGGTCTGGAACATCTCCGTGAGGCGCATGAACAGTGCGTCGACCCAACGCCCGTAGAAGCCGGCCAGACTGCCGATGACGAGGCCGATGGTGATGGACATGGCGGCGGCCACCGCGGCTACTACCAGGGTGGTCCGGCCGCCGCTGATCACCCCGGCCAGCACGTCGCGGCCCAGGTAGTCGGTGCCCAGCAATGGGCCGGTGCCCTCGTTCGGCCCAGAGAACGGGCGGGCCACCATGGCGTCAGAGTCCACGCCGTAGAGGAGGGGCCCGAACACGTTCATCAGCACTATGCCGGCGAAGATGACGAGGCCGGCTACGGCCGCCTTGTTGCGGATGAACATGGCCCAGGCGCCGCGCCCGCTGGCTTCGACGGCCTCGAGGCCCACGCCGGTGTCTGTCATCCGGCTTCTCCCAGAAGGACGCCCATCACTTGCCGCCGACTCGGATGCGGGGGTCGATTATGCGGTAGACGACGTCGGTCAGCAGGTTGGCCACGATGACCAGCGCCGCCGAGGCAATTAGGAGGCCCAGCATCATCGGCGTGTCCTGGCGAATGATGGAGTCGAAGGCCAGGCGGCCCAGACCGGGCCACGTGAACACCGTCTCGACGAGCACGGCACCGGAGAACAGGGCGCCGAACTGCAGGCCGGCGATGGTAACGACCGGGATGAGGGCGTTGCGCAGGGCATGGCGGTAGACGACGGAGCGTTCTTCGACGCCCTTGGCCCGGGCAGTGCGGATGTAGTCGGACTCCAGCACTTCGAGCATCGAGGCTCGGGCGAGTCGCGAGTAGTAGGCGAGGTAGATGACTCCCAAGGTGAAGGCGGGGAGGACCAGGTGGTACAGCACGTCGATGACGTGGGCGATGGTTCCGCCTTCGAAGCGGGGGTCCTCCATCCCGCCGATGGGGAAGAGGCCGAGCTTGGCCACGAAGACGACCAGCAGCATGATGGCCGTCCAGAAGACGGGGAGGGCGTAGCCGACGAGGCTCAGGAGGGTCACGCCGTGGGAGGCTGGGCTCTCCGGGCGGCGGGCGGTGAATACGCCGAGCAGCACGCCGATGGTCATGGCGAAGGCCAGCGCCGTGCCGGCCAGCAGGACGGTGGCAAAGAGCTTGTCGGCGATCATTGCGCTGACGGGGCGCTCCCAGATGTAGGAGTCCCCGAGGTCGAACTGCAGGACGTTGACGATGTACTGCCAGAGCTGGGCCAGCAGCGGTCGGTCGAGGCCGAAGCGGGCCCGGATCTCAGCCAGGAACTCCGGCGAGCCACTGCCCTGCTGGCCGGCCAGGGTGAGGGCGACGTCGCCCGGGGCAATCTGGATCAGGATGAAGTTCAGGACGATGACCGCCATGAGCAGTCCGAACGCCTGAATCAACCTGAGCCCGATGCCCCGGGCGAGCGTCAACACCTCTCTTCTCTAGAAGTCGTGAATTCCTAGTGGTTCAACCGATCGTTATCGGTCGAGCCAGACGTTGGCCATGTTGGACAACGTCTCCCACGGACCCGTGGGCACGTTCATCACGTCCTTCTGCCATGCCGCGAAGATCGGCAGGGCGTTGATGTAGTAGAAGGGCAACTCTTCGGCGGTGATCTCCTGGAACTCCGCGTAGAGCGCCTTCCTCTCGGCGAAGTTCGTCGACCTCGCTGCCGCAGCGAGGAGCTCATCGACCCTCTCGTTGCAGTAAGCAGAGTTGTTGACGAACACACCGGGCTTGATGTTCGAGCACATGTAGGCACGGTCCACGCCGATCACCGGGTCACCCCAGTTGAAGTAGGCGTTCATGGTCATGTGCCAGGCCTCGGGTCCTCCGAAGAAGATCCCGGCCCATGCCGGCAGGTTGGCGGCGTCACGCACAGTCACGGTCACGCCGACCTGCTCCAGGGCACGAGCGATGTACTCGGCCACGTTGCGCTGCTGTTCCGCCGGACCGGGGATGTAGTCGATGGTCAACTCGAGGCCATCGGCGTATCCCGCTTCGGCCAGGAGGGCCCGGGACTTGTCCAGGTCCACGTCATAGCGCTCGACGTCGGCGTTGTAGAACGGGCTGGACGGGTGGATGCCACCCAACTGCTCCATGGTCTGACCCTGGTGCAACTCGTTGATGATGAAGTCGCGGTCGATGGCGTAGGCGATGGCCTGCCGTACCCGCAGGTCCGACATGACCGGGTTGGCCAAGTTGAACTGCAGCTCGTTGGTCGACCCGACACCACGCATGTAGTTCGGGTTGAACACCAGGTCGTCGTTGGCCGCATAGCGCTTGGCGTTGACGACGCTCGCCGAGGCCGCGTGGTCGTAGTCCCCAGCCTCAAGGCCCAGGGCGAGAGCGTTCTCGTCCGCGTTGATGACGTACACGATCTTGTCCAGGTACGGGCGGCCCGGGATGAAGAAGTCGTCGAACTTCTCGAGGACGATCTTCGACGTCAGATCCGACTCGGGAGCCAGAACGAAGGCGCCGGAACCGACGACGTTCTCCTTGATGCCTGGGTGCTCCTTCATCGCGTTGATCTCGACCGTGCCGTCTCCCAGGATGTGGGCAGGCATGATCGGAAGCATGACGTCCGACAGCGCGATCCACAGCGCGGGGTGCGGGTTGGCGAGGTTCAGGACGGCGGTGTGGTCGTCCGGCGTGTCCACGCTGGTGACCGGGCCGAGCATGTTGACGAACGGGTGGTTGTTCTTCACCACGTCGATCGAGAACGCCACGTCCTCCGAGGTGATCGGATGACCGTCGTGGAACACTGCGTTGTCCACCAGGTGCAGCGTGACGGTCATCTGGTCCTCAGAGACCTCCCAGCTGTGGGCCAGGTAGGGCTGCGGCTCCCAGTTCTCGTCCAACTGCGTCACCGCCGCGTAGACCTTCGAACTGATGTTGGCGATGCCGATGCCCGACTGGACGCCGTGGTTCACGTGCGCGCCGACCTGGGTCGACGAGAACACGATCGTTCCTCCGCGCTTGGGAATCACCGGTGCGACGAGCGAACCGGAGCCCGCTGCAGAACCGGCTGGGGCGTACTCGAACACCACGTTGGCGTTCGAGGCGTCCAGATCCGTGGAGTCCGCGTGGCCGATGACGGTGATCTTCTGCGAACCACAGTCGCCGAAGGCGTCGCACGACATCAGGCCGATGATGCCCGCGTAGTCGGTCACCGAGCTCAGGAACTCGCGCACGCCGGCCCGGTCGATGACGAGCGTGCCGCCGTCGTCGTAGCTGGCCGCAGCAATGGCGTCCAGCAGCAACGTCGTGGCGTCGTAGCTGTGGGCCCAGAACGGTGCCGCCGGGTCCTCGCCCCACTCGTCGTTGTAAGCGGCGAGGAAGCCGTCTGCTGACTGACCGGTCGACTGGTTTGTGTTGGTGCCGTAACGGATGTCCGGACCGGAGAAGTACATGCCCTCGGTCTCGGGGATGGCCATGTAGTTGCTGTTCAGCAGGCCGTCGGCGGCCATCAGGGTGATGGCCTCGATGCCCGGAACGTCCCGGATCTGTTGGACGATGAAGTCGCCCTCCGGCTGGAAGATCGGGAAGAACAGCAGTTCCGGCGCTCCGGCGGCGACCTCGGTCAGGACCGGCACCATGTCGGTGTCGCCCTTGTTCACCGCCGTAAAGACGGTCATGGTCCCGCCGGCCGCCTCGAAGGCATCGGCGAAGGCCTGGGCCAGTCCCTGGGTGTACGGGTCACCGTCGTGGATGGCCGCAGCCGTGGACTTGCCGAGCACGTCGAAGGCGAACAGTGCCGCCGCGGCGCCCTGGTACAGGTCGTTGTGAGCGGTGCGGTAGTAGCCCGGGTAGTAGTTCTCGCCGGCCGTACCCGCCAGGTCGCTGGTCAGCGACGGCGAGGTGTTCGAACCGGAGATCATGACCATGCCGGCCTCGCTGATCAGCGGGGCGGCCGCCGCGGCGGCACCT
>MDTE01075830.1_pt1 | contig 28013 bp, 29 predicted proteins | sample 811231 | NCBI WGS metagenome assembly MDTE01 (sample SAMN05326651, study PRJNA326480) | marine metagenome | isolation source: seawater | place: Indian Ocean: Red Sea | collected 2010 | reverse complement strand
GTTTATTTCTATAGATTTATAAATTTTCTCATATCTAAGGAAAAAATTACTAATCATATTTTTATCTATTAAAAGTGGATACTTATTTAAACTAGGACTTTGTGGCAATTTTATTATTGTTTTGGCCTTATTCTTTTTAAGAAAATTAACAATTTTATCTTGTAGTATTAATTTTTCATAGCTAGACTTATTTAGAGTGTAAAAATATTCACTCATAATTGGATTGGGCACATACATAAATTCATAATCATTTTTAAGGGAACCTTTGTTTTTTAAATTGTTTTTATAAAAAGGGTCTCTCAAACAACCTGTAACTACAAATTTTTTACCTGTCAGATATTTACTTGCACCATAAGTAAAAAATTTATCACAAAAATTAAAGTCACTATGAATATGATGCGATCTATAATTTTGAAGAAGATAACCGCCTCCATGTTGTATTCCTATTATCTGAATTTTTTTTTTTTTAAAATAGCTTAAAACGTTTGCTGTGTAACTATCAGGATCATTACACCAAATTATTTTTTTAAAATTAAATTTTTGTAACAATCTATTTACTTTATTAATTATAAAATTACTTTGCTGGTTAATTTTATATGCTTCGTTAATTAAATATTTTAATAATTTTTTTGAATAATTTTTATTATATTTTTTATAAACCGAGTAAGGGATTTGTATTAAATTTTTTTGATTATTTTCTGTTGAATAATTTTTTAAGATATCACTTAAGTTTATAATTAAATTTTTTTTAAGGTCATACTTATAATAAAATAAATCCCACAATGGTTCTATAATTAAATTTTTTTTCTTATAATTAAAAAATAATCTTTTAGAAATTTCTTTTCTAAATTGGTTTTTAAAAATATCTAAATTTAAAGAATTTAAATTTCTGAAATTTATATTACTCAATAAATTTTTTTTTGTCCGAACTAAATTATAAATATTTTTAATTTTTAATTTTGGATTTCTAATTTCCAATTCGTTAATTAAAAAAGTTCTATCAAAAAAGTTATTATTAATTTCACCAAAAATAAACAGTGTCTTAATTTTTTTTTTTCTTAAAATTATATTTAAACCCTCTACACAAGTTAATAAACCACAATAATTTATCGCATATATGTATCTAAAACTATTATAAAAAATATCTTTATTTTTTTTAAATAAAATATTTTTATTTTTATCTAAATCCATAAGTAACTTAATAAAATTTTTATAAAATTTTGTTTGTAATTTAATTAACTTTTTAGATTTAATTATTTCTGAGATTAAATTTACTTTTATCTTTTTTATTTTTAAAAATTTATATACTCCAGGATTATTTGTTATAAAAAAATTTTTTTTCAATTTTAGAGTTTCAAATTTAGATAATAAATTAATATCATCTACAAAAATATATTTCATTTTTAGTTTTTTTTTTGCAAATAACTTGACAACCTCAAAGATAGTTGAACAATAGTTAAAGTTGGATTGGCCCAACCTCCGCTATCTGGAAAAACGGAACTCCCAGCAATGTATAAATTCTTCACACCATGAACTTTTAGATTTTGATCCACAACGCTTGTTTGGTTTTTACCCATAATAGTTCCACCCATATGGTGATAATTTGCAAAAATATTATCATCTATATTTGGAATAAAATCTTCCTGATCTACAATAAATCTATCAATTCCAAGTCTTCCAATATCATTTTTTAATAATTCTACCCCTAGCTCTTTTAAACTTTCAAAAACTGATTTGTGGAAATCATTATATACTTTCCAAAATAGAATAGTTTTAGGTACTCCATTTTGATCAAATTCATTTTTAGAGAGTTCAATTCTGTTTAATTTATTTGCTGATTGTGATCCTGTTGCACGAATTGCAATTTGACAATGTAATCTGTAATCTTTTTGAAAAGTTTCTAATAATTTTTTTCCTAAATTTGGAGCAATACATAAAAAATCTTTAACCACATGTTTATAACCTGAGCCCTTATATTTTGTATAATCCAAAAAATTAAATCTAACATTATTAATTGATTTTTCCTCTAGGAAAGATTCCTGCGGTGAAATATTTAAATCTAAAAATTTATCAAACTTGTTTTTTTCAGCAATTATATGACCAACAATACCACTTGGATGTTCTGACCAATATTGACCAATTGGTAAATTTTTAAGAAAATTTTTACTAGATTTTTCTCTAGACCATAGCAATAATCTAGAATTTTCAATACCACCTGCACACAAAATTATATTTTTTCCTTTGATTCTTTTTATTTTTGAATTGTTTAGAACCTCTAAATAATCAACCTCATCTTTGCCCTCAATATTTAGCAATGGTGTATTCAAGCATACCATTATATTTCTATTATTTTTTAAAAAATCAAAATATTTATATCTAAAATTAACGTCGCTATGATGTATATCAAAACTATAAAAGTTTTTTAGATTTATAAATCTGTCTTTTGATGATTGTATATTTAGGATATCAGAAGCCTCAGACAAATAAGGATCTAAATCACTTTTATTTATAATCCAATTTTTAAAGTCAATTCTATCCATGGCTCTGCATGCACCACCCCAATGTTGTGATGATCCACCTAAAGCTCTTATTCTTGAATATTCTAATTTAAAATAGGGATCTCCAATTACTTTACCTGAAAAAAAATCATTCTGATCTTCTTTATAATCATAATCTCCAGCTTCAAGAATTAAAACTTTAAATTTTTCACTCAACTTTAGAGCTAATGTAACTGATGCAGGACCACTACCAATTAATACAAAATCTGAATCAAAATCCTCTGATATTTCATTTATAAACATTGTCTAATCACCCTTCTTAAGTATCCAATAAATTTTGCTTCTTTTTTTTATTACAATCTTCAATGGATATATGATTAGTAAAATTATAGAACTGATTTTTTTTAAAAAACTTCTTCGACTAGTCATTACTTTTTATATATACCAGATATTCGTGGTATAAAACACCTATATCATTTGTTGTAAGATTTTTATTATTTTTAAAATCAATGTGATAATTTCTTATTAAATTTTTAATATTTTTCTTTAATTTGGTTTTTAATTTATATTTTTCAAATTTTACTTGATATTTATTTTGTAAAATTTTTAGTAAAAAATCTTTTGAAATTACATGTAATTCACCTTTAATAATTTTTTTTTTATTTACGTAATTAAATTTTATACTTGAATTTATCATTTCATTAAAATGAGAATGTAATATTAAATATTTAGGTTTAAGACTTAATAATCTTTTTATAACAATTTTAGCATCTGAAAAACTTGTCAGTGTGCCAAATAAAGTGATCAAATCAAAATTATTTAGAGAATATTTTTTTTTAATCTTTACAAATGTTCGATTGTCACAATCAAATAAATTTATTTTTTTAAATTTTACATAATTATTTTTTTTGTTATTTTTTTTTGCTTTACTCAATAAAGTTGCATTAATGTCTAAACCAAGATAATTAATTTTTTTTGACAAATAGTATGCAAAGTCACCAGAGGCACATCCTATATCTAATATAGTTTTAATTTTTTTAACTTTAATAAAAGAATTAATTAAGTTGTAATAATCTTTTTTAATTATTGTCTTATTATATGAAGACGGATCTTGGTATAGGGTCGTTACTTTTTTTTTCATTTTGTTAAAAAACAATAAGTTGTAAACTTACCACTTGGTTCTTTAATATTTTTAATTAATTTCATTTTAAAATTTGTTTGATCAAACAAAAATTTCAGTGATTTTTTTGAAAAACCGTGTACATGTTCAACAAAAAATTCCTCTCTTTCATAACCTAATTTTGAAGCACTAATCGTGTCAGGAACCTCAATATAAACTGTGCCTTTATCTTTTAAAATTTTATTAATGCTATTCATAAATAAAAATGGGTTATCTATGTGTTCTAAAACTTTATTTAACGTTACTACATCATATTTTTTTTTAATTTTATTTTTTAGAAGATTTTTTTTTATAACATTTAATTTTAAATTTTTTCTCAAATGATTTGAAAGATTTTTATCTGGCTCTAAACAAGTAACTTTTAAATTTTTTTTTGTTAAAGAATATGGAAAGATTCCTGTTCCTGAGCCTATATCAATCAATTCTCCAACTTTAATTTTTCTTGATTTAAAATATTTTTCAAATCTTTTTATTCTTAATGAATTATCAGATTTGTGGGTAGGTAAATTAATAATTTTTTTAAATGTTTGATAAATTTTTTTTCCATAAGTGCTTTCACTATACTTTTTTGAGTAAAGACTATTTAAATTAAATGAGATTATAGAATAATAATGATTACAATTTAAGCACTCTATATAACATCTTCTATACTTATTATCTTTTATACCAAAATACGTTTCATTTTTTGGTTTTTTATTATAAATGAATTTAAGTTTAAATTTATTAACACCACAAAAACAGCAATTAATCATATTTAATTTTTAAATAAAAAATATTTAAGTTTTTCATCTTTACAATATTTTTTAAATTCTTTTAGTTTAGAATTATTTACTGTAGCTAAAAATGAATTTTTTTTTGAATTTTTTAAAATAAAAATTTTATGATCGTATTTCTTCAATCTTTTATTTATAGAAGGTGTTAAATAATATCCCCAGTTTTTTTTACAAATTTCATTTTCAACTTTATTAAAAGTTAGAGAATAAAAACTTATTTGCTCATTTATTTTAAGTTTAATATTTGCTTTTTCTGTAATTTTTATATTATTTTTTAATCCGACTTTCCAAGTTCTATTTACTTTTTTTATTTGCATTTAGATAAATTAAAAATCCTCAATTTCAGGATGACCATTTAAAATATTAGTTGAATATATATTTTCTTCCATTCCAAAATTAGAAGATAAAGAATAGTCTTTACTAAATTCCCAAATTCTTCCAGTTAAAGCAAATGAAAACTCCTTGGAGTTATTTAACGTTGAGGAATGTACTAAGTTTCTATGAAAAATTATTAAGTCACCAATCTTTGAATCAATTATTTTAGTATTATATTTTCTCAAAAATTTTTCTGGGATTTCTTTTTGCCAAAAATTATTTGGTGAATTTAAACTTTTTTTATCATATCCAATATATTCATTTATTGGATAATCAAAATTTTTATGAGACTTTTCTTTAATTTTCATCGTCCCATTTTTTTTAGTTTTATTGTTAAATAGAGGAAACCAGATATTTAAAAAACCTCTTCTTTTAGGATAAAAATTAGCTTCTGAATGCCATTTATAAAGTAATCTTTTAGTTTTAGGTTTATTTACAAAAATATTAGGTCCATGCAAAAATACTGGAAGATCATAATCAATATTTAATAAACTTGAATAAATTTTTTTTAATCGTTTATCAAAGAAAAAGTTTTTAATTTCAGTATTCTGCTCGATAATTTTTTGTAATGAATGTAAAGTTTTTTTTTCATCTTTTTCAAAATAATCATAAAATTTAGAAAATTTATTCAAATGATCAATTTTATTAGAATTTAGTCTATTTAAAAAACGTCTGTATGATTTTATTTTATAAAAATAATAATAACTAATTAACCATAATTTATTACTTAAATCATCTATTTCCTTTTTATTAAAAAAATTTTTTAGAATTATATAACCTAATTCTTCAAAATTTTTCTTATCAACTTTAATATCTACCATTTCCAATTTTTTGTTATAAAATTTCTTATTATCCATTTATTATTTAATTTATACCAAATATTTTTATTTCTGTGTTTTTCAACTATTCTATAGAAACTTGCCTTGGTTATACCTAGAAATTTGCAAAATAAATCTATTTCTTTTTTAGGCACCTTGGACCCAATTTTTTCAACCATTTTAATAGCTTTCCATCTTGATATATTTTTTTCTCTAATTTCAATAGATAAATTATCCCATTCTCTAGTAAAACCAAATTTATACCATTTCATATAGTGGTGGATTGTTATCAAAAAACTATCATCAATATCAGCAAAATTATAAATTCCAGTTTTAGGTTTTTTGGCAGACTTAAAACCCTTTTTTTTTGCTATTTCAAATATTTTCTTAGGTGACCATTTAAAAAAATAGCCTAAAAATACTTCATTGATTTTATTTTTTTTTAATTCTAAAAAACTTGGAATTTTATAATTTATCAAATCTTTTTCATTTAACTTTTTAGAAACCCAATAATTAATACCTTTTCCCTCATTAACACCAAATTTTTTTCTCCATTTATTATTCATTAATGCACCTTTATATTTTTTTTCACCACCATATTCATAGGCAGAATTTTCTCCCCAAAGTATTAATGGTATTTTTTTTTCAATTGCAATAATAGTCGGTATAGCATGCAATGCTAAGTGCATAGGTATTAATGGATTACCAAACTCCATAAATGTTTTTAAAACAAATTTTTTTTCAGTATTAGGATTTAATGAAAAATCAATATGATCTACACCAAGATTAATAAGGTTATTTAAATTATCTTGACCAAGACTGTTTCTTGCAGGTGATCTCCAGGTAACACATAATGGTTTCAAACCGTACTTTTTTGCAGTCATTACCTGCCAAGTGCTATCTTTTCCTCCACTTACTGGAATTACACAATCATAATTTCTTTTCTTTTTTTTTATTTTTTTTATTAATTCTTTAAATTCTTTTAGTCGTAAATTCCAATTGATCTTTTTTTGGATTTTTTTACAGCCATCACATATCCCAGTTTTATCAAAAATTAAATTTGGTCTGGTGTTAGGTAAAATACAGATCTTACAATATTTTAAATTTTCTCTTTTTTGTTTTATCATTTTATTAATTTATAAAAGTTATTTCATAAATGTTTTAATTTTTTTATAATCTGGTGAAAATTCTTTGCCTTCATAAAATAGTTTATTAGAGATCCTGCGTAGTTCTATGCATAAAGAAAATAGAAGTATTCTGGATGTTTTTTTTGTAATTTTTTTAACAATTTTTTTGAATATTACAACACAATTATAAATTTTACTGTTTTTAGAGTAATTTGTTTTATCCGGTTGATAAATTAAATTTTTTTTATTTAGTAAAATTTTATTCTTAATCTTATCTAATTTATTGATGTATCCAATTATCATGAATGTAAATCTAAAAAAATTTTACAATTGATTATATTAAATAAAAATTTACTTAATTGATTATCTTTGTATTTTCTCTTAAGTATCTTTTCTAATTTTTTTTGATTTATAAATTCTGAAATTTTAGACTTTGATAAAATTAAATCTTTCACATAGTCATCATTTAGATCTATCAAGGAATCTATAGATGCATTAAATCCTTTTTTGTTTTTATCAAATAATACATCATTATGAACTATATCTTTTGCTGAATTTCTTAAGATATATTTTGTTATACCTTTTTGAATATTATATTCTGGATTCAAAGAAAAAATAAAATTAACTAAAGATGAGTCTAAATAAGGAGACCTATTTTCTATTGAATGCATCATAGCATTTTTATCTTCATCATTCAAAATAACAGGGGTTGTTTCATTATTTAGTTCATTTAATCTTCTGTTTAAATACAAATTTTCAGAATACTTGAACTCTTTAAATTTTTTAAATTTTACATTTTTTAAAAAAAAACTATTTTTTTTATACCCATCGTACACATGATCTCTAAAATTAGAATTTCTTAAATATAAATTCGCATTTCTGAAAAATTTATTTCTTATATTTGGAAGAATTTTTTTTTTCCATATAGATATTTCTCTATTTGATTTAATTTTATCATCCTTTAAATTGTGAAAATGCAACAAAAAATGTTCATAATAACCAGAAAAAATTTCATCCGCAGCTGTACCTGAAATTGTGACTTTAAAATTGTCATCAGAAATCTTTTTCATAAGACAACAGTGAAGATATTGAGCTATACTAGCAGTTGGTGACTCATGATACTCAATTGTGGTTTTTAAATTTCCTAAAAAATTTTTTTTATCTAAATGTACTAATTTATAATTACAGCCTATATCATTTACAATTTTTTTTATATTTTTTGATTCATCGTACCTACTGTCATTATCAATTATTGAATATGTATTAATTTTATATCCTAATCTTTTTGCAGTATGCGAGGCAAGTATAGCTGAGTCCACCCCTCCACTTAAACAAAAAGTAATTGGAACATCAGATCTTAATCTCAGGTTAATTGAATCATTTAAAAGTTTTTTTGTCTCTTCTAATGCTTCATTTAAACTAATTTTTAAATTAATATTTGAATTTACTTTCCAATATCTTTTGATTTCAAATTTTTTTGAAGATATTTTTATATAATGGCCTGATGGAAGAGATTTGATATTTTTAAAAAAAGTTGAACTATCCTTTGATAATTGTTTATATCCATAAAGCAAAAAATTATTTATTTTATTATTATTAATTTGATAGTTTTTTTTAGATAAAGATTTTATAAATTTTACTTCTGAGCCAAATATAAAATTCCCATCAATATTGCTATATAATAATGGTTTTTCTCCAAATCTATCCCTGGCCAAAAACATTTGGTTTGTTTTATTATTATAAATAGCAAAACTCCACATGCCCTCCAATAAATCAAGACATTTTTCTTCATAAATTATGTAAAGCCACAATAAAACTTCTGTATCTGAGTTGGTTTTTAATTTAATTTTTTTTTCAATGAGAATTTTTTTAAGCTCTCTATAATTATAAATTTCACCATTAAAAGTGATAATATAGTTATTTATTCTAAATGGTTGATTAGATCTTTTGTTTAAATCAATAATACTTAATCTAGAATGTAGTAGATAAACATAATTCTTTTTAAATTTATTATCATAATAATCTGAAAAATCCGGTCCTCTATTTTTCATCAAATCTAAAGTTTGGAGAATATTCAACTTTTTAATATTAGTAGTTCCAAAAGCTCCTGCTATGCCACACATCTAATTAATCTTTCTAAATAAAATTTAAATTATTTTTCTTTATATATATCTCAAAAATTCCACACATAATTACTTAAATTTCTTTTTATTTTTTATAATCTTTTCTAATTTTTCAACAGAAATTTTTCCGTTGTATCTAAGAAACTCAAGATCATTGAGATCAATTTTTTTTTTTAGGTTATTTGAATTTTTTAAAAAAATATATCTTCTATATAGTTTTCTATTTTTATATTGCTCAGTATTTTGGAATTTTTTATTTTTTAACAATTCATGAATGATTTTTGATTTTTCAACTATAATTTTTAAATCTTTATAATCTGCTGACAATGAATGGTCTCTAAATTTTGATAATTTTTTGTTAATAGTAAAATGTTTTTCTAGAACTTTTGCACCTAAGGAGATTGCACAAATAGGAGCGTCAATTCCAGTTGTATGGTCTGAATAGCCAATGTTAAATTTTGGATATTTTTTTTTTAAATATTGTATTTGAGATAGATTTGCCTCAGAATTTTTTAATGGATAAGAGGAATTACAATGTAATAACGAAACATAATTATGACAATTTTTATCAATTTTATTTATAAAATTAACTAATTTATTTATTTCTTTGTTAGAACAAAGACCTAAAGAAATAAAAGTTGGTTTTTTTTCTTTCAATATTTTTTCAATGAAAAAGTAAAAATTATTATCAGTAGATGAAATTTTAAATAATTTAAGCTCTTTTTTGTATTTATCAAAGCTTTCTAAATCAAAAAAAGTCCAAAATAATAAAATTTTTTTTTTTTTGGAAAATTGAATTAATTTTTTAATCTCAAAATCCTTTAGCTGAAATTTTTTGTATTTTTTTATTTGTTCTTTTTTTAAAAAAAATTTTTCTGGCACAATATGTTGAAGTTTAACAGCGTCTGCTCCAGCTTTATTTGCTGCAACTATCATTTTTTTTGCTAGAATATAGTTTCCCTCGTGATTATTTCCTATCTCTGCAATTATAAATGTTTTATTTTCTGATATTAAACTATTTTTCATAATAATGATAAACTTCATAGGATTTATATTTTTTAAATCCGTTGTTTTTGTAAAAAATATTTGCAGCTTTATTTTCTCTATAAGTACCAACTAAAATATTTTTATAATTAGCAAATTTAAATTCTAAGAAATTAATCATTTTTTTACCAATTCCTTTACCACTAAAATTTTTTTTTAAAGTTATTAAATCTATAATTATATTTTCTTTTTCTTTTTTTATACACAACAATCCAATTAATTTATTTCTTATTTTAACTGAAAAAATAGTTTTATTTTTAATATTTGAAAAATAAGATGAAATCCAATTAGATCTTATTTTTTTTAAAATATTGTCCGAAATTCTTTTATCTAAATCAAATCTGCTTGATTTCATATTTTTAATACATATTTCGATTAATTTTTTTTTTTCTTTTTTTACTGAAAGTAAAAGTGACAAGCTTTCAGATTTAAAATCTGGTTTTTTTTTTATTTTTTTTTTAAAAATAATATTTTCACCAACTTTAATAAAATTAGGATTAAATTTTTTAAAATTTTTTTTTATTTTTTTGAAAGTGATTAATGTTTTGGGTTTTATTTTTTGTTGATTAGATAAAAAATTTATACTCTTTACATTATAGCACTTTATTCCAGTTACTTTACTGAGCCATTGATCTTTAATTAGCATCAAAATTCTTCTTAAAGAAATTTTTATACCAATCTATGTATTTTTGATATCCTTTTTCTAAAGACCACTCAGACTTATATCCTAAAAGCTCCTGCGATTTTAAATTTGATAAAGTTCCTCTGATAGGAACTAATTTACTTCTATCTTTAAATTCTACCTCAATTTTATTAAAATTATTTTTTAATATTTCAATTAAATCAAGAATTCTTCTCCCATTTCCATAGGTAATATTAAATATTTGATTATAAGCTTTTTCATTTAAAATTGACTTTGTAATTCCCTGAATTAGATCTTGTATATAAGTAAAATCCAACTTCTCTTCTCCTAAACCGTTTATTGAAATTTTTTTTCTGAATAAAGCATTTTCTATAAAAATTTGACCCACTCTTCTACTAATGCATCTTTCACCATAAAGTGCGGACGGTCTTATAATTGTATAGTTTAAATCAAATACTTGACTATATGCGTTGATGATTTTTTCAGCAGAATATTTTAAAGCTCCATAAATACCAATTGGAGAACAATTTGTTTCTTCATCTACTTCTTTGCCATCAAAGTTACCATAAACCATGCTTGAAGACATAAAAATAAATTGTTGGACTGATTTAGAAAATTTAATTGCATCTAATACGTTTTCTAAAGTTCTTAGACTGTGATCAAAGGTATTGTAAGGGGTTTTATTTGATCTATCTGCGTGTGATACAGCGGCTAATTGTATAACTACATCTGGATTTATTTCATCAATATTTTTTGATATTGCATGATAATCTCTTGCATCCTGGACTATTAGATTACAATCAGTCTTTTTAATTAGATCAACTCTTTCATCCAAAACCTTTTTGGATAATTCTGGATGAGGAACATTGTCTTTGTTATCAATAAGTGTGATTAAGTTATTTACGCCAAAACTGTCAATAATATAAACTTTACAACCCTTTTTAATTAAATCTAAAGATAGATTGTGACCAATAAAGCCACATCCACCTACTAATAAAATTTTTTTATCTTTCATATTTATCAAAAACCTTAATAATAATTTTTACTATTTTTTTTATGTCCTTAACAGATAAATGAGGTCCAATAGGTAAATTTATAGAACTATTGCTTATTAAATTTGATATTTTAAAGTTGTCTTTTTTTAATTTTAGTTTTTTTTTGTAATAATCTAATAATGGAACTGGTTTAGGATAGTATATACTTGTGCCTAATCCATAAGAATTAAGTTCTTTGATAATTAACTCTCTATATTTTAAATTTTTTTTGTTTACTAATATAGAAAAGCAATAATAAGAGCTTTGAAAATTTTTATTTTCTAGATGACTTAGGATCTTAAAGCTTTCAAAGTTTTTTAAACTATTTGACAAAAAGGCATAATTTTCTTTTCTTATTTTTAAAAATTTTTTTATATATTTAAGCTGATTCCTTCCTATAGCTGCATTTATTTCTCCCATTCTAAAATTAAATCCAAATTCATCTACATCATATAATCCTGGAATTTTTCTCTGATTTAAATTTTTATTGTATCCAAAAGCTCTTTTTTTTCTAATTTTTTGTGAAAAACTTTTATTTTTTAGAATTATCATACCACCCTCACCTGTTGTAATATGTTTTACAGGATAAAAAGAGAAAAAACCTGCATCACCATATAATCCAACATGCTTATTTTTAATTTTAGAACCAAGTGCAAGCGCACAATCCTCTAAAACAAATAAATTATATTTTTTTGCTAATTTCATTATTTTCAACATATCAACTGGATTACCAAGATAATGTACAACTGTAATGGCTTTTGTTTTTTTGTTAATTTTTTTTTCAATAGCATTAATATCTATATTTCCCGTTGTAATTTCACTATCTATAAAAATAGGTTTTGCGCCACAGGAAATTATTGCGTGGGCAGTTGCAACATGGGTTTGGGAAGAAACTATTACCTCGTCACCTGTAGAGATTTTCAATACTTCATAAAAAAGTTGCATACCTGTTGTACATGAAGAAACTGAAATTGCATCCTTAGCTTTTGTAAATTTTGCAAAATCTTTTTCGAAATTATCTATATTTTGACCATGAACCAGTTTCCCAGACTTCATAATATTTTTAATATCTTCTATATATTTTTTTGTATCAAATATTGGTTTTCCAAAAGGATATTTCATATAATTTCTAAATTTAGTTTTTTATAATTAATTTTTATCTCTTTATTTTTTTTAAAAGATTTTTCAATCGCAAAACATACCAACATCACCTTTGCAACCTCCTCATATTTAGGTAAATTATTATTTTTTAAGTTTGAGTTAAATTGATTAATAAATTTTTTCAATATTTCTGATTTATTGTATTTTTTCTCAAATTTTATTACTTTTGAATTTTCTTCATTACTATCATTATTAAATATAATCTTTGATTTATCATAATCTTTAAAAAAGGTTCCATCTTTACCAAAAAATTTAAGTTGATGATGATGACGAGTTTTACATCCAAAATTTGCAGAAATCTTAGATATTATTCCACTTTTAAATTTTAAAATTGATACTACCAAATCTTGATACTTAAATTTGGAATTCTTAGTTACTATTTTATTTGAACTTGCATATACAGAATTGGGATATTCGTTTAAATTATTACAAATAATATCTATCAGGTGAACTGCCCCTCCAGATACAACTGAATAAAATGGAATTTTACCTCTCCATCCTTTAATAATTTTATTCAACCTACCGTAATTATAATCACCTTCACAATAAAAAATTTGTCCGATTTTTTTTTTATCAATAATATTTTTTATATATTTATATTCTTTAACTGAGCGTAAAATTAAATTTGATGAAAACCTAATAGACTTATTTTTTTTAATAAAATTATCAATATTCTTTAATTGCTTTAAATTCTGACAGATTGGTTTTTCACAAAAAACACTTTTATTATATTTAATTGATTTGAGTATTTGTTTTGAATGATCATTATCATAAGAACATATTAAAACTAAATCGATCTGTTTATCTCTGAATATTTCGTTTTCAGAAGAAATCCATTTTGCTTGTTTGATACTATTTTTAAATTTTTTTTTAATCTCGTAATTTTTTTCATAAATATATTTTAAGTTAGTATTTTTATTTCTTATCAAAAATTCTGCTTGTATTTTTCCGATATTTCCAAAGCCTATTATTGCGCAATTAATGATTTTCATGAATATTTTTTATTAACAATTTTTGAATAATTTTGTCTTAAATATTTAAGATCATCTTCTGTATCAACACATAAATTTATTTTAGAAAAATTTTGTGAGGCAAAAAAATTATAAATTTTAAAATGATTAAAATTTTTATAAAAATAAGTCGTCACGTGTTCTTTCTCGTGATTTGAAAATTTACCTAAATATTTTTCTATAATTGATTTTTTAATTATCTCAAATGATAATCCTTTCGGATAAGTTCTTGGAAATACATTGGTAATTATATCGAAATTTGATTTTTTTGATAAATTTATACCATGATCTATAAGTTTATGATCTAAAAAAGGACTGTCACAAGATACTCTGATAAATTTTTTTAAATTATATATTTTTGAAACTTCAAGAAATCTCAATGCAACATTATTTAAACTTCCTCTGAAAAATTTAATTTTTTTTGATAAACAAAATTTTTCAATATCATCATCTTGTTTATATTTTGAGGTAGCAACAAGAATATTTGTAATTTTTTTTGATTTTTTTAATTGATTAATTACTCTTTCTATTATCATCTGATTATTTATTCTTTTAAAAACTTTTCTTTTTAATCTTTTCGATCCACAACGAGCCTGAATAATACAATACATATTTATAAAGTTAATATTTTTATTTTTTTTAAATCTTTGTTTTTTAGAATATTTTTTACATCAAATATTAAAGATTTTTTTTTCATTATTTTAATAAAATATGATTTGTTTAATTTTAAAAATTCATTATGTTTAACCGTTATAATCAAACAATCTAATTTTCTTGTAAATTTATCTACAAATATATCTTTTATAAATTTTTCTTTTAGATCATTTATTGTGACTTTAGGATCAATTATTTCCAATTTAAAATTTTTTTTTTTAAAATAATTGACTATCTTAAAAACCTGGCTATTTCTTATATCTCCACAATTTTCCTTAAATGACAAACCCATTATTCCTAAATTATATCTTTGAGAAGAATTTTGCTTTTTATTTATATCATCTAAATTTCTTTTAACTTTTTTTGATATAAATAGCGCCATGTTTTCATTTATTTTTCTTCCTGATGAAATAACATTAGGAACATATCCAACTTGTTCAGATTTATATTTTAAATAATACGGATCAACACTTATACAATGACCACCAACCAATCCTGGTTCTATATTAATAAAGTTCCATTTAGTGTTAGCTGCTTTTAAAACATCAAAAGTGTTAATTTTAAGTTTATCAAAAATTACGCTTGCCTCATTAATTAAAGATATATTCAAATCCCTTTGCATATTTTCTAGAATTTTTGCTGCTTCTGCTGTTTTGATATTTGGTGCTTCAAATAAGCCTGATTTAATTATTTTCCTATAAAGATATTTTATCCTTTTCAAAGTTTTTGGACTTGAGCCACTAATAACTTTTACAATATTTGTTAAATCTTTAGATTTAACACCTGGACTTATTCTTTCAGGACTATATCCAACAAAGAAATCTTTATTTAATTTATAATTTGAAATTTTTTCTATTAAAGGTATTAAAATTTCTTCTGTCAATCCTGGATAAACTGTACTTTCATAAATTACTACAGAATTTTTTTTTAACTTAGTTGATAAAGTTTTTGTTGCTTCAATTAAGGGTTTTAGATCTGGTGTTTTATTTATTTTAATTGGTGTTGGAACTGTTATGATAAAGTAGTCAATATTAGATAAATCAGATATATTTTTAGTAAAATTTACTTTACAATTTTTTAAACTTTTTTGATTTATCTGTCGATTTTTATCAATACCAGCTTTAAGTTGGTTAATTCTGTTATTATTAATATCATAACCTACAACATTGAAATATTTTGAAAATTCATATGCTAGAGGCATCCCAACATAACCAAGTCCAATTATACAAATTTTTTTTTTTGATTTTAACAATTTTTTTTCCAATTTACTTTTTTATTCAATGAATAACTTCCATATATAAAAACTCGTTTATTTTTTTCAGTTAGTAACTCACTTGCAGCATGATAAGAATTAGGTGTTGAAAGAAATGCAACTAATGTACCTTGTTTAGGATAAATTAACTTTTCTAAACCAAGTGACTTATTATTTGGAAATCTTGGAAATGAATTTTGATGCTGACTAAAATTATTTTTATAATTATAAAGCTCAAATGCACCTCCATCTTCCTCTTTAAAACTATTAAGATAGATTAAAAAATTTAGTATTCTTGTTTCTCTATCTCTATGAGGCTCCCTATAATAACCTTTTCCAGAAACTGAAAAATCAAAATCTAAATTTAGACTTGTATTTAAAATTTTTATAGAAACTAAAAATTTAATTAACTTTTCAGTAATACTGTCATACTGTTTGCCATAATAGTTTTGTGAAAAATTCTCTAAATTTTCCTCAGTAGTCCAGTCAATTTTATCAGTATCAAAGTAATTATAAATTTTTTTAAAAGTATCTATGTCATTCAAGAATTTAAATATTTCATGCGAATTATAATTTGTATTAATAATTTTTTTGAAATTCTTTGATCCTTTATTAATTCTTTCACGATTTATCATTACTTTATCATCAATATTTTTAAAATTTAATATTTCATCTTTTAAACATCGTGAAAAATTATCAGATAAAAAATTTTCTATAACTAAATGTGGCCAAGGCTTGTAAAATATTTTTGGATTATTTAAATTCATTTTTTTAAAAATTTATTTTTATTTTTGAAAATATATTCAGCAAAGTAAAAATCTTCAAACTCATCAATATCAATACCTTCTAATCTTGATAACTCATAAAAATATGGTTTTTTTCCAATTCTATTTTTTGTACTTATGTAATTTTCTCTTGATGACAAAAATACAGCACTGTTAACTCTATTTAAGGGTTTTGTTTCTTGTGTTTTAGGCCATTTTACTTTTTTACTATCATAATTTATAGGCTTTTTATCATCCCATACAAAACCTCTTAACTCAGTTGTAGTCATTAAGGAGTCATAATTTTTTTTTATGATTTTTTTATATTTCTTAATAATTTTTTCATAAATATTGTTATTAACAAAAGGTGAGGTAACGTGTGTCCATAATATGTGTCCGTCTGGAATTAAGTCTGAAGCATGATTAATAAGTTTTTGAGTGGTTGTTTTGCTGGTTGATAAAGTCTTATCACTTCTTCTGTGAATAATTATTTTATGACTGGTTAATTTTTTAACAAATTTTATTATTTTTTCATCATTAGTTGATAAGTAAATTTTATCGATTAATTTACATTTTATTAAATGGTTAATTTTAATTCTTAATAAACCATGATCTATATCTGCAAATTTTCTTTTATTTTTGTTTTTAACTCTTGAGCTACTTTTCTTGCAAGGCAAAAATACATTTATTTTTATTTTATCTGACATGTTTGAAAATTGACTCTTTAATTAAATTAATATTTACATTTGAAACTAATTTTGGTTTCCCTATACCATCTAGAAGAACATATCTTATGCCAGAATGATTCTTTTTTTTATCCTTAGAAATATTATTAAAAATTATTTCAGAAATTCCTTTTTTGCTTTTTGAAAATTTTTTAATTTTAAGAGGCATTCTAAATTTTTTAAAAATTTCAATATGATCATTGTAAAGATTGCTCACCTTAAAATATTTTTCAGCTATAAAAGATACACAAAGCATCCCTAATGCAACAGCCTCACCATGCCTATAGTGCTCTAATTTTAATGGGAAAGAACTTTCAATTGCTTGGCCTATCGTGTGACCATAATTAAGAAACATCCTTACGTTTTTTTCTCTTTCATCTTTTGTTACATGATATAATTTTATTTTGATTATTCTTGAAACCATATTTAAAATAATTTTTTCATCTTTTTTTAATATTTTTTTTGAATTTCTTTTTAAAAAGTTAGCCTCTTTTGAACTTGAAATTAATGCGGATTTAATTACCTCAGCGAGCCCTGACAAAAAATCTCTACTAGGCAGAGATTTAATAAAAAAATAATCACAAATAATCAATTTTGGGTGGTAATAGTTGCCTATGGCATTGATATTATTGTTATAATTTATTGCAACCTTTCCTCCAACACTGCTATCTATTTGTGCTGTTAGTGTTGTGGGAATTTGAACCAAATTTAAACCTCTATAATATATAGATGCAGCAAATCCACCTAAATCTCCAATTGTTCCTCCTCCAAAAGCTAGAAGAGTTGAGTCTTTGGAAAATTTATTTTTCTCCAAAACATCAATTATTCTTAGTAATGTTTTAAGTTCCTTGCATTTTTTACCTGCTACTACCTTAAAAAAAATACATTCAAAATTTTTACTTTCTAAAATTTTTGTTATTTTTTTTTGAAATTTTTTAGCTAAAAATTTGTCAATCAAAATCAAAATTTTTTTTGATTTTGTAAATTTTGATACCTCTTTTGGTATTATATTTAATATTCCTGACCCAATGAAAATAGGATATGAAAAATTTTTAGATTTTGCTAATATTTTCATAATTTTTAATTCGCGCTCCAACCACCATCAATGAAAATATTATTTCCAGTTATATAAAGTGAATTGTTTGATAATAGAAATAAGATCAAATCAGCTACTTCTTCACAGTCTCCCCATCTTTTAAGAGGAGTTTTGGAAAGAGTGAATTTATATAAATCAGGTAAATTTTTTTTAAATTTTCGTGCATAACTACTTTTAACAAATCCAGGAGACACAGAATTCACTCTTATTTTTTTTCCTGCTAATTCAATTGCTAATGACTTTGTCAAACCTATTAGGCCAGCCTTTGATAAAGCATATCCACTTAAATCTTTAAATCCGTGTGGACCAACTATTGACGAGATATTTATTATAGAACCTGTATTCTTGTTTATAATTTTTAAAAAATTTTGTGTTAAAAAAAAAATTGATTTTAAGTTTACCTCATAAATATTATCAAGATCATATTTTGAAATACTATCAAATTTTTTTCTTTGTCTCATTCCAGCGTTATTTATAAGCCCATCAATTTTAATCATTTTTTTTTTAACATGCTCAAAAAAAAGCTTTCTATCTTTTTCAAAAGAAACATCTCCGCAAAAACTAAATACCTTTTTTGACGAAAATTTTTTTTTTATTTTATTAATATCTATTTTTGACCTAGTAATAATTGCAATGTTTGCATCTGCATCATATAGCCTCTGAAGTGTTGCAAAGCCGATACCCTTTCCGGCACCAGTCAGCACAAAATTTTTGTTTTTAAAATTGAAATTTACTTCTGATTTATTCATTGTTTTTTTTTGAATTTATTTTGGTCTAACTCTTCTTTTAATTCATCGTACTCTTGCATTTTTCTCTTCATAAAATTTAAGGTTAGTTGCATCCTTTCGTTAATACCTTTTGGTGTTAAAATGTATTGTAATGAATTAAATTTATTTTCTTTTTGCTTAAAGTTTTTAATTTTAATCAAACCTTTTTTTCTTAATTCTTTAATACAATAATTTAACTTACCCAAACTAAATCCAAGATCTTTAGCCATTTTTCTTTGACTATTTTCTGGAGAATTGGAAATTTTTCTTAAAACCTCAAATTCATCTAATTTTTTATTCATGTTCAATAATTGAACATATAGTTCAATTTTTGAACGGTCAACATAATAATTAATCTAAAATTTTTAAAATCTTTTCAGCAACAATTTTGTGTCCATTAATGTTGAAATGCATGTCTTTCTTAAGAAAATAATTGTCGATAAATTTTAATCTTTCAGAGACAGTTTCTCTGTCAGTTTCAAAAAATGCATCAGAAAGATTTATAAAATCTATATTATTTTCTTCAGCCCATCTACTCCATATATACGACTGTTTAAAGTTATTATCGTTTCTAAAAATTTGGCCTGGCCAAGGATATACCACAATAGTCAACTTCGCATTATTATCTTTTAACATTTGATTTAAAAGTGCTAAATATTTTTTACACAATTCAACACCTTTATAGCCCTGCTTCTCATAATAATTCTCATCAAATGTCCAAAGATTTGCTTGATGATTAATTATAAATCCATAGTTTTCATAAAATTTTTCTTCATCATTATTTTTTTTTTTAAAAAAGTTTTTGATATTTTTTGAAATAAAAAAAAGGACTGTGGTATTTTTAATTACAAAACTTTTAATATTATAAACGATTTGCTCAAATTCATTTTTTACAAATGGATTTGATAAATTTGTTTGATTAACAACTTTTTCATTTTTAACTTTATATCTGTATAATTCATCATAAGGATCAGAAATATCGATAAATAAATACATTTCAGAAAATTTCATATTATAATTTTCAATAAAATATTTTGTTTTATAGAAATATATTGAAGGAGAATATGAAACAGCTGACAAATTAATTATTTTTTTTTGATCTTCTAGTTTTTTAGTCAATATACCTGCAAATGAGTTTTTATAAGGCACTCCAGCACCCTGTGTAAACGAATCACCCATAAATATTATATTTGTTTTATCTTCTAAATTTATTTTAGTTTCATTTTTCAGTGTGATTAAACCATATTTATTTGTAAAAATAATTTCATCAGAGTGACCTTTTCCTTCATAATTTTTTTTAAGCTCATGATGATAAATTTCATTGATGGTCATAGAATTATTTTCACTATATAAATTTAACTTAATTATTTGATAAGATTTTGTAAAAAAAATATCTAATATTAGAAATATAATAAATATAGATAAAATTTTGATTATTTTCATAAATTTTCTAATACTTTATAAAAATTATTATTACGATCAAAATTAATCATATAATTTTCATTATAATTTACGTAAGAATTACTATCTTTTGGTATAAATATTTGAACTGGTTGTTTTTCAATAAAATTATTTTTGTCAAAGTCATAACTATTTAAATTTGAACACTTAACTACTTTTTTTTTACAATAAATATAATTTAAGTCAGAAAGAAAGACTTCGTCATCAATGAACTCGATATTAATATTTTTTTGGTTAATATTTTTAATAAGCAATAAGGATCTAAACCTGCCATAAGAAAAATATTTATTTTTGTTAATTTTAACATTATTTGGATATTTTTCATAAAATTCCTTACGTCTTCCATGATCAGATTTTATAATAATAGTTGTTTTATCATAAATTTTTTTCTTTTTTAAATTATCGATAATTGGAAAGATTAATTTAATCAAACATTTTGTTATTTCAATATCTTTAAAATTAGGTTTATTTAATTTCCAATCTTTGTCGTAGAATTTATAATTACAATTTCTATCAAAATTTATAGGTGAATGTGTAAAATCAAAATGTAAAAATTTTATAAAATTTTTTTTTGATTCATAATCAACAATAATATTCTTACTAATTCTTAAATAATCAAAGTATGTATCAAAATTTAGTGAATAAAGGTTTTCTTTCTCATAAAGCTTTTTAAAACTTTTGTTGAAAAAGAAACTTGAGACCATCTTGGCCCCATACGAAGATAAATATCTAGCGGTACTTTGAATAAATATTTGTTTAATGTGATAAAAAAGATTATTTATTTTTTTAGATTGATCTAGAGAATAATTTATATATTTGTTGGCCCCTTTACCAAAATTACGAATATACTGGCCGTAAGTATCAAGGACAAAATTGCTATTTTTATCAATTTTTTCTGCATTTTTACGAATTACTTCTAAATACTCTCTCTGATTCATGCTATCACTTTTAAAAATTTCTTTTCCATAGATTTCTAAATTTGTAGAAATCCATGTTCCGGTAGAATTAGAATGGGCATTTTTATAAAATGTAAAATCTTTCAAAAATTCTCTGTTTGTTTGATTGAAGTTTAATTCATTAAAAAAAATATCACTAGATATTCCATCAAAACTCAAAACCAATAAATTTTCTTGATTTGAAAATTTAAATAAATTCTCAAATTTTTTAGTTTCATAATTAGTTTTTAATGTAATAGCAAGTAACAACATTATTAATAATGTGTACATCCAAATAAAGTGTTTGAGGTAAGTATAATTTTTAAAATTTTTATCAAAAAATTTTGTAATAAAAAAAATTAAAATTAATTTTATGCAATTTAATAAATATAAATTAATAGATATTTTGTTTTTTAAATAAATATCAATATGTCCAGATACAGGAAAAAAAATGCCTAAAAATATTAATGCTACTAAAATTAATTTTAATAAAAAATTAATTTTTTTATGAAGTTTAAAGAATATTAAGTAAAAAAGTATTGAAAATAAAAATACTAAAATTAATAGTTTAAAATAATTTATAATACCAAAGAAATAAAATAGATCAAAACTTTCATAATGTACTTGAAGAGGTATTGAAATAAATATCAACAAAAAAATCAAAAAAAATTGTTCAAAACAATTTTTTTTATCAATAAAATTCATTTTATCTAAAAATTTTATTAAAAACTTTTTTTAAATTTTTATCATCCATAAAGCTATAGTAATGACTGGATTCATTACGAACTTTTTTTTCTATAATATTCTCAAAATCAAATTTACTCTCTACTAAATCTAAAAAAAGAGATCCTCTAATTAATGGATCAATGAAACTAAACCAAAATCTATATAATTTTTTTACATCTTTACTTATAAAAATATTTTTATCAAATGTCGGTAAATTTATTTTTTTTCTACTAATAATAATTCCATTATCAATTTTCTTATTCATAAAAAAAGATGATACACCAAAGTAATCTGTTTTTAAAACATGCCATAAACTGCCATCAGCACCTTTTATATTTGGTAAATATCCAGGATGAATGTGAACAAATTTATGATTACAATCTAATATCTCTCTCAAAATTTGACTGCCAGTATTAAAGATATAACTCTTACTCAGGTCATTTAATTTTTTTATAACAATATCGCTATTTATGTTTTCTGAATTACAATAAAAAATATTTTCGGACACGTGAAACATATTTTCAAAATTATACATATTCAAAAAAAAATTTTCCTCAAATCCAAAATAAAGCTCAACTTCTCTAACCAGTTTTTTTAAATTTCTATCTTTTAGAAAAATCAAGGGATAATAATTTTTATTTCTATAATTTAATATAGCATTTAATTTTTTTGTTAATAAAAAATTTTTTTTTTGTAGGTAGATTAAGTTTTTAAACTTAATATTTTTTTTTTTTAAAATATAAATGTAACATCTGCTAATTGGATTATCATCAATTATTATATTTATATCTAAATTCATATTCAATTTAATAAAACAACTTACTAAAATTTTTAATACTTTTTTCTCTATCTAATAAATCTTCTCCATTTATCAAATCTAGAACTTTTTCTACATCATTAATATTGATAATTTTGGATATATTTTCCCTAGCAAAAATTTCTATAGGGTCTGACGAAAATTTATAATTTTCCTTATTTCTAATTTTTTGATTGGTATTAATTAGAATTGGTTTTTTTTTTTTATTAATGCAAATTCTATAAATATTCCCGACCAATCAGATATTAAATTATCAAATTCTTCAAGGTTAACTTCATCATTTAAATCAACATCTATATTATTTTTGAACAAATCTTGAACTGAAATTTCTTTTTTTTTCAATGACATTGGATGAGGTCTTAAAACATAATTTATTGAATTTTTCTTAAGCAAATTTGCAATTAAAATATGCAAGTTAGCCTCATAAAAATTAGTGTGCCAGGTTGGTGCTATTAATACTCTTTTTTTAAAAAATCCTATTTTTGAAGAATTTTTTTTTTTATTTTCCAAAAATAAATACTTTGATTTAAAGACCTTAATATTTTTTTTATATATCCTATTTATTTCATAAATTTCTTTCCTTTGAAATTTATTAACTGCTTGAACAACATCAAAATCTAAAAATGCACTTTTATCATAGATATGAGTTAAACTTAATGGAGAATGCTGAATATAAATATATTTACATTTTTTATTTTTGGATTTTTGAAAAATGGAATTATTTAAATCAGGTGTAGAGCAAATAACATAATCTGTATCTAGCATTAAAAAAATTAATCTTCTAAAAAAATTAGTTTTAAAAATATAAAAATTTTCTAAATTTTCTGCTTCAATACTTTCAAATGATATTATTTTTGATCTACCATATCTTTTGTTGAGATATGGTTTTAAAAATTGATAAATAAATTTATTCTCAATAAAAAAAGTATGGTTTGAATTTATTGACAAGTACTTATAAAAGTTTTTAAAATCTGAGATAAAATTGTTCAATTTAATTTTTTATATAATTTTTATAATCATCAATATCATCAAACTCATACCAATCTTTTTTATACTTAATACATTTTATTTTCATTCCAAAATTTAAAATTTTGTCTAAAAATTTTGTTAAATGCATTTTTTCCTTATTTTCTATACTTTCATAAACGTTTATTATTTTTTTAATTTTTGATTTAGGGATAAAAATTAAACCCATATATTGATATTCAACTTTTTTTAAAAGTTTAATTTTTTGTCCGATTTTTTTTAGATTTAGCTTTTTATCTACCTGAAGATTTTCAGCATCTTGATACATATTTTTTTTTCTAACTTTCCAAATTTTTTTCCAATTAGATAAAATAGGTAAATAAATATTGTTTTTTTTTTTTATTAGAATTTTGCAAATACTTTTATCATACCATATATCGCTATATGAGATAATTGCGTTATCATTAATTTTTTTTAATGCTAGTATCATTGAATATAACATTTCTTTTTTATTATAATCTTTATTAAAAATAAAATTGATATTTTTATATCTTTTTAATTTATTTTTTATCATGCTTGATTTAAAACCAACTACAATGTTTAACTTTATTTTTTTTGAAAATGAAAAGTTTTTTATCAATTTTTCTATTAAAGATATTCCTTTAAAATCTAACAAACATTTTGGTTTTCTTAAAATTTTATAAATTCTAGAACTTTTTCCAGCTGCTAAGAAAATAACATTCATTTTATTTTAAAAAAAAGTTTAAAAAAATTATCAACTTGCTTTTGGGATCCATTTTTTCTCTCTGGATGGAACATTATGCATGAAATTCTCTTATGTTTATGTTCTGCCATCTCGATACTTTGATCTTTGTGTCTGGCTACAATATTAAATTTTTTTGACAAACTGTGGATACAATAATTGTGAAAAGAATTCACTTTTAATTTAAGATTTTTTGTATATTTAGATTTTTCAATGTTCAAATTGTGTTTTTTTCTTACATGATTTTTAGAAAATTTGAGTGTGCTTTTAAAATAGTGAGCAATTAACTGAAATCCCCTACAAACACACAATATAGGGATTTTTTTTTTAAAAAAATATTTGAAAAGTCTAATTTCATTTGCATCTCTAAAAATATTTTCTTTATTCCTTTTTTTTAAATGAAGGTCGTTTCCTCCAGAAAATATAACTCCATCTATCTTCATTTTTTCAAAAAATTTATTTGAAAAATAATAGTTATAAGGAATTAAATTAAATCCTATTTTCTTTGCATAATCTGTCCAATCTTTGGAAAGAGCAAAAGCATATCCTCTTTTTTTGGAATAGAATACAGTCTGAGTTACTAAAATATTTTTCATTAATTTATTATTTTAAAATTTTTTTGCTCACAATCTAGCTCTAGAAAATTTGAGTTTTTTATCTTCTCAAAATCGCTATTCCCTACACCTATAACGGCTGGAATTGATAATTCCAAACATCTTATAGCCATATGTGAATTTGCTCCACCATATTTTGTTACCAAACCTCTAATATTGTGAGAAAAAATAAAATCATAACCAGGGTCGGCATTATCAATTAAAACTATTTTATCTTTTATTTTTTTGAAGTTTATAGAATTGTTAAGATAAATATTTCTACCACTTATTCGCTTTGAAGTAATAAAGTTACCTTTTGTTAGACTTAATTTTTGAAAATAAATATCTTTTTCACTTGCAATAAAATCAGGAAAAACAATTTTTTTTGTTATACTAAATGACTTTTTATTATTTCTAATTTCCTCTTTTAAAATTTGAGATAATTTTCTAGTTTCTAAAACAGAATAGGAATTTATAATCTTATCAATTGAAATATATTCCAATTCTTCTCTTTTAATACCTATTTGCTTACCAAGTTTATTTAAACTAGAAAAAATTTCATTTATAGATTTTGAGAAAATAAATTTAAAATACTCTCTAAATTGGATTGATTTATTAAGAATATTAAAAAAATTTTTAGAGGTAATATTAATATTATTTTTTTTTAATAAATCCGATATTTCTTTATGTTTTTTCTTGCTTAATACAAATTTTTCTTTTTTCAAAATCCTATTATTGCTAACTGATTTGGAAAAATAAATATTAAAGCCCTCTTTATAATTTAAAGAGTTTATTGAATATGTAGATGGTCTTAGATGACCAAATTTTTTTATAAATAATTTTTTTTGTGTCTTATCTTTTAAGGCTTTTTTTGATAAACCAAATATTTCTTTAGTTATAGTTGGAATACTTTCATATAGTTTTTGAATATCTAATTCATTCAACAATTTTTTTTCTATAAGATTTCTCAGTATTTGCGTAGTCACAAATGCCATTCGCGCAGCCCCTGCGAAAGGAAGAGTTCCAAAGTTTTTACAATCTTCAATAAGAAAAAATATTTTTTGAATTTCACTTAAACGTGATTTTTTTAACGCATTAATCTTTAAGTCAAGAGAATTAATTTTTTGTAATTCTTGCTTAAATATATATCGACTATTCAATAATAAATTTTGAGTAAGTTGCTTTAATTTTTTTTTATAAATTTTTTTTTCTTGTAAGTTTAAAAAATCGATTTTTTTATCATCATTTTTAAGATCATAACAAGTTAACAACAGGTCAAATTCTATTTTGTCATGCAAATAAGGTTTTGATTTAAGTTTATTTAAATAATTGTTTACTAATTTATTTTCTAAATTTACATTTAAGCCTTTTGGTAAAAAAGAATTTATATCTGTTCGTAAATCTATAAATGGAGTTCCAGCTAAATTTACCATTAGTATATTGGGGAATGTATCTTTATAACCATAATCTTTTCTTTGAATTCTCCAAATTTTGTTAGTGATTAGTTCGGAATACAGGCTTATCGCAAGCGGCTTTGGTTTGTTTCCAATCATTTCTGCAGGGTTCCAATCTGACATGTTACTAAAATATGTGGTTTTGCCAGATAAAGTTGGATTTTTATTTTTCAATTTAATTATTTTTTTATTCAGGTTTACTAAGGCTTTATCTATCTCAATATCATCGTTTTTTGATTGCTTAATGGGAAGTTTTCTACACTGGAATAAAAACCAAGTGTTATTTTTATATGCAAACTCAATATCTAATCGATCTGATTTAGAATAACTCTCAATAATTTTAATTTTTTTTAAAAATTTATAAAACTTTTCTGAATACTTTATTTTATCTCTATAAACATATTCGCATTGCATTGTTGGGTTGTTTGAACCAGATGTCACTAAGTTTGTTTTTCCAGACTCATCATAGTTAATTACATAATAAGGGGAATTATAATTTGCCTCCCTTGTAAAAATTACACCTGAAAATATTGGCCTCTCTATAAATTCTTGAACCAGAATTTGGTCATTAGGGGATTCAAATTTTTCAATTATCTTTTCAATACTTTTTAATATCTCTTTTCTTTCAATATTTATGTTTGAGAAGCTTAGATATTTGCCAGCATTAGTTTGGCCTATTTTATCTTCATCTATTGAGGATGATCTAATAATTAATTTTTTTTTTTTAAAAATCCTTTTTAAATTAAGAAAAATTTTTTCTTTATCATTAAGATAATCAGATTTTTTAAAATAAACAAAATTTGGAATTATAAGTTTTTTGATTTTTTTCTTTTTTAGAAAATTGTTAAGTTTTTTTAATGTCTCTGCTTTTGTAGAATTATTGATCACTTAATAATGATTACTTAATCAATTTTCTTTTTTTTTTTCTTAAAAATACTATTAAAAAAAGTTTTAATTTTACTCCACCAAATTTTAACACCTGCTAAACCAGCGGCTATAGCTGCTAACATCATTTGAATTAAACCACCAGCAGAACCTGGATCTAAGTAAGCATGTGATTTAGTTGTAAATACTACTGACCAAAAAAGAAATGCTAAAATTAATTTTTTCATAACTGTAATTAAACTATCAATATTTTATTTTAATTTAAGATTAAATAAAAAAATTTTTTTCAGTGCATAAATCAAGCCAATTGAGCTATTAGTACTGGTCAGCTGCACGCATTACTGCGCTTCCACATCCAGCCTATCAACG
>MDTE01180011.1_pt1 | contig 28019 bp, 21 predicted proteins | sample 811231 | NCBI WGS metagenome assembly MDTE01 (sample SAMN05326651, study PRJNA326480) | marine metagenome | isolation source: seawater | place: Indian Ocean: Red Sea | collected 2010 | reverse complement strand
TTCGATTGCTGGGCTACGACGCGACCCGCTCGTGACGCTCTTACTTGTTTCGACGGTGTTGGTGTCGTCGATGGCGGTCGCCCTTAATAGTGGAAACATCGGTACAATGGTTCGGCATCGGGACACTGTGATGCCATTTATTGTTTGGTTGAGTGCCGTCGGAGTGGTAGCGATGATGCCGAGTTGGAGGTTACTGCTGTCCTCGAAAGCAATAGCAAGTTCACATCTCAGAAAGAACTTGATGTGGCGCTGATAACTTAGATTGGGGCGGTGGCCTGAGGGAATGGAACTTTTGTGACGTTGATAGACGAGAATGGTCGTATCTTCGGGAAGGTGAATCTTGTTGACCTTTTGGTTGTCATCACCCTTTTTGGTTTGATTCCACTTGTTTATGGTGCGTTTGTCCTTTTTCGTAGGCCTGACCCTCAGCTTCAATCTGTGACGCCATCACAACTGGTTCTAGAAGATACAAGAAGCGTACGCATTACTGGCACGAACCTTCGCCCGAACCTTCGTGTCCGTGTCGGGACGGAGAATACTGAGGCTTTTCTTGTCGAAAGCCAGACAGCAGGCGAGGCGAGGTTGCCTGCCAACTTATTACCTGGCACGTATGATGTCGTTTTGCTAGATGAGGAATTGGAATTAGGCCGATTGACGGATGCCTTGACCATAGAAGCAGTGCAGCAACCGAATCTAAATTCGCTTGTGCCGGATCGTGTGCTCACCGGCGAACCGGACACGCTGCAAGTTACTGGGAATAATCTACGGGTAGGCCTTCAATTGAATTTTTCAGCCCAAGAAAATAACCCAGGCTACGAAACCACCGTAGAGATGCTCGTTGCAAGTTCAACACGGGCGGAAGTCAAACTGCCAGAAAATATGGCTGCCGATACGTATGCCGTTACTCTAGCGGTTCCTCGTGGCGAAGTGTTGTACGAATGGCCTGAACCTTTTGTTGTTACACCAACCCCGGCGATGGTCCATCCGGACTGCAGTCAAGGTGTTCCTTGTGCGGGCGGTGAGAGGGCAGTGCAGGGCGCCCAACAGATCAACATTACCGGTAGAGATTTTGAGTCCTTTATGCAGGCGCATTTTGAGCCCTACTTATCTGTGCCATACAGCGAAGTATATGAGTCGCCTGAACCCATTTTTATTACTGGTGCGGTGAGTGAAAATGAGAGCAAGCCATTTGGTGAGTCTACGCATAATGCTCGAGTAAAGTTACCGGAACTGCTACCAGGAACCTACACCCTCGTTTTGGTCAAACCTGGTGCATTACGTAGTGGTGGCGAACAGAGAGAACTGCTCCGAGTACAAGGTTTACTGACAGTTTTGCAACATCCGGGTCAGCGCACAGCGCGGATAACGGTACAGTTTGTGGTTCGGTCGGAACTCCAACTGGAAATGAGTCAGGGCGATACAGATACGGCTGTTTTGGAGACAGGAAGCAGCGATGACTACGAGCCTATTTTTCAGGTGGATGTATCTGACACTGTTCGAGTTCAGTCATTTCTTCAGCACTTGCCTAGTGAAGCTAGAGGTCGTGTGTTGACCGTATTGGAAGAACTCGGTGTTGCCAGCGGATTTTCTTCAGGCGTACGCGGGGACGCTGAGGCCAAAGCGAAAGAAATCTGGGATGCGGCTGTTGCGGGGAACCTGTCTGCTCAAGAGCAAATCATGAATATCTTAGAGGCTGAGCAGCAGCGAGACTATGAATTAGTTGTGGCGCGAGTGCGATCTGTTGGACCACGTCGGACGATGTCAGGTATGGCTACCGTAGGGTTGCCGATTGATGGTCCGAGTCCTTCATCGATATCTGGCCAAACCGTAGAAGTATTTGATGCTGTTATTGATGTGCCCGTGACCTTAACTCGCGTTGGCTGGGCTTACAATAACGCCCATGTGAGAGTCGGTGGCACGTTTGATTTTCAAACAGATCAGTATGCGGTACGCGGATGGGTAACTGATATGGAATTCACTCGCTAATTTGAAAACCCTCTTGGATATTGACGTTTGATGTCCGCCCTGTGACGAGTTCTTCCACTAGTAATTGATTACACAATAGTTGTGTCGGGGAGAGGGAGGATGAGTGGTCATCGTCTTTCAGCAAGAGCGTGCTTTCAGTTCTTGATTAGAATGGGTTTTGTTACCCTGGAAAACATATGTTGCAACGAAGGGTCACTTTGATGAGGAGTATGGGTCCAGATGACTAAGTTTCAGTATGTATTTGCCGTAATGGGTGTCTTCATGTGTGGGGTTGGCCTTGTCGGGCAAGAACCTCGCAGCGACCGCCCGTATTCTGAGCAGGACTGGCCGTTTGCTGGCGGCGATTGGTCAAGTTCTCGGTACTCGGCACTTTCAGAGATTTCGACGGAAACAGTGGACCGACTAAATGGTGCATGGGTGACGAGACTGGAGGGTGGTGGTTCTTCACGCTCAACACCGGTTGTTCACGAGGGCGTCATCTACCTCACAGCAGGAGCAAACATTTTTGCACTTGATGGTATCACTGGTGACACCGTCTGGCGTTGGCAACCAGGAAGTTCTGAGGCCGAATCTCGTATGGTGCCGTCGTGGCAAGGTGTTGGTCTCGGTGGTGGGCTTATTTTTGTTGGACTGAGAAGTGCGGAAGTTGCGGCCATTCGACAAGACACAGGGGACCTCGTTTGGGCTGAACCAGTCGGTAGTATTCCTGCAGAGTTCGGTGAGACTGTTACGACCGCGCCGATGTATGCGGAGGGGAAGGTTTTTGTCGGTGTGGCTAATGGAGATTCTGGCGGACAAGGCCGCATCGTTGCTCTTGATGCGCAGACCGGCCAAAAAGCCTGGACATTTTTTGTTGTACCTCGTCCGGGTGAGTTTGGGCATGACACGTGGCCCCAAGATTCAGATATATGGCGGCTTGGTGGTGGGGGAGTTTGGCTGAACGGAACGGTAGATACTGAACTGGGCCTGGTCTATTTTGCGACCGGCAATCCGGCTCCGATGTTTGGGGGGGAACTCCGCGAGGGGGACAATTTATTTACGGCATCGATTCTTGCTCTGGACATTGAGACTGGTGAACGGAAATGGCATTACCAAGTGGTTCGTCACGACATCTGGGACGCTGATATCGCCACACCCATGCTGTTGTATGAGACTCAAATCGATGGACAGACTCGAAAAGCATTAGCCGCGATGAGAGCCGACGGGTACCTTTTCCAGTTGGATCGGGAAACTGGGGATCCTATTGTCCCTATTGAAGAGCGGGAGGTGCCTCAGGACCCATTTTTAAAGACGGCACCCACGCAACCGTTTCCACTATCAGAAAGTATCTTGCCAGACTGTTCATTTTGGCGCGACCAGGTGCCGCCACCGTTTGAACTTAACTGTAGTAGCTACACACCGCCTTCCCTCGACCAGCATGCCGTAGTGGCCCCGAGCGTGCCGATTCCAATGGTGCGCGTGACGCCAATGTCATTCAGTCCAGAGACCGGTTATATCTATGCGCAGGGCCGTGCGCATGTGGGGCGTGCCCGTCGCATCGAGGACCCGTGGATTGCCGACAATCGACCAGGAGGCTATGACCGTCTGACGTTACCGGCATCAACAGGTATTCTGGCTGCAGTGGATGGGCGAACGGGTCGGATCGCGTGGAAGCAGGAGTTTGGGGGGGGACGACTTGGCCTGAGTGGTCCCTTCACGACGGCTGGGAATTTGATGTTTTGGGGATCAGCTGATGGCCAGGTTGAGGCCTATGACGCGCGAACCGGTGAACGTGTCTGGGCATTTCAGACGCTCGAAACTGAAACGAGACTTCGACCTGGACCGGCGGCGACCTATGCCGTGGATGGCCGACAATACGTTGTCATCGCAATGGGACCAGAAATTTGGTCGTTTGCTTTGGATGGGCCTGTGTCTGCGCGAAGTGCACCTGACTCGATAGCCCTAGAGGATTTAACCCGTTGGGTCGGGCCAGCACCTAGACCGGTGGAGACGATTGAGACGGCCATGCTTCGAGATTCTTGCTGTGCAGTTGGCGGTGAACGGAATTCGATTGATGAGTACGCGTTCAACCCGCTACGTGTTCGTCGGAGTGTGGGAGACCGTGTTCGTTTCGTCAACAACGGAACAATGTCACACACTATCGTGGCACGTAACGGTAGCTGGGCGACGAATACACTCGCGCCGGGAATGTTTGAGTACGTAACTCTTGAGGAACCTGGGACATTCCTCTATCACTGCACGGAGCATCCTTGGTCTATCGGTGAGATTACGGTAGACCCGTAGTCACTTCGACTGAGCATCCGGAGGATTTTACTGTCATGAACGTGTGTAGGTGCGACATTGGGCTGATGAGGGTGACCAGTGTCAGTGCGCAATGCAACGGGGGGATCGGATGAAAACAATGAAAGGGGTTTTTGTGGTCTGTGTTGTAGTCGTTTTAGTTGGGGCGACTCGAATCAATGCTCAGAATCCGACGGTAGCGCCGGATGGCTTGCCCTGTGAGACAGAGGGTGAGGTTCAGTTTATTTGTAATCTCATCAGTCCCGAGGACCTTGCGGTTGTACCTGGTTCGGAGTGGGTAATTGCATCCGGAAACCGGGCGGGAGGTCGGATTCACCTCGTTAGTGTTCGTGACAAAACAGCAGCGGTATTGTTTCCGAGTTCTACAGTCGGAGAGCGATTAGACGCCCAGGCTTATCCGACCTGCCCGGGACCGATTGATCCGGGCGAAGGGGACGCGTTTAACGCACATGGACTGTATCTTCAACCAGGTCAGGGCGATGTTCACAGCTTGTATGTCGTCCATCATGGGCATCGGGAATCAATTGAGGTGTTTGAGGTCGATACACGATCGACCATGCCTACAATCACTTGGGTAGGTTGTGCTGTCGCTCCAGAACCACTTCGACTGAACGGTGTTGTGGCGTTGCCTGAGGGCGGGTTTGTCGCGACAAGTCCTCGAACCGGTGATGTGTGGGAATGGCAATCGGTAGCAGGGTGGACACGCGTACCAGGGAGCGCCGATACGGCACCGAATGGATTAGAAATCTCCGCTGATGGTCAGTGGTTGTATGTTGCGGGTTGGGCTGAAGAAAAACTAACACGGCTGTCGCGTGGTCAGACTCCTGTCCAGAAAGAGGTGATAGATTTAGGGTTTCGGCCGGATAATTTGAGGATGTCACTTGATGGCACCGTCATTTTTGCGGCTGGCCACGGTAACATTCAGTCGCCCCGTTCGCCTCTTGAAGAATCCTCGAATGTTGCGACGATTGATCCGGATACGTTGGCCGTTAATCTGATTTTTGAGCACCCAGCGATAGCGGGATTTGTTGCGGCGACCACGGCGATTCAAATTGGTGATGAAATGTGGTTGGGTTCCTATCGAGGCGAACGAGTGGCCTATTTCTTGGCGCCGTAATTACGGGACGGTGGAGTGCTTTATTGCGACCAAAGGCCGGCATTGTCTTGAGAACTGAAAGTTAAATTTGAGGCGGTGTAATGAAAACGTAGGCCGTTTACAGTTCGTGATATGGATGAAAATTTATTTTTTAGCCTTCGTTCGAGTACATGTAGTCGCTGCGTGCGCTATATTTTAGTTACGAACTCATGAGATCGACGGAGAAAAGCCATTGAGTAATCGAATTCTACTGACTTTACTGACAGCATCACTCGCGTTTATGACGTCCGGTTGTGCGGAGGCTCCCATGGGAGCTGTCGATGCCGTCAAGGCTCGACTGGCAGCCGTTGAATCTGAGGGCTCTACATATGCGGCCTCGGCCTATGGTGATGCCGAAGACGCCATGGGTCAGCTTGATTCAGAGTTGGAAACGCAGGCGCAGAGTTTTGCGTTATTGCGCGACTACGAACGAACAAATGAACTGATTGGCTCGGTTGGGACGGCTGTAGACGCGGTCGAGGAAGCGATTAGTGCGGAGAAACAACGATTGCGAACCGAAACTGGTCGAGTAGTGTCGAATACGGAAGAAGAAGTCGCGACGGCGCGAGTATCCATTACGGAGATATCAGAGGATGATCTTCCTGAACAGCAAGCGATGACATGGGAGTCTGATCTTACCGGCGTAGAATCGACGCTTGGTGAAACGGCTCGGTTGTTGTCTGGAGATCAGTTGATTGACGCTCAGCGTGAGGCCAATGCAGCCCTCACGTCTGCCCAGGGTGTGAATAGTGACATTTCTTCGTTTGTTGCTGAGATTGAACGATTACGAGAAGAAGCGGCTGCACGTCGAGCACGTGGAGAAATCACAATTCCATCGGCGGTACTGGCTGATGGCGAAGAACTCGCCGCGGGTATGTATCTCCTTCGTCTAGCCGATGATGGTCCTGACGCGAGCGGTCGTTGGGTAGAGTTTGTATCTGGAGATTCCGTGGCCGGACGTGGCCTTGCGGTTGTGATTTCAGATGATGAAATGAGTGAAGTCTCTGAAAGTGGAATGTTGCGGAATGAAGCGCGTGTTGAAGTGTTAAAGGAAGCTGATTACGTCCGAGTCTGGTTAAACCGTGACGGCGTCAATTATCTTGTTCACATGCCGCCTGCGTAACATTAAACACGACTGAGAAGTTGTTCTCCTTCCTTATTGATAGAAGTGACATCCACGCAGGCCTTGTTTTTCTGCTGATTTGTTTTGGTAGTACGCAGGTCGGTGCCCAAGTCATGTTCCGAGACATTCGATTTTGGGATACTGAATTGCTTTCTCACGTCAGTCTTGGACGAGGCGATAGTTATGTTTCCTTAACCGAAAACGAACATGGCGAATGCGAACTTTGCCGGGGGTTGTTCGGTGTTGGACTTGGGTTTGGTTTGCATGAGGGGGGGCACCTCCTGACGAATACTTTGTTTCAGAGTGAGCCTTATATGAAGCCTGTGAAAGGCGCGGGGATTCCATTTTTCGCGATTTCTCATCGCAAGGTGCTTCCTTCGTGGCAGGAAGCCGTCGTTGCGTCATCGGGGTTGTGGGTGCAATTTGCTTTGGCGGAGACGATGCTGACTCGAACACCTGACTTACGGAGACGCCAGGCACCAATACAAAAGGGAGTGCTTGCGTTTCACGTTGGACTGTCGTTGTTGTACGGGGTGACTGGTCTCGGCCAGTGGGGGCCACCAGAACGAGACACCCGCGGCATCGCACAAAACCTTGGGCTGAATGAAAAATGGGTTGGTGCGGTGGTACTTGCCCCTGGGTTGCTGGATGCCTATCGCTATTATCGTGGTGCGTCGAGATGGGTTCGTTGGGCTTCTCGGGCTACCAAGTTGATGCTTATCGTTCCGTTTTTGAAAAAAGTTTAAGTGATGCCACGGTGTCATTGTGACGAGCCGAAAGACTTGTTTCTAGAACTATATTAGTTCTTGAAATTCGCTGACGGAGACGATTAGGATGCTTCCGCATAAATGTATACGCGGATTGTTTTCGGTCTCTTCGTAATTGTCGGGATGTCGGTTATCGCGCAGTCTCCGGAGTCTTCGTATCGACTCGCTCAGGAATGGCCTGAACTTCCGACAAATATGAACGGCGGTGAGTGGGGAGAAACGATCGGGGTCGACCGAGATCCAGACGGCAACATGTGGGTGTTGCACCGGTGTTTCAACACAGAACCGCGCGGGGCGGCCACGTGTGTTGGGCGTGATGATAGTCCGCCCATTCTTAAATTCAGCCCAGACGGTCAATTGCTTGATAGTTGGGGGGAGGGCCGTTTCGCGTTTCCTCACGGTTTTCACATCGACCCGAGCGGAAATCTCTGGGCGACCGATGCGAATGGTAGTGACACCGTGCTGGGAATGTCCGCGGGCGGCCGTGGTCATCAAGTGTTTCAGTTCAGCCCTGCGGGAGAACTATTACTGACGTTGGGGCAGGCTGGAGTCGCCGGCAATGGTACAGATACCTTTGATCGGCCGACCGATGTCGCGGTGTCGTCGAATGGCGATGTATTTGTCACCGATGGTCATGGTCCAAACAACCGGGTAGTGAAGTTTTCGAAGGATGGTCGTTTTCTGAAGACATGGGGCCATACGGGGGACGGACCAGGGGAGTTCAACCAGCCGCATACGATCGCGATTGATTCTCAGGACCGCGTGTATGTTGGTGATCGATCAAATGGTCGGGTACAGGTCTTTGATGCAGAAGGAATCTTTCTTCGAAGTTGGTCTCAATTTGGCCGACCAAGCGGGATGTTTATTGATGAACACGACGTTCTCTATGTGACTGATTCGACATCGAATTCACGGAATAACCCTGGATGGAAACGTGGCATTTACATTGGCAGTGTGTCGGACGGCGTGGTCACGGCGTTTATTCCAGACCCCGATTTAGCGCGTCAGGATGAACAGGGAATTTCCGGTGCGTCAGGGATTAGTACGGACGTCCAGGGAAACGTCTATGCGGCGGATGTCGGTCCGCGCCAAGTCAGAAAATATCTCACACCATAGACAGACGACATGCTGGCCGTATCGTACGAAATGAGCCGACACATCTGGCCGGTGATACGCTACACTCACTCGGAATGGAGGTTTGCATGCGTGGAAAAATGTTCTTAGGTTTTGCATTGGTGGTGCTGCTCACGTCGGCCTGTTCGTCGACTCCAGCGTCGACGTCAGAGGCGATGGAAATGGCTCCGGATGTACAGGTGCTTCAGCCTCCTCCTGGTGTTGACATCGATCGGAGTACAGCGACGGGCCAGGTGATTGACCAGCAGGGTATGGCTGGTTGGTATCCCCACGAAGGTGGCTTGATGGAGTACCGCGTGGCCATCCGATTTGGACAGGAACCGCATACCATGCCAGATGGCTGGAGCTTTGGCCGTGTGTCTGCGGTAGCGACGGACTCGAATGGACAGGTCTTTGTCTTTCATCGAGGAGAGATGGCTGATCCGATTGTAGTGTTTGATGCTGAGGGGACGTATGTTCGCTCTTTTGGCCGAGAATTTGATTTTGGTAATGAACACGGCCTTCGCATCGATCGCCATGACAACGTTTGGGTCACCGATAACGGGAATCACCGTGTCATGAAACTTACCAACGATGGTGAACTCTTGATGACGCTTGGTATCAAGGGGCAGGCTGGTACGACGGATGACACATTCGACCGTCCTGCCGATATCGCGTTTGGTCCTAACGACGAACTCTATGTGGCCGATGGGTATGGCAATAGCCGTGTTGTGAAATATGACGCGGAGGGAAACTTTGTTACGACGTGGGGGGTGCCAGGGTCGGCACCAGGTGAGTTTGACTTAGTTCACTCGGTGGCGGTGGATTCGCAGGGGCGTGTGTATGCGAGTGACCGAGAGAATAATCGTATTCAAATCTTTGACGAAAATGGTGAGTTTCTCAAGATGTGGACCAATCTTGGGGCGACGCAGAATATTTTTATTACCCCTGACGACCAGGTGTGGGTTATTACGCATCGAGACAACGTCGAGAACATCACCTACGATACGCTGGCTGGTCGGATCATGAACGTCGATATTGATAGTGGCGAGATCATTGGAGCGATGGAAAGTCCTGGCCATTGGTTGGATGTGTCTGAAGGAGGCGACATTTTTATTGGGAGCCTTACCGGCAATGTCTTTCGATGGTACCAAGGGTGGATGGCGACTGAGGAAGCGGCTCAGGCTGAACGGCCATAATCTGACTAGCTGACTTGGAGTGAGGGGCCGAGACCTTGACTGGGTGTCGGCCCCTTTTTTTGATTCGCATCGTTACAAATGGGGAACCGTCCTGGCAGTTTCACAAGAAATTGATCAAGCGCCACGTGTCGACGCCGTTAGGTTAGCGACGGTCGTTTGTGTCGGAGCCATGCTCTGGCTGGTCCCCGTGCCGGTCGGCGTAGATCCAAGAGGGTGGCACCTGCTCGCCGTCTTCGTGGCGACGGTACTTGGCATCATTCTTCGTCCGATGCCGATGGGCGCGACGGCATTCGTGGCGGTGGCTTTTGCGGTGGTATCGGGGACATTGACCATTGCCGAGGCGACGGCTGGCTTTGGTAGTACGGTTGTGTGGTTGGTGGTCGCGGCATTTTTCATTGCGACAGCGTTTGTGAAAACAGGGTTGGGCGCTCGAATTGCGTACCATTTTATGCGTCTCTTAGGGAAGAGCAGCCTAGGGCTTGCCTATGGGATCGTTGCGACGGACCTTGTGTTGGCACCGGCGATACCGAGTAATACGGCACGTGGTGGTGGCGTGATCTATCCGGTACTTAAATCACTGTGTCTGTCGCTGGGTAGTGATAGTGCACAGGGGACGCAGCGCCGTATTGCTGGGTTTCTCACGTTTACGGCTTATCAGAGTGTCGTTGTGACCAGCGCGATGTTTTTAACGGCGATGGCAGCAAACCCGCTTGCGGCAGAACTGGCTGGCCAACAAGGCATTGAGATTACGTGGGTCAGGTGGGCGGTTGCCGCGAGTGTTCCAGGCGTACTAAGTCTCCTGGTCGTACCATTTTTGATATATCGACTCTACCCACCTGAAATTACCCAGACTCCAGAGGCGCCTGACATAGCGCGGCAGCGGTTGAGAGAGATGGGAGCGATGCGACGTGACGAGAAAATCTTGCTAGCCGTATTTGTATTGTTGTTAACGCTGTGGATCATTGGTGGGGCGATTGGGCTTAACGCAACCGCAACCGCAATGGTTGGTGTCGCGACAATGCTGGCGAGTGGAGCACTGGCGTGGAGCGACATTCTTGAAGAACGAAGTGGATGGGATACATTGATTTGGTTCGCGGTGCTGGTGATGATGGCCAGTCAACTTGGCCAGCTTGGCCTGCTCGATTGGTTTACAGGCCAAGTATCGACACTGCTAGGCGATAGTCATTGGGTGGAGGCATTTTTGAGTTTGAGCTTGATCTATTTTTACTCGCACTATTTCTTTGCATCGAATACGGCGCATGTCAGTGCTATGTATGCACCGTTTTTAGCTCTTGCTCTTGCGGTCGGGACCCCGCCTCTATTGGCGGCACTACTACTCGGATTCTTTAGTAATCTGTTCGCTTCGATGACGCACTATGGCACTGCGGCTGCGCCGATTCTTTTTGGGTCAGGCAATGTGGAGATTGGTACCTGGTGGAAATTGGGTGCCCTTATCAGCGTCGTTAACATCAGTATCTGGTTGGGTGTCGGGAGTCTGTGGTGGAACCTGCTCGGTCTTTGGTGATTACGGCAGTGCATAGGCGACAAGTGCGCCAGGGAAGTCAGTCTGCACACTGCCAATCTGTACGACGATGTAGTGCTTGCCGTCGTGCATGTACGTCATCATGCCGTACTGGCCAGGAGCAGGGAGTTCCACGGTGCCAAGTATTTCTCCGGTGAATTTGTCGCGTCCATGAAGTTCCAAGGGCGCGTCCGGCACAAATTGACCAGTGCCCTGGCTGAGTGCACGCGTTTGAACAAGAAGGTCTCCCGTGACCAGTTGAATTGACCAACCGGCGCCACCGGCGTTTGGAATATCAACACCAGCCAGTTGCGGATTATTTTGAATCACTTCTGCCGTGTCACCGATTGGCAGCGACCATGTTTTGTCACCAGTATTCATTTGGTACGCGGTGAGTTGATTGTCCATTGGTTTAAAGACACGGATTCCATCAATGGTTGGCAGACCGTTAACCGAGACAAAGGGTTCTTGCGCGCTTGTCGGACGACGAAATCCCCCCGGCAGCCAGGCTGCGACCGTTGTCCCGGTGGTCGGCGTGTCATTTGGTGTGGCACCCGTGTCGCTTGGGACAGCATAGTTCGGGTCATCTTCGTCGATGCCGTTCGTTGGTGCCATAAAACTCGGCGCAAAACAGTTTCGGCGATGTGATGCAAACATCAATCCGGTACTTGGGTCGGCAACGGGTGGATGGTTAATGATGTTGCCGCCACCGATACAACCAACATTGTTGTAGTAGCTGTTCTCATGATTTTCTGGGAGTGCGGGGACATAGAGTCCACCAACCCGATAGTGTTCGAGTATTTCAAGCGCCCGCTGTCTGAGCTCGGGGGTGTAGTCGACGACAAATTCGTCTGTTAGGCCATTGGTAACAATTGGGTCGACCGGTTCTGGTTTTGTGGGGAACGGCTGCGTGGCCGAGGTGTAATTTCCGGGGACCTGTGTCTGAAAGACGTCACGATCTTCAATAGGCCAGATTGGTTCGCCGGTCTCTCGATTAAAGGCAAACACCAGACCTTGCTTGGTATTTTGGATGAGGGCCGGAATTTGTTGCCCGTCGACCGTGAGGTCCATCAGCATCGGCGGGGTTGGAAGATCATAATTCCATTGGTCGCTTCGGTGAATTTGATAATGCCAACGGCGTTCTCCGGTTTCAACATCCAAGGCGAGAATGCAGCCCCCGAACAGATTGTCACCGGGGCGATGTCCTGTGTAGCTCTGAACCGTGGAGGCGTTGGTGACGATATACACGAGGCCAAGTTCAGGGTCAGCCGATGCCGGTGCCCATGACGACATATCCCCGGACCATTGCCATGCGTCGTTGTGCCACGTTTCGTGACCCACTTCGCCGGGGCGTGGGATGACATGAAATTTCCACAGGAAATTCCCTGTGGCTGCATCGAAACCCATGATGTCACCCGGGACGTTTTCAATTCGAGTTTGCCCATAACTCGGTTGATGGCCGACGAGAACGACAACAACACCATTGACGACGATTGGCGGAGCGGAACTCGTGACCATGCCGAGCTCCCGTGGAATGCCATAATTCGGGTCGTATGATGGACCACGGTCGATCCAGCGTCCCCAGTCAGAGACAAGTGGTGGAATAAGATCGTTGACGCCCGTGCCACCAAAACCATCTAAGGGCACATTAGTACCCCAGTTTTCTAAGGGGTATCCGGTCTTGGCGTCAAGCGCCCATAAGAAGAATGCAGGGCTTGTGATGTAGATGACCCCGCGGCCGTTTACCTCGGCATAGGCAACGCCCTTCCCGTATGCCTGGCGAGGTGAGCGCAGTTGGCGAATTGTTTCTGGTTCACGGAACGTCCACAGGGTTTCGCCGGTTGCTGGGTCAATGGCTACAACCTGTCGGCGAGTACTGGCGACTGTGTAGAGGATGCCGTCCGCATAGATCGGTGTGGAACGCGAAAAATAGTCGAGGTTTGGTCCGAAATTATCGCTTCGCCAGATCCATTGCACCTCGAGATCATCGAAATTACTCCCATTGATTTGATCAAGGTCAGATGACCGCGTGTGTCCCGCATCCCCACCGAGGTAGCGCCACTCGCCGTTTTCGGTGCCGGGAAGTCGCTGAGCGAATACCGTTGATACTGTCAGCATGACAAACGCTGCCACACAAAGTGTCAAACTGCAGAATTTAATAAACCTGGCATATCTATTCATCATCGTTAGCTTTCCTTGCATGCGGACACTCAGTTCCTGTGTAGACTACAGTGCTTTTGGGATCTTGGACATCTGTTTGTGAGTGCACCGACGAGAGGACCGGATAGATTAGCCGCTTTGTGCACAGACCTGATAAACGTTTGGATTTAAACATATTAGGATAACGGCAAATCGTAACGTGTTTGTGGGTGCATCCACTAGTACGTTGACGACCACGAATGCGCCTGAGATAGGCTAGGCATATTCCCGAATGGTATTTGAAGGATGAGGTTTTAGGTTATGAGTAAAAGCCCGCGTGCCATGGTCCTGTTGGTGGTGGTCTCACTGTCAATATCCTGTGGTGGTAGTTCGTCTACGCCGGCGGCTCCGACCACGACGACGACTCCTACGACGTCACCGACCTCGAGCATGACATTTAGTGGCACCGTAACGAATATCGTGACGGGAACGAGTGTGAGTGGGGCGACCGTGACGATTGGCACGACTTCAGCGACGACTGGAACAGATGGTACCTATAGCCTTGAGGTGACCGCCTCGGGACAACCAGATTTTTCGGTGTCGGCGACGGGCTACTACACGCGTAAATCCGCGGTGTCGATGACTGGGTCGACCACCATTAATCCTGAGATCATTCCCCAAGGCGATGGGTTCGACTTGGCATTTTTTGATCACAGTTTTCGCGAAGGCAGTAAAGGAACAACGCGCTGGGCGGACCAGGCACAGGCGCCATATGAAATTTGGATGCAAGTCTGGAAGTGCGTAGAGCCGTGCGTTGAGCATGGGGCGGAATTTGAAGCAACGGCTGAGACGATTCCCGGGAACGTTGAAACGTACATGCGTGAAGCGATTGCGCATACGTCTGATCTCACGGGTGGCACGATGACGAATCCGGTGATTACGACGAAGACACATCCGGTGGGCACGCGCGTTGGGGGAGGAGGCAGCAATCGAGATGGTGCCAGTGGGAACAGTATCCAGTTTATTTTCATTGACAAGTTTGAGAATCCAGCACAAGGAGGGTCAGCGTGGTTATCGTTTGCGCAAAATTGTTCTAATAACTTAGATTGTGCGGGGCTCGCTATCACGGGCTCTACAATTAAGATCAGTCGAGCTCATGACACGCATAGCAGGGGTAATGGAATCTATACCCATGAGTTGGGCCATGCGCTTGGCATGATACCGGGTCACGGGGCAGACTTGTCCCTTGTTCCGGGTCCGTCGATTATGGGGGACGATGCGCTTGGGGTTACGGCAAAGGATCGGTTGCATACGAAGATTCTCTATAAACGTCCCATCGGGAGTGTGAGTCCTGATACCGACCCGGCCGGAACCACGATTAATTAGCAGTTTATCCCGGTGGTATCGAATGGAGACTTCTCTCGACATTTGAGTGAAGCTGTCGCAAGATACACGGGTTATTAGTGCAAAAGCATGTGCCGAGATAGTTACCAATGATGGAGAGACGACTATGAAACGCGCGCTCGTTCTGACGGTTCTCTGCGCCTTCTCGCTTGTGGCAGTTATGGCCCAGGATACGCCCAAGGTGATAGAAGTTGAACAGCTTGAGGACAATTTGTTTGTACTGCGGGGTGAAGGTGGTGGCGGCAATACGGCTGTGTTTGTGACGACGGATGGTGTGGTCGTTGTCGACACAAAAAATCCAGATTGGGGACAACCGATTTTGGCGCAGATTCGCCAATTGACCAGTAACCCTGTGACGACGCTTGTTAACACGCATAGCCATGGGGACCATGTCAGTGGGAATGTGGCCTTTGCAGACACGGTCGAATTTGTGGCACATGAAGTGACGAAATCAAATATGGAAGCGATGAGACCATACACGGGACGGACCGAACCCCCTGTGAACGTCTTTGCGGCGACGAATGGCCATGGCCTTCCGACACGTACCTTTAGCGACCGGTTGTCGATTGGCACTGGAGCTGATCAAGTTGACCTGTATCACTTTGGTCGTGCTCACACGGGTGGTGATGCGTGGGTGGTATTTCCAGCATTGCGTACGTTGCATGCCGGCGATGCGTTTCTCGGGAAGCGCGTTCCGTTTCTTGATGCTGAAAACGGTGGCAGTGGAGTGGCGATTCCCGATACGTTACAACGGGCGCATGACGAGATTCGAGACGTAGATACGATCATCACTGGCCACAGTACGCAGATGGCATGGAGCGATCTCAATGAATGGGCTGCCTTTAACCGTGATTTTTTGGCGATGGTCCGACAAGGGCGTGAGGCAGGAAGAAGCGTTGATGAAATCGCGAACGCATGGATGATTCCGTCGAAATATGCTGGTTACGAGGCTCCGAATGTCGCGAGCGTCAGGCGGAATATCCAGGTGATCGTTGATGAACTTGAAAATTGAGGGTATGCAGTAATCACTGTCACTAATTCGATTGTATCCAGTACATACAACCTGGACCAGAACCGTCTCCCATTGGAATTTCGTGGATGACGGTGAGTGTTTCGAGGTCGACCACTGCGACGCGGTCAGCTGCTCGCAATCCGAGATAGGCGTGTGAGCCGCTCGGTCCGACAAGTACCGCGCCATCGCCTGTATCAGATGTCCCTACGCTAATTCGTTTGATTTCATTGCGAGACGCTGCATCCATGACGACTAACGAGGCAGCTTCTCCGTCGATAATCAAGACTCGACCATCGTCGGTAAACTTTAAGCGGTTTGCATCTCGCATACCGAGGTCGAGCGTATCGATGACTTGACGGGTTTCCACGTCAATAATTGAGATGCCGCCATCGTTGCGAGTGGCAGTCCAGAGTTCCTGGCCGTTCGGGGAAAGGTCGAGTCCTTCCGGAAGATCACCTGGAACAGGAATAACAGTCAGCGTGGCGGCTGATGGGCCGGCGTTGATATTGTCGATCACCGTGATGGAGTTCGACCGCGTGTTTGGCATGAACATGGTATTTGTCGTCGCGTCATGCACCAACATGTGAGTACCTTCCTGACCGATGCCGAGCGTCCACTCGATTTCATCCGCGCGCGGATCATAACGGCCAATAGACTTATAGCCTTCAATGGTGAAATAGAGCTTGCCGTCTGAAAAGACGACGTCATGAGTACCGCTTCCATCGCCAGGATTGACACGACGAATTTCTTGTTTCGCTGCGAGGTCAATTACTGAAATACCGTCGACCATACTTGTGACAAAGGCGTATTGACCGTCATTGGAAGCGGTGACCTCGTGCGGGTCTCTCCCAGTCGCAATACGTCCGAGAACCGTTCTATTGACTGGGTCGACGATAGCTAGTTCACTTGCGTCTCTTAGTAGGACTAAGAGACGATCGGTTGAATTGGTTTGGGCAGTGGCGTCCGTCAGTCCGACGGTTGCAGCGCAGACAAACAGTGATAGAGCCAAACCTGCTGAGTGAGTGAGTCGAGTCATGTGTCTCCTCCGGTCTCATCTGCTACTGGATGCGTGCCCATGAGTTGTCTGACCAGCTTATCACCGGAACCTCGCACAATAATCGGCAGAAGTTCGTCGTCTCGGTTCTGAGATTAGTGACAAAGTAATTTTCAGCGAGATGTGACTGAATCCGCTATCTTTAGCAGCCTGAAGTGATTCTCATTCAGTACGGAAACATCGTGAAAAGGATGATGCAATGATGCGAAGCATGGTTGTTGTTTGTGTGCTGTTGTTGGCAGGGCCGGTGCACGCGCAAGTGGTGGGCGGAGAGTTGGAAGACCAAGCTGTAACGTGGCTGCAAGAATACATCCGGATCAATACGGTGAATCCTCCTGGAAACGAGATCGCCGGAGCGAGATTTTTGGCGGCGATTTTTGAGTCCGAGGGTATTCCGTATGAGATTGCTGAGTCCGCGCCGGGCCGGGGCAATATATGGGCGCGGTTGGAAGGTGGGGATGAGCCAGGGCTGTTGCTGCTCCACCATATTGATGTTGTACCGGCTGACCCACGTTATTGGATTACAGACCCGTTATCTGGTGAGATTCTTGACGGTAATATTTATGGACGGGGCGCACTTGATACCAAATCTCTCGGCATTATCCAGCTCGCTGCATTCTTAGATCTGCATCGTTCAGGTGTTGAATTAAGTCGTGATGTTGTGTTCATGGCTACGGCAGATGAAGAAGCTGGGGGACTGTTTGGTGTGGGCTGGCTGATTGAGCAGCGTCCAGAGTTGTTTTCGAATATTGGCTATGCCCTGAATGAAGGCGGCGGCGGCTCCTTGACCGACGGACGCACGCAGTTTTCTATTGAGATCACGCAAAAAGTTCCATACTGGCTTCGGCTGACGACGCGTGGTGAACCAGGCCACGGTTCTCGGCCACAGGCATCAACGGCCGTGACGGAACTTGTAGCGGCACTCGATCGTTTGCGTGAGCATGATTTTCCGTTTCGAGTTATTCCGGCTGTCGACGCATATTTTCGAGGAATGGCGGTCACGAGGAGTCCGAACTGGCAACGTCGGTATATGGATATTGCTGCCGCAATTCAGCAACCTGGTGTGGCTGATGAATTGCGTGATGAGAATCCAAGTCACTACGCACTGCTTCGGAACACGTGTTCAATGACGCGCTTGAGTGCGAGCGAGAAGATCAACGTGATTCCGACGGAAGCATGGGCTGAACTCGACTGTCGACTACTTCCTGATCAGTCACCAGAAGCATTTCTGGAAGAACTCGGTGACATATTGGGTGAAGAGGTTGACGTTGAGACGTTAATGGGCTTTACGCCGGCTTCTTCATCTGCTGAGACGGGCTTGTTTCGGACGATTGAGGATGTGACACACGATCATTATCCCGAGGCGCATGTTGTGCCGTCGGTGCTACAAGCATTTACTGATAGTCATTTTTTACGCGATCTTGGTATTACAGCCTACGGTTTTCGCCCGGTCGCGATACCGAGCGAGGACAGTGGGGGAGTTCATGGAAATAATGAACGGATCTCCGTCGAAAATGTCAGGCTAGGCGTGACGGCGATGTCTGACATCGTAAGAAGTTGGGTTGTTGATTAAGTGTTTTGGGTCTAAGTGCATTGGGAAGCGAATCAGACTGCATGCACTGCCATTGATTCTGACTGTTAGTGTGATGACTTTAGAGCGGTTCTGATGAGATGGCCTGACAGGACGTCTTACGGTATTCCCCGAATGATCTTGAGTGTTGTTCTAATTTGCCCAACATGCATGGTCGTATGCTCGGCCGCGTGAAAGAGTAGTCCGATGACGGTGGAAGGCAGTTCGTCTCGGCCGACCGGCCGTGGTTCGTACAGTTGTTCGTCTGGAATGGTTGTGAGGTGTTCCAGACAATGCTCGATACGGTTGTGTGCCACTGTGAATAACTCCTCGATTGTTGCATTGTTGGCGACCGTGTCCTCGTGTGCGAGATAGTGCTGTTGTGCTGTCGTGAGTTGTTTGCCTTCCGCGTAAGAAAATAACCGGTCCAAACTACCGTTGATATGCACAATGTGAAAGCTGATGGAGGCGGCCCCACTCGGTGAGTTCAGGAACTCTGCTGTGGTGAGTTCTTCTTTGAGTATCAGTAGCTCACGTCGTGCTTGCACGAGCGAATGTGCGACGGGCATCAGGGCATCGGAGGTGTCTTCTATCGGCCCTAAGAGCCATGCTTCAGGCTGGGACATGACTGCTAACAATGTACTATGTCATGGTGTTGGGGTCACTACGCGAAGTGGATTGGAGGCGGTGGATGCATCAAAAGATTTTATGGCGTGTTTTGCTCGTTGTCGGTGTTGCCCTTCCGGTTCAGGCGCAAAACCATCCGCCAAATCCGTATGTCGCTGATTCTACCTGGGCGGACGCGCCCCCAGGACGCCCCTTCGGACCGACCGGGGCCGTCTATCCGGCTGCCGATGGCAGTGGAAACATGTGGGTGGCCGAACGGTGTGGTGTGAATGACTGCTCTTCGCGCCCTGACATTGATCCTATTTTGTTGTACTCACCGGAGGGGAAGGTGTTGAGAAGTTTTGGCGCCGGACTATTTCTCTGGCCGCATGGCATTTTTGTTGATCACGAGAGCAATGTCTGGGTGACTGATGCTCGTGGGAGCGATGGGAAGGGACATCAGATTCACAAGTTCAGCTCTCAGGGTGATCTGCTGCTGAGTTTGGGCGTTGCCGGTATCGGTGGTGTGGGCGACCAGATATTTAATGCCCCAAGTGATCTTGTTGTTGCTCGAGATGGAACGATTTTTGTCGCTGACGGACATGGTGGCGGTGGAAACAACCGAATCGTGAAATTGTCACCGAAGGGGGATTACCTTGCGGCGTGGGGAAAAACTGGTAGTGAGGATGGAGAATTCCGAGACCCTCATGGGATGGCGATCGATTCGCAGGGTCGTATCTTTGTCGCGGATCGGCGTAATAGGCGCATTCAGATATTTGATCAAGAAGGAACACACCTCGATAGTTGGTACCAGTTCGGAGTACCGAGTGGTATTTTCATTGATGGTGACGACATCTTGTATGCGTGTGATGTGGGCGCTGATGATGCGAGAACCGACGGTTTTCTCCGAGGCATTCGTATCGGTAGTGTAAAGGATGGTCGTGTCGTAGCATTCATTCCAGACCCGGGCGTTGACACACACGGCAATCCGACTGAAGGTGTGGCAGTAGACGGGAACGGAAATATATATGGTGCTGAGGTTGGTGAGGGACGGCTGACCAGATACACAAAAAAATGATTCAGTCGGTGCCGCACGTTGAGAGCGGTCTTACGAAGCAGCGCTTATGAAGGTACGGGTGATAGCAACACTGTTACGAGGATTTCGGAAACAGTGCCCCCATTGCGGGCAAGGGCGACTATTTTCGCGATGGCTGACACTGCACGCAGAATGCGTGCAGTGCGGATTAGTATTTATCAGGGATCAGGGCGACACGTGGCTGTTTTACGTACTTTGGGATCGCGTCCCACTTTTTTTGGGTATCGCAGCGATTTATTTTGGGTTTCAAGTCACTCACTGGGTGCAGGCGATAGGGTTTTTTTGTGCAATCGCGATACCGCTTCTTGCAACGCTGCCACAGCGTCAGGGTGTTGCCGTAGCGGCAAGTTATTTGTTGCGGGTGTATTTCCGGGACCCATCTGACCGACTGCCGATCGACGCCGAGTGACGCCTATACCGCATTTGTGCATATCTGCGAGAAGGCTTCAAAAGGTGGGCGTCCTAGAATGGTGTATTGATCGGTTGCTTCGTGGAAGGCACGCTGTTTTGAAGTAAGTCAGCTTATGGTTATTGGAAGCTTTGTCTTGTTTCTTTTGGTCTTCGTGCTTATTGGCACCGCAGCTACTTTGAAGAGTGAGCGGACCAGTAAGGACTACTTGGTGGCGAATCGCACCGTCCGTCCGTGGCTTGTTGGGTTGTCCGCAATGGCCACCAACAATAGTGGGTACCTGTTTATTGGGGCTATTGGGTATACGTATGCCAGTGGCTTGGAGTCCCTATGGGTCATGTTCGCATGGATGGCAGGTGATTTTGTGGCGAGCATGTTTATTCACAAAAAGATGCGTGATGTTGCTCACCGACGCAATAGCTTGAGTTTTGGATGCTTAGTTGCGACGTGGGACGGGCACAATTTTCAGTATGTGCGAGTGGTCGCTGGGATCATTACCGTACTGTTTATGGGTGCGTACGCGGCTGCACAATTTAATGCGAGCAGCAAAGCTCTGTATGTTGTGTTCGGTTGGGACTATAGCGTTGGCGCGATTATCGGGAGTGTAATTGTCCTACTTTATTGCCTTGCCGGTGGAATTCGTGCGTCGATCTGGACCGATGCGGCCCAGGTGGTGGTGATGTTTTTGGCCATGGGTCTCATGCTTGCGATTGGTATCAATGAGATCGGAGGGGTTAGTACATTTTTTGTGAAGCTCACGGACGTATCGCCTACGTATCTCAATCTATTTCCTTCTTCCATTGGAAACGGTGTGGTGGCAATCGCACTCTTCATACTGGGATATGTGGCTGGCGGCATCGGAATCGTCGCGCAGCCGCACGTGATGAGTAGGTTTTTGGCGTTGGATGACTCGGCTCACATGCAACAAGCACGAGCGTATTACTACAGCACCTACTTTTCGTTTTGTGCTCTAACCTTCTTCGTGGGGCTTAGTGCTAGGTTGGTGTTTCCCGACACATCCGTTTTTGACGCTGAGTTAGCGCTGCCGATGATGGCGGTGGAGTTACTACCAGATGTATTGGTAGGGTTGATTCTGGCTGGAGTGGTTGCAGCATCTGTGTCGACAGCTGATTCACAGATTTTGGGTTGTAGTGCGGCCTTAACCGAAGATGTCATCGGTAACCACGACAATTCGATTGAATTGCGGAGGATTGCGACCGCTGTTGTGACAGTTATTGCTCTTGGAATTTCGTTATTTACGGTCAGCAGTGTGTTTGCGCTAGTTCTGTATGCATGGTCGGTACTGGCTGCCGCCTTTGCGCCCTTGATCATTCTTTATGCTCTCGGGGAAAAACTCAACGAGTCAACGGCGCTCGTTGTGATGATTGGATGTACTGTTGTCGCATTAGGGTGGAGAGCGCTTGGCTTGGACGCACTGATGTATGAGGTGGGCCCCGCAATGGTCTTTGGGGTCGGGTTCTATTTTCTTGTGATCAAGCCGTTTAGTAAGACGCTGGTTAGCTCGACCTGATTTGTATGTGACTCAAGACGACGAAATTTATTGGCGGCATGTCGTTTAGTCGATTGATTTTTACCCAGCAGGCCATTCTTAGAATAAATTTTCCACTTTGTTAAATTAGGGATCTGGGTCATATAGATTGACCGAGATCTTGAGATCAAGAATTCACTTCGATGATATTTTTTACGTTGGCAGGTTACAAATAGTCAAAAACATTGAGGCAGTATATCTATGTCGAAATATCCTCGCGTTGATTTTCTCCTGGTTGTTTTCGCGTCGGTGCTTACGGCGTGTGGTGGTAGTAGCTCCACAACGCCTGTAGCACCTACAGCGACTGCAACGACTAACACTGCGGCGCCATCAACAAACGCTGTGACGTTTAGTGGGACGGTGACGAATATTGTGACCGGGACGGTTGTGAGTGGCGCGACCGTGACGATTGGCACGACGTCGGAGACGACGGGAACAGACGGCACGTATAGCCTTGAGGTGACAGCATCTGGACAACCAACTTTTTCGGTGTCAGCGTCTGGTTATCACACGAGGGAATCAGCAGTTTCGATGAGTGGAGCCACGACCATTAACCCTGAGATTATTCCAGATGGCGACGGATTTGATCTGGCCTTCTTTGACTATCTTTTTCGGGAAAATGGGACACAAGGCACGGCTCGTCGAACAGCGACTCCTACCTATGAGATCTGGACTCGGCAATTTACTTGTCTTGAATTAAGCACTGATGGGTATAACGCGTGTGTACGGATGCAGGCGCTTGAGGCCGAAGTGCCTGCTGAGTTTGAAACGTTAGCCAGAGACGCGATTGCGAAAATCGGTCAGTTGTCTGGCAATGTTCTTACGAATGCGATCATTACAACAAAATCCCATACGCCCGGCACAATACTTAAGCGCGATGATTGGGGGACAGCTGCTGGCGTCGTGAGCATTGAATATCAGACGACCGGACTCTGGGTCGACGCTAATAATAATGGCAACGACGCATGTTTTTGCAGTCCAGTGAGTGAGACGGGACCTGGGCATATCGTCTACGGCACAGTGTCAGGATTAGACCTTGGTATTCACGTACATGAAGTGGGGCATTCAGTTGGATTTAGTCACCCGTCTGGGACGCCGACCCAGTCGACCTTTATGTTTACTCATCCGTACACGATTACACCCGCGGATGAATTGCACGGGCGCATCTTGTATAAACGACCCAACGGTAGCCTTACCCCAGACAAGGATCCAGCAGGCGTCACCATCAATTAGAGAGAACTACGCCGTGCGAAGGCGTGTCGAGATACGTACAGGACAAGTCGCATATGATTACCTGTTTGTCATGCTTTGATTGATCGCCCCTCGAGCGCTGCCCTCTGCATGGAGTAATGAAGAGTATCGTCGAGCGCTATGTTGGTTGTGACTGTTGATGGTATTCATTTTGTTGATGCGTAGCATTAGGTGTTGTTTCAAGGTAGCAGTCATAACGACAGTTCTTGGTATGGCTGCCATCGGTGGATGGCCTGCGTACGCGCATTCGAAAATAGAGCGACAGGAGAGTGTTTCTCAACAAGAGGGCGACCGTGCTCGTGTGACGGTGACGGCCTTCGTCAATATTTCTGGAAATCCGTCCGATGATTGGTGGGGGATCGGTATCGCAGAGGTTGTTGCGGTTGGCTTAGAGGGGGTCGTGGAACTAGTGGTGGAGGGGGCAGTATCGTCTGACGAATTTCCCAGTACTGGAGACGGGAGGGGAGGGGCGTCTGGTCCCCAGTGGGTGATTACGGGGACGTACCAACGGTTTGAGGATCGAATACGACTGACCGCGAAACTCTCCGATGTTGTTGACGACACGGTCTTAGAGAGTGTCATCGTTGATGGCACAGTCTCGGAGTTGTTCTCGGCACAGGATGAGCTTGTTGAGCGTCTCCGCCGCGCTTTCGACGGTGACGCAACTCGTCCTGCCGACGGGAACGCGAGGTTATTCCCGGGTCAGAATGTTTTACGGGAAAGTACCACGGGAAGTGTTGTGGTTCCTGAATCGCCGGCCACGATGGTCCGTGACCAGGATGGGCACGCGACCATTCGGGCCGTGCGTCTCGTGGATGGATTACGTCTTGATGGGATGCTTAACGAATCTGTTTATCAGACGGTCCCTGCAATTAGTGGATTTATCCAGCAGACGCCGAATGAAGGTGCACCCGCAAGTGAAAAGACAGAGGCGTGGATTTTTTTCAGTGATGCGTCAGTCTATGTGAGTGGACGCGTCTGGGACTCGGCGCCTGAGAGTGCATGGGTTATGAATGAGATGCGTCGGGATACGAGTCAGTTACGAGACAACGATTCATTATGGGTCACATTCGATACCTTTCACGATCAGCGAAATGCCGTCGCGTTTTATACGAATCCAATGGGCGCGATTGGAGATTTTGCTATTACGAATGAGGGGAATCCGAACAGTGATTGGAATCCTGTGTGGGATGTACGAACGGCTCGATTTTCCGGTGGATGGACTGTTGAGATGGAAATTCCGTTCAAGTCCCTTCGATATCGTCCCGGTTCTGATCAGGTATGGGGTGTACAGCTGCGGCGGAACATCCGCCGTAAAAACGAGCGGGTATTTCTGAATGCGATTCCAATTTCTGCAGGTCGAAGTGGAATATTTCGTATTTCAGAATCCGCCACCATGGTTGGGATTGAGGTGCCAGCAGGGGGAAAGAATGTAGAGATTAAGCCCTATGCGATTGGCGGCGTTACGACGGACCTGATGGCTGTGCCGCCGACACGAAACATTGCCGACGCGAATGCCGGTCTTGACGTGAAATACGGCATCACAGAGAACCTAACGGCGGACCTGACTTACAACACGGACTTTGCGCAAGTTGAAGTCGATGAACAACAGGTCAATCTGACGAGATTTAGCCTGTTTTTCCCTGAAAAACGAGAGTTTTTTCTTGAGGGTAGTGGGATTTTTGATTTCGCTCGAGGTGTCACCATCAGCAATAGAAATAGCGCGTTGCGACAACTTGCTGGAAGTTCTAGAAGTTCGGCCGGAAGTGGCAACGCTCCCACATTGTTTTATTCACGGCGGATCGGTTTGCAAGGTAGTTCCGTTGTACCCATTGTCGGTGGTGGGCGTGTTACCGGGAAAGTCGGTGCGCTAGATGTTGGTGCATTGAATATCCAGACGGATGATGAAGTAATTTCTGGAGCGGAGGCAACCAACTTTACGGTTGTCCGATTCAAGCGCGATGTGCTGCGACGAAGCAGCGTCGGGGCACTCATGACAAATCGTTCTGTCTCATTATCCGGACCAGGTTCAAGTCAAACTATTGGCGCGGATGGTACGTTTTCGTTTTACGAAAATGTGAATCTTGTCGGGTATGCGGCAAAAACAAATACGCCGAACTTTAGCGACCGTGATGCAAGTTACCAAGGGCGGTTCTTATACACGGGCGATCTTGTTGGTTATGAGGCTGAGCATTTAGTCGTCGAGGATAATTTTATGCCGGAGATTGGGTTTCTCCGCCGTGATAATTTCCGACGCTCGTATACATCTGGGCGGTACAGTCCGCGCCCCCAATCAAACGATGCGATTCGTCAGTTTCGACTTGAGGCGGCATTGGATTACACCGTAGCGGCGGATACCGGTACCGTAGAAACTCGGCAAACGCAGTTTGGATTCCTAACGGAGTTTGAGACCAGCGACAGAGTTGGAGTGTCTGTCGCTGAAAACTATGAGTATCTTGTGCGCCCGTTTGAACTGAATCCGAGTGTCACGCTGCCCGTCGGAGGTTACCGATTTCGTGATGTGGAAGCGAAGTACACGCCCGGAGCTCAACGCCGATTGACTGGTACGTTTACGGCACGATTGGGTGAGTACTTTAACGGCAGTATTCGGTCATTTGGACTGCAGCGCGCGCGCTTGGAAGTCACGCAGCGTCTGTCCGTAGAGCCGACACTTTCTTTTAATTGGATTGACATGCCTCAAGGTTCTTCGGAGATGGTTCTAGCGGTGTCTCGGGTGAACTATACGTTCACGCCGAGGATGCTGTTTAGCGGATTGATGCAATACAACTCAAGCACTAATTCAATAAGCAATAACTTTCGATTTCGTTGGGAATATCTGCCAGGAAGTGAATTATTCGTGGTGTACAGCGAAGATCGCGAGACGGATCCGCTTCGCCCGGATCGCTTGTCGGAACTACGAAACCGAGGATTCGTTATAAAAATTAATCGGTTGTTTCGGTTTTAGGTGTGCCGTGTGCCATTAATATGCACGACGCCGACGTGCAGCGGAGTGAGCGACGGCGCCGTGCTATGAACTGCGAACATAGGTGACATTCAGTTGACGGTTATTTTTCTACTCGTGAAAATTCGAAATTGACTGAATCGTTACGAAGGTCCCATGTTTCGACGCAAAAATTAATAAGTCCGTCGGTGACATCATCCAACGAATAGACTGTCATGATGTGTCCATCGCGAGTCCATACTCCATTTCGGATGCCTTCGTTCATTTCGCCATTATCAGTGAGGCCGCGGCCCACACCTGTGACGGACCCTTGCGTGTCATGCTTGGGGTTAACAAGAAAGTTATACGTCAACCAAACCTTGCCGTAATGTCCGGCTTTTCCAACAACATTTGCTGTGGCACCGTTTGCGGTGGTCGTGATGGAGGTGATGGTGCCCTCTACGGAGAAACTCTCGGTTCCAAGTTTTAGCTTATCTGCTACTGGCATGGTGCCTCCTTTAAAATATGGATAAATAATTTGGTCATTGAATGTGCTTTGACTCTGGGTATATATGTGTTAACCAAAAGGAATAATTCTGGAGTTTAGGACAAGCAGCGAATGAACGGCAACTCACTACTATTCTTTATGAATTCTGCCGATTGAGGCTATGGGACTGGCTGTTATTACATTTACTCAGTATTTGTTCTTCGGGAAGCTTATAATTGAGGCCGTTCCAGACATTGTTAGGAGATCTGATATGAAATTTCGTAATACATCGCTTTTTGTGGCGTTTTTTCTCGTTGTTGGTCTTGTCTCGACACCGACTGGGCAGACGCCGAGCGATCCTTCGCGGTGGGCTGATGCAGTCGCAGCGTTTGATGCGAACGCAGATTCTCGACCAGAAGGCGCTATTGTGCTCACAGGCAGCTCGAGTTTTGCTCGTTGGAACACGATGGAAGCAGATCTGGCACCGCTCACCGTAATTCCTCGTGGATTTGGCGGGAGTACGATGGCCGATTTACTTCACTATGTCGATAGAGTGGTGTTGAAATATAAACCGCGTGCTGTGGTCATTTATGAGGGCGACAATGACACGTTTTACGGCGTCGCTCCAAGCACCATCGCTGGGCAGTTAAAGGAAATCATTGCCAAGATCAATACGACACTTCCGGATACGCGCGTCTATGTCCTTTCAGTGAAACCGAGCCTGGCGCGTGTGTCGGTGTGGGATAAAGCACAGGAGACGACAGCGTTGTACAAACAGGTGGTTTCGTCAGATAGCCGTTTACATTTCATTGATGTGGCTACACCATTTCTCAGAGCGAACGGCCAGGTCATGGACGATGTGTTCATCGACGATGGGTTGCATCTTAATGACAAAGGTAATCGCATTTGGGCCGCTGCCATTAAGACGGCGCTCATGAAAGTTGAAGCCCAATATGAAGCGACGGCTGAATAGCTGCAAGCAGCGCCGCTAATTGAATCGCGTGTGAGGCAGAAGTGTCATTGCCGTGAGTCAGACGTTCCGGTACGTCAGTTACGGCATAATTGCCGTTTCTTTAGTCACGTTTTGCACTAAAGCCCTTGTTTCGGAATGAGTGTGCCGACTCTTGCCCTTGGTTGTCTTTAGATGATTCATAGTCTGGGTGCTGCATGAAAGAATGCCCATTTTGTGGCGAGGCTGTTGCAGTGCAGGCGCGGGTGTGTCAGCACTGCAATAGAAGCCTTGTGTCATTCCCTCCGGCCGGCAAGGTGTTATTAGCTGGATTGGGGCTAGCAGGTACCGGTTGCGGACTTACAGTGCTGGCGTGGTTGATTTTTCCAATATTCTTTGTTTATTT
>MDTE01005928.1_pt1 | contig 28030 bp, 33 predicted proteins | sample 811231 | NCBI WGS metagenome assembly MDTE01 (sample SAMN05326651, study PRJNA326480) | marine metagenome | isolation source: seawater | place: Indian Ocean: Red Sea | collected 2010 | reverse complement strand
TGGCAACAGGCTGGTCTGGCGTAGCGCCTCACCCAGTGTCATGGCTGCGGCGGTTGCGACATTAAGCGATCGCATTTCGCGCGCCAACGGCACGCGCAGTATCGCATCAGCGGCTTGGTGTATTGCGTTGGGCACACCGGCACTCTCGCGTCCAAAGAGGAGCATATCGTCGGGCAGGAAAGCGAACTGGTCGTAGCGCACCTTGCCGCGGGTGGAGAGCAGGATGAGGCGGCTGCCACGCTCCATCGAATTAGCGTGAAATGCTTCCCACGACACGTGTCGGTGCAGTTTGACATGGTTGATATAGTCGAGAGCAACACGGCGAATTTGGCGCATATCGAAAGGAAAGCCACAGGGCTCGATGATTTCAATCGGGATATTCATACAGGCGCAGAGACGTAGCACTGCGCCCACATTGGCGGCGATATCCGGCTGAAATAAAATAATTTTCACTGACTTTGCCGTCCTTTTATTAGCTCTACCGAGGCACCGTCCACTATGACGCTCGGAGAGCCTTGCGTGGCGCAACGGTTAGGTTCTTGCCCTTCGCTTCTGCCCGTGTTACCCCTCCCACCGGCTGCGGCCTTGGGCCGCGTGCGCCGCACGGATTTTCCGCACTATTTGGTGCTTTGCCGGCCGGACGGGCCGTGGAATTGAAGGGTTGGATAATGGCAGAGACGGCGCCTGAAAGCGACCAGGCGAGCGAGCAGGGCGAAGAGACCCGACGTGATTTTCTGATATTGGCGGCTGGCGGAATGGGGGCCATGGCCACTATCGGCGTGGTGTGGCCACTTATTGAAACCATGAACCCCTCAGCTGATGTGCTGGCACTTTCTTCGACGGAGGTCGATATCTCCGCCATTGAGGTTGGCCAATCGATCACGGTGAAATGGCGCGGCAAACCAGTGTTTGTCCGCCGCCGTACCAAGGCGGAAATCGACGCAGCGCGCGCTGTGTCACTCGACGATTTAAGCGATGCTGAAAGCGATGAGGACCGGGTTCAGAAGGCGGAATGGCTGATCCTCGTCGGCGTTTGCACCCATTTAGGATGCATTCCGCTTGGAAACAAAATTGGCGATCCACGCGGCGATTTTGGTGGCTGGTTCTGTCCCTGCCACGGCTCGCATTATGACACTTCGGGGCGTATCCGTGTCGGTCCGGCACCGGCCAATCTCCCCGTTCCTGAATATCAATTCCTCGATGACACGCTCATCAAGATAGGCTAAGGCAGAGCCTGGCGATTATGACGACACCCCTACACCGTTACAAAGTTGTTCAGTGGATTGACTATCGCTTGCCTATCTTTAGCTGGGCGAACGAGCACCTGGTTGAATATCCCGCGCCGCGCAACCTGAACTATTGGTGGAATTTTGGCTCGCTCGCCGGGATCATGCTGGTCATTCAGATCGTTACCGGCGTAATTCTCGCCATGCATTACACTCCGCATGTCGATCATGCCTTCAATTCGACTGAACACATTATGCGCGACGTGGAATGGGGTTGGCTGATGCGCTACCTCCATGCCAACGGTGCGTCGATGTTTTTTGTTGTGGTCTATATCCATATATTCCGAGGTTTCTACTACGGTTCTTATAAGTCGCCACGCGAGATCCTATGGTGGATGGGAGTGGTCATCCTCTTCCTGATGATGGGCTCGGCTTTTATGGGCTATGTCTTGCCCTGGGGACAGATGAGCTTTTGGGCGGCGACGGTGATCACTAACTTGGTCTCAGCGATACCATGGATTGGCGAGACCCTTGTGACTTGGTTGTGGGGAGGATTTTCTGTCGACAATCCGACACTCAATCGCTTCTTCTCGCTGCATTATCTTTTGCCGTTCTTGCTTTGCGGGGTGGTGTTCCTGCATCTCTGGGCGTTGCATCACCGTAAGTCAAACAATCCGCTCGGAATCGAAATCAAAAGCTCAAAGGACACCATCCCCTTCAGTCCCTACTACACGGCGAAGGATATGGTCGGCCTCGGCGTGATGCTCTTTGTTCTGGCAATTTTCGTCTTCTATCTACCGAACTTCCTTGGCGAATCGATCAACTACATCAAAGCTGATCCGTTGGTGACGCCGCCGCATATCGTGCCGGAGTGGTATTTTCTGCCTTACTACGCGATCCTGCGTGCGGTTCCCGATAAACTTGGTGGCGTGGTCGCCATGGTGGCTTCAATTGCGATTCTTTTCGTCCTACCCTGGCTTGACACCTCAAAAGTAAGGAGCGCTCGCTTCCGTCCGATCTACCGGCAGTTCTTCTGGATTTTCCTGGCTGACTGCGTAGTTCTCGGTTGGGTTGGTGCAAATCCACCGGAGGGTTCTTTCATTATCATAGGGCAGGTCTGCACAGTTTATTATTTCGCACATTTCCTGATCATCTTGCCGCTTCTTGGCAAGTTTGAGCGTACCAAGCCATTGCCGGAAAGTATCCATCAGGCGGTGCTGGACAAGAAAGGTGGTGGCTCGGGAGGTAGCGCACCACCAGCGTCAGCCCCCCCACCTGCTGGTGGGGGAAGTTCGTAATGCGCGCTCAGCTGGTCGCTATTGCCGCCTCGCTGGTTCTCACGCTGGGTTTGGTGGGGAGCAGAACGGCTTATGCTGCAGGTGCTGCAGAAGAACCGCCGGATCACGATTGGAAGCATACCGGCGTGTTTGGCACCTTTGATCGCTCGGAATTACAGCGGGGTTTCCAGGTATTTCAAGAAGTCTGTGCGAGTTGCCATTCGCTTGATTACATCGCTTTTCGCAATCTCACCGAAATCGGATTTTCCGAGGATCAGATTAAAGCAATAGCAGCGGAATATGAGGTTGAGGACGGGCCGGACGATGAGGGCGAAATGTTCATGCGCCCTGCCAAGGCGTCCGACTACTTCCCTGCGCCGTTCGCTAATCCGCAGGCTGCCCGCGCCGCTAACGGCGGCGCCTATCCGCCTGACCTTTCGCTGATTGTCAAGGCGCGCAACAACGGTCTTGATTATCTCTATGCGGTTCTCACTGGATACGAGGAAGAGCCGCCGGGGAGCTTTGAGCTCGCCGAGGGAATGAATTATAACCGCTACTTTCCTGGCCATCAGATCGCCATGCCGGAGCCGCTCTACGAGGAGGCGGTAGAATACGCCGATGGCACCGAGGCTACTCTTGAGCAGTTGGCTCATGACGTTTCCGTTTTCCTCGCCTGGACGGCAGAGCCCGAATTGGAGGTACGTAAGCAGACTGGCCTAAAGGTGCTGATCTTCATCGCCATCTTCACGGCGCTGCTTTACATTATCAAACGTCGGATCTGGGCCAAACTTCACTAGTCTTATGGAGAAAGCTCTTTCTTTACTCTAGGGAAAGAGAGGTTGGAGAGATGCGGCACCCTTAGCGTTGCAGAACGCGGCCAGCAATTGCATCGAGTTTGGCCAAAAGGGCGCTGTTCCGCACTTCCGGAGAGGTCATCAAGGCATTTTCTAGCGCCCGGTCGCAGCCTCCCTCGCAGGGCCCACGCTCAGTGGCAAACGATCCAGCCAGTGAAATCACCAGATCTCGGGCATGGGTTGCATTATCGTTGACCACTTGGATCACAGTTTCGACGGTCACATTGTCATGCTCCTCATGCCAGCAATCATAATCTGTGACCATTGCCACGGTGGCGTAACAAATCTCCGCTTCACGGGCGAGTTTGGCCTCGGGCATATTGGTCATGCCGATGACGTCGCAGCCCCAGGTACGGTAAAGCTCGGATTCAGCAAGCGTCGAGAATTGCGGCCCCTCCATCACCAAATAGGTGCCGCCTTTGACGGCGCGCATATCGGCGATACCGGAGGTGGCTTGCATAAGATGTTCGCTGATGCGTCTGCAAACTGGGTGGGCCATGGAGACATGAACGACTAGCCCGTTGCTGAAAAAACTCTTGTCTCGTCTGATAGTGCGATCAATGAACTGATCGACGATCATGAAATCGCCCGGGGCCAATTCCTCGCGTAAGCTGCCGACGGCGCTTAACGATATGATATCGGTGACGCCAGTGCGTTTCAGGGCGTCGATATTGGCGCGGAAATTGATATCGCCGGGCGGGATAAGATGGCCGCGGCCATGGCGCGGTAGGAAGGCTACGTCGAGTCCCTCGAGGTTGCCGAGCAAGATTTTATCCGAAGGATCACCGAATGGCGATTCAACGCCTACCCATTCAGCGCCATGGAGTCCGTCGATTTCGTAGAGTCCGCTTCCGCCAATGACGCCAAGGCGGACCTTGCGGCATTCTTGAGGCATCGCGCTCAGCCTAGATGTTTGGCGAAATATGCCATTGTGCGCTCGCGTGCGAGCGCGAACGCCGTGGGGTTGTAATCGTCGCGTTGATCACAGTTGAAACCGTGCCCGGCACCCTCATAGACGAAAATTTGCACATCTGCATGCGCTTCGCGCACAGCATCAACCATGGAAAGTGGAATTCCAGCATCCTCCGAGCCAAAGTGTAACATAGTCGGAGATTTCGGTTCCTCGTCGTTGAACTGGCCTACCTGGGCGCCGTAATAACCGACAGCGCAATTTGTTTCCAGGCGGCAGGAAGCGAGCCACGCGAGTGTGCCGCCCCAACAGTAGCCAACGACACCGATTTTAGCATTCGGCCCCAAGCTATTGCGTAAACTTGCGAGCCCGGCCTTCATGTCGGATACTGGGTTGTCCCAGCCGATTTCGTCCTTGAGGGCGCGGCCTCCAGTCACGGTTTCGGTTGTGTAGCCGAATTCTACCTTGCGCTGCTTTCGATCGAAAATAGCAGGAGCCAGAGCAAGATAGCCATCCCTGGCGAAACCATCGCACACACCACGGATATGGCTGTTGACGCCGAAGATTTCCTGTATCACCAGTAGTCCTGCGTGCGGTGCACCCTCGGGTGTGACGCGATAGGCATCAAAGGTGTGCCCGTCCTCCGCGGTAATTTCGAGAAAGTCACCCATTTCAGCCCCTCCCCTTGATCTTGTCGGTTTTACCTCAATAGCAGATTTTACACGTTGAAGCGAAATAGGATTACATCATTTTCCGCTACCTCGTACTCCGCACCTTCCTGACGCATTTTACCGGCCGCCTTGGCAGCCGCCTCACCACCGGCTTCTACATAATCCACAAAAGAAATGGTCTCCGCGCATATGAAGCCGCGGGCCATGTCGCTATGAATTTTGCCCGCGGTCTCGCGCGCACGGGTACCCTTGGCGATGGTCCAGGCACGTGCTTCCTTGGGTCCAGCGGTGAAGAACCGGATGAGACCAAGAACCTTGTGGCCGGCATGGATCACGCGCTCAAGCCCAGCCGTCTCAATGCCGAGATCGTCTAGAAAGGCGCGCTTCTCTTCGGGCTCACCAAGAGCCGCGATCTCTGCCTCAATGGCGGCAGAAACGATCACCGTCTCAGCATGCTCTTCTGCGGCGTGGGCGACCACTGCATCGCTCATCACATTACCGGTAGCGGCACTCCTCTCGTCGACATTGCAGATGTAGAGCACTGGTTTATCGCTGAGCAGATGCAACATTTTGAGCTTAGGCTGATCCACCGGTGTTATATTCAGGCTACGCACCGGCTTACCATCGCGCAGGCATGCAAGTACCCGCTCGATAAGCGGATGAAGCTCCTTGGCATCTTTGTCACCGCTGCGCGCGCGCTTGATCACGCCTTCCGACTGGCGTTCGACGCTTTCGAGATCGGCGAGCAGTAACTCAGTTTCGACCAGATCGATATCGCGAACTGGATTGGTGGGGCCTTCGACATGGCTGATCTGATCGTCCTCGAAACAGCGTACGAGATGCAGGATGGCATCAACTTCGCGGATATGCTGGAGAAATTGATTGCCGAGTCCTTCGCCCTTGCTCGCGCCGCGCACTAGTCCAGCAATATCCATCACCTCCAGCGCCGTGGGCACAACCGTGGCGGATCTAGCCACCCGGGCAAGAGTTTCAAGCTCGCTGTCTGGCACCGGCACGCGACCGGTGTTGGGCTCGATTGTGCAGAACGGGAAATTTCCGGTCTCTGCTTTGGTCGCATCACTCAAGGCGTTGAATAACGTTGATTTGCCGACGTTGGGTAGACCAACGATGCCACATTTAAATCCCATCTTAGGGTAATTCGAGTTTTGCCGCTGCAGTGTCGGCAGCAGCTGGATGCGGTTTCAAAGGTTTCGGCGCCGGCGCGAGGACGGCAACGCGACTCATATAGTCAGCCTTGTCTTTGGCGAGGAGGAGTGGCAGGGCTTCGGCCGCTGCATCAACCAGCTTCTCGACCCATATCATCTCAGCTTTGGTAAAATCGCTCAGCACATAATCTGACACGAGATCCCTGTTCCCAGGGTGGCCAATGCCCATACGGATACGCCAGAAATTTGCACCGATATGGTTGCGTGCGCTTTTCATACCTTTATGGCCAGCAGTGCCACCGCCGAAGCGCACGCGAAATTTTCCCGGTGCCAAGTCGAGCTCGTCATAAAAGACGAAAAGGTCAGATGGCTCGATCTTGTAATAGCGCAGCACCGAGCCGATCGCATGCCCGGAATCGTTCATGAAGGTGGTGGGTTTGAGAAGTGCCACGTGAGCATCGCCAATACGGCCCTCGGCAACAGCTGCTGACAATTTGGAGCGGTTACGGAAGGATTCGAAGGTGTGTTGCTCGGCAATTCGCTCGGCAGTCATGTAGCCGATATTGTGTCGGTTTTTGGCATAGCGAGCGCCTGGGTTCCCGAGTCCGGCGAAAATATACATGATCGTTCTCGTAGGCCAGTCAGCAGGCCGTAGATAATTAGGAATCCGAGCCTTCCGCTTCTTCCTGGCCCTCCTCACCGCCTTCAGCTTCAGCGTCGCCGCCTTCAAGGCCTTCCTCGCCTTCTTCGCCTTCAAGGCCTTCTTCGCCTTCGGCCTCCGTTTCCTCAACATGAATGGTCGGCGCAGCGACGGTGGCGACGGTAAAATCGCGGTCAGTAATGGTCGGAGTGACGCCTTCAGGCAAATCGATTTGGCTAATATGCACGCTATCGCCGATATTAAGACCTGCCAGATTGATCACGAGAGCGTCTGGGATTGATTCTACCGGGCAGAGCAACTCGACTTCATGTCGTACCACATTGACTACTCCACCGCGCTTCAGGCCCTCGCATTCTTCATGGCCTTCAAAGCGTACGGCAACGAACACGGTGATTTGGGCGCCCTTCACATAACGCAGAAAGTCGGCATGAAGGGGCGATTCGGTGACCGGATGGAGTTGCACGTCACGCGGCAGAACCCGCAAGGTATCGCTTTTCATTTTGAGATCGTATAGGCGAGTGAAGAAGCCCGGGCGACGATATTCCTGCCGGAATTCGGAAAGGTTGAGGGAGACGGAGACCGGTCCGCCATTGCCACCATAGATAATGGCCGGTATGCGGCCTTCGTTACGCAGGCGGCGTGCGGGGCCCTTGCCGCTGATCTCGCGTACTTCGGCATTAATTGCGTATTTTTCGCTCATGATCTCTTCCTTTGCGGTTCGCCGCAGGTTTGTAGCAGGTCACGCGCTCAATTGAACAGGCTGGAAACGGAACTTTCGGCGCTGATGCGCCGGATGGCTTCCGCCATTAATTTCGCGATCGACAAGATTTTGACGCTGTCTGAGATGCGCATGGCCTCGGTCTGAGCGATACTATCTGTCACCACGAGGGTGCTCAGGTCAGAGGCGGAGACGCGCGCTACAGCCCCGCCGGAGAGCACAGCGTGGGTCACATAGGCATGGACCTCGCTCGCACCGGCTTGCTTGAGGGCGGAGGCAGCATTGCAAAGGGTGCCGGCCGAATCGACGATATCGTCGACCATGATGCAATTTCGACCCGAAACGTCGCCAATGATGTTCATGACTTCGGACACGCCAGCTTTTTCGCGCCGCTTATCGACGATAGCGAGATCCGCCTCAAGGCGCTTGGCCACCGCTCGGGCACGCACCACGCCGCCAACATCGGGCGAGACGATCATCAGATTACCATTCGTGAAGCTTTTCTGGATATCGCCAATCATCTCGCCGGCGGCATATAGATTATCAACCGGGATATCAAAAAAGCCTTGAATTTGGCCGGCGTGGAGATCAAGGGTTAGCACCCGATGGGCACCGGCAGCGACAATCAGATTTGCTACCAGCTTTGCAGAAATTGGGGTGCGGGGTGAGGATTTGCGATCCTGTCGGGCATAGCCAAAATAGGGCAGCACCGCCGTGATTCGCTTGGCTGAGGCACGTTTGAGTGCATCCAGGCAGACCAAGAGCTCCATCATATTGTCGTTCGCCGGCGACGAAGTAGATTGGATAACAAAAACATCTTCGCCGCGCACGTTCTCGTGAATCTCGACAAAGATCTCATTGTCTGAGAAGCGTCGGACCGTGGCTTTAGTCAGCGGTATGTTAAGCGAAGCGGCTATGGCTTCGGCGAGGGGCCGATTGCTGTTTCCGGCAACGAGCTTCATTGATTCCGTTCTCCAAACACGGCCTGTTGACGGCCTATATCAGGGTGACCGACCATTCTTGCAACTTAACCATGGAGGCGCCTAATCGGCGTGGCGGAATGTATCAAGCTGGTTTAGGACTGTAAACGTCCTTCACCGCGATAAATTGTATACTCAAGGAGGTTATTCTAGCACGCCAAGACGGGTCAGGATAGTAACCACCCCTTGGGCACCGTTTTCTGCCACGATCCGCGCCACTGCGCCCCAGCGACCATAGAGTGTGCCGGTGGGTACATTATTACTCTGGCTCACAGTGCCGAGGCGTGCTCCATCTGGTGCGAGGACCGTCCAATCCACTTTCACAGTTTCTTGTCCGCCCAACTGCGCTAAAGTCACGTGTACGCTGCCAAGCACTAGATAGGAAACATCATCAATAGCGTCGACTATGGCAAATCCTCTCGCCGCAAGCGATTGACGCATAGCCTTGGAAAGGGCGCTTTGCCCATCGCCTGGAGCACCATCGATCGCCGGCACGAAGAGCGCAAGGCCATATGTAGCCGCTGATGGTTGCGAATTGAGAAAATTGGCAAAGAACTTTGCTGCCCGCCGTGCGCCAGCCTGGCTTCTAGCCTCTTCGAAGCTAAAAAGGATTTTGCCGTTGGCTGCGACCAGCAACCAACGAAGCCTACCACCCTTGATGGGATGAGCGGAAATTCTAAGGCTAGCCCGATTCCGCGCCAAACGACTGGCGGCAACATCCTCGGACTCGAGCGCCGTCACTAGCGCTTCAGTCAGTCGTTCAGACTCCTCCACCTTCAAATCAACGATAGGCTGAACAAAGATACCAGCGCGCTTGCCAATCTCTTCTTCAGCAATATCGGGCGGAGATTTGTCCGATGGTTGAAACGGCCGCGGTAGATCGCCGCAGGCGGCGAGGGTCAAGATGCAGGACAAGATAGCGACCAACTGCAGGCCGCCAGCGTTACATAAGGACACAACCGGCGACCATGCCGATGAAAAGAAAAGCGCCGAACATGATTATGTAGGGCATTGGCCTTAGCTTTCCAGTGTAATCGCTGACAACAGGCGGCCATAGTTGTTTTCACCTTGATGGCTATTACGCCTATAGCTGAAGAAATGCGCCTCCTCTGTATATGTATCTCTCCCCAGAGAAATAACCTCCGCAAGGCCGAGCGCTTTAAGCCGGTGGGTGACATAGCCCGGCAAATCAAAAAGATAATGCCCATCGTGCGTGGCAGGGCGAAAAAACATCTTGGCAGCAGAATCCAGAGCAAGAAAGGGTTCAGGAAATCCCGCACTGACCTCGAAGGATTGGGGACCTATGGTGGGGCCGATCGCGGCGCGAATCTTGGTAACCTGGGAGCCGAGACGATACATGCCGGCAACGCCGGCCTCAAGAACGCCGCCGAGTGCGCCACGCCAGCCAGCATGGAGCGCGCCGATCACACGGTTTTCGCCATCCGCAAGCAGCACAGGCGCGCAGTCGGCGGTAAGAATGCCTAGAACGACGCCGGGTGTGCTGCTGACCAGCGCATCCGCCTTGGGCGAGTTCTCTGGGCGCCAGGGGCGTGTCACCTCCACCGCAGCGGCGCCATGAATCTGATAGGCGGTGCAAATATCTTCTGCCGCGCGTCCGAAGGCGCGCGCAGCTCGGGAGCGGTTTTCGCGCACAGCTTCTTTATTGTCATTTGAGCCATAGCCGCAATTTAGTGAGGCGTGAAGGCCTTCGCTGACGCCGCCGTTGCGGGTGAAAAAGCCATGGCGCACGCTATTTTGACCGCAGAGCACATTATGTTCGAGCAGGTTCACCACGTTCTACCGCCTGTCACCAGATTTTCGAAACCGGCGGGCACCGGCGCGCCTTTGACTGTCAATGCGAGAACTTTAAAAAGGTCACCCATCTGCTGGCTGTCAATTAGGCGACGAAGCGCACTTTCGATATCGTGTGCGTTTGCCGGCGTGGCGTCGCGTTGCAGCAAGGCGGCGCGGGCCTCAATTCCAAGAGTGCGCAGAAACTTTCCCTGGCGTACTGGCCCATGTACTGCAGTTTCATGCGCCGCGGTTCGGGCAAGGGCCTGGAAATCAACATGAGAAGTGAGATCAGCCAAGCCTGGTTCAGCAAACACTGGCTGCGTCTTATGAGCGCGCACCGCCTGTAGTGTATCTCCATTAGCGTTCTTGCCATGGCCATAATCGATTATCAGCGCCGCACCACCACCGGCTTTGATCCGCGCCGCGATATCAGCCATATAGTCGAGTCGCGCGGGTGCCTGCTCGAACACATCGCCGACTCGTCCTAGCCGGTCCAGCGTACTTGGCTTCGTTGCCAGTATATAGGTAAATCCGTTCTTACCCGATGTTACCAGTCGTTCGTGCCAGTTGACATCCGTCCGCTCGTATTGGTGGATTGGCAGAGTGTCGAAAAATTCATTAGCGATAAGAAGTATCGGGCCCTCTGGTACCTCAGATAGGTTTTCATGCCATTCTATCGCTTGCCCGGCCAAACATTCGACCTGGGTGGCGCGCAGCCTATTGCCTGTTTCGACGAGGTGCACGGTGAGGGCGGCGTGAAATAATGGCTCGGCGGCGATCGCCCTTAGCGCATCCTTCATGAGCGTGCCGCGGCCGGGGCCCAGCTCGACTAAGCGAAGTGGTGTTGGTGTTCCCATCTGCCGCCAAGTCACTGCGCACCAGAGGCCGATCAATTCACCAAACATCTGGCTTATTTCAGGCGCAGTAACAAAATCGCCGCGTGCGCCGATTGGTGCGCTAGTTCGGTAATAGCCATGTACCGGATCATTTAGGCAAAGATCCATATAACGTGCCACGCTGATCGGGCCCTCCGTCGCGATCACCTGCTGCAGGCGTTGGGCGAGTGGCGTCAAGGTGTAACCTAGATGCCTATCGACCTTGGCCGCCACGGCCTGGTGCGAAGTATGAGGTAAATGCCAATCGCTAGCATTGGCAGTGACAGAACTTGGCCCATGGTGATGCCGCTGACAATGAAACCAAGAAACGCGTCGGGTTCTCGGAATAGCTCGACGATGATGCGCGAAAGTGAGTAGGCGATAAGAAAGACCCCTGTAAGAGATCCGGGTCGTTTACCAAAGTGAAAGACAAAAACCAGCAAGCTGAGGATGGTAAAGGTCACCAGTCCTTCAAGGAAAGCCTCATAAAGCTGGCTCGGATGGCGCGGTTCTGGCCCGCCATTTGGGAAAACCATCGCCCAGGACACGTCGCTCAATCGACCGTAAAGTTCACCATTGATAAAATTGGCGACACGGCCGAAAAAGAGCCCGATGGGTACCGCGCAAGCGGCGCCATCGGCCACCGAGAGCGGGTTCAATTTGCGCCGCCGAGCAAACAGAAAGAGCGCGCCGGCCACTCCTAGCATCCCGCCGTGGAACGACATGCCGCCTTGCCAGATCACCGGAATCTGTCCAGGGTTTTCGAAAAAATAGGCTGGTTGATAGAAAATCACATAGCCGAGTCGTCCACCGATTATGACGCCGAGGGTACACCAAACCAAAAAATCATCTGCTGTACGCGATTCCAACCCAGGTATGGCGCCCTTGGCAAGAAGCTTAATATAGCGCCAGCCGAGCACTAGGCCGAGTACATAGGCCAGCGCATACCAGCGGATGGCGACCGGGCCAAAGCTGATGATGACTGGATCAATATTGGGAAAGGCCAGTGCAAAGCTCATCGGTAGGGGTCCGGTTGATTCAAATAATCACGCACATAGATCTCGACACCTGCTTCCAGTGTGGTGAAGGGCTTTTTATATCCTGCCGCGCGCAAGCGGGCGATGCGCGCCTCTGTGAAATATTGATAGCGTTCGCGAATCCCTTCGGGCATTTCGATATAGTTGATTTCTGGTGGGCGTTCCAGTGTTGCAAAGAGCGCCTTGGCTAGGTCGTCGAAGCTTCGCGCCCGACCGGTGCCGACATTGAAGAGGCCGTTGACACCTGTATTCTCGAGCAGCCAGAGCATGACCGAGACGCAATCGCCAACCCAGATAAAGTCGCGCAGCTGTCCACCATCTGCGTAATCTGGGTGGTGTGATTTGAATAGTCGCACTGCCCCCCCCGCTGCCGCTGCCGGAAATGCTGTAGCAACGACGCTTTTCTGATTGCCCTTGTGATACTCATTGGGGCCAAACACGTTGAAGAACTTAAGGCCCGCCCATTGCGGTGGGCGCGCCGTACCCTCGGTCAGAAAGTGGGCTACGCGGCGGTCGAACAGATTCTTGCTGCGACCATAAAGATTGAGTGGCTTGAGCGCTGTCAAAGCTCGGAGGGAGCCGTCATCGTCGAAACCTAGTGCGCCGTCGCCGTAAGTTGCGGCAGAAGAGGCGTAGATGAAGCGCACGCCATGGCGAGTGCACCAATTCCAAAGGTCAAGACTAAACCGGTAATTGTTGCGTACAAAGAGAGCGGCGTTAGTCTCCATGGTCGAGGATGTGGCGCCCATATGGAATATCACCTTCATCTCGCTACGATTTTTCTCAAGAAACCGAAACAACTTCGCCGGTGTGACATGGGTTATGGGCTGGCGTTTGGCAATATTGCGCTCTTCCGCACCCGGTTGATCGCATATAACTAGCGGTCCAGCGCCGATGTCTTCCAGCTCGGCAACCAAGTTTGAGCCGATGAACCCGGCTCCTCCGGTGATAAGGATCATGCGTTGATGTGCCGTAATTTTCTGTTCATGTCGTGGGTTGCTTTATATATGGCGCTATGTCGCGCGGGCCAAGAGGCTGTATGATAAGTGAAACACGCCGAATGGAGGGCGAGATGCAAACAGATAACAGATTATTGGATGATCTTGCACGCGTAGCTGGCAGCGCCATGGGTGCTGCGAGTGGTGTCCGAGGAGAATTCGAAAGCATTATCCGGCGCCAGTTCGAGCGGATTCTTAGCAATATGGACTTGGTCAGTCGAGACGAATTTGACGCGGTGAGCGAAATGGCGGCCAAGGCACGTAGCGAGCAAGAATCGCTAGAATTACGCATCGCCGCACTGGAAAAGCGTTTGTCGGAGTTGGGAAGCAGAAATTAGCTGTTTTTCAACGTACACAAGATTTTGCGCTTTGAAATGGTGGCGACACAGCTTATTGTGGATGATAACACGATCTGGGTGGGCGCTGGCGCAGGCTACAATATATAGAGTTTGTCTTCCCAGCTCATTTTCGGGTCGTGCTAAACTTCCGCACGGATTCGCCCATGTCGACCATATTGAGCACCTTAGATTTAAGCGACGACAACCCGCTTGATATTGTTGAACGAGTGGCTGGTGCGGCGGATATTCCGTTCGAGCGATTTGACGAAGAGGAATTATTGGCGGCGCATCATGCTGGCCCGTGGTGTGCCTATGAGATGTGGTTCGCCTATACTTCGGAAGTTAACGCCCTTGAATTTCGCTGCGGTTATGACTTGAAGGTTCCTGACGAGCGCATGGCTGATATTCACGGCCTCTTGGCGCTAATCAACGAAAAAATGTGGATTGGTCATTTTGATTTGCGCCAGGATGAGCGCCGTCCGGCATGGCGTCACACGTTTATTTTCCGGGGCGCGCCGCATCCTGCAGAAGCGCAAATCGAGGATTTGATCGGCATTGCTCTGCAGGAGTGCAACCGCTTTTATCCAGCCTTTCAGCACGTGATCTGGGCCGGAAAGTCGCCCGTCGACGCATTTGCATCTGCCCTTTTCGAGACAGCTGGCGAAGCTTGATGGGGGGCACTATTGTGCTGGCCGGTGGCGGTAAGATGGGTGCTGCTATGCTCGCCGGATGGCTCGAGAGCGGCATCAACCCCGCCGATGTCTATGTAATTGAACCGGACTCCAAGGTGGCGAAGCGGCTAGCGGGGTTTGGCGTTCATGTCTTTGCTGCGCCTGACGCACTGCCGGCGAGGGCGGAAACGATCATCTTCGCGGTAAAACCACAGATTATGAACGATGTGGTGCACCATTACCGCACGTTGGCGGGTGATGAGACGGTGTTTCTCTCAATTGCCGCAGGCTGCAAGATATCGCTGTTCGAAAGGCATCTCGGTAACGTGCCAGTGGTGCGTGCTATGCCCAATACGCCGGCGGCGGTCGGCTTTGGGATGACTGTAGCTTGCGCCAATGATTTAACCGGCAGGGGCCAGAAGGCGCGCTGCCAACAACTCTTGGAAGCGGTGGGCGAAGTCGATTGGGTGGCAGATGAGGCATTGATGGACCCGGTGACAGCGGTTTCAGGCAGTGGCCCAGCCTACGTATTCCTGCTCATGGAGGCGCTTGCTGCGGCGGGCGAGGAAGCTGGACTCGAGCCGGCGCTTGCGTTGCGTCTCGCCCGTGCGACGGTACGCGGCGCTGGTGAACTGGCGAGATGCTCCGAACACGGGCCGGACCAACTCCGTATTAACGTTACCAGCCCGGGCGGCACGACAGCGGCGGCTCTAGAAGTATTGATGGCGGATGACGGTCTCGCATGTCTTATGAAACGCGCGGTTCTTGCAGCCAGCGAACGTTCGAGAGAGCTTGCCGGATAAATAGCTGTGGGTGAATTGACCCGTGAACGGGACGGACCTAAATTGAGATTAGCATTGAAAATGTGCAACTAAAGACGAATTCGACCGAATGCCCAAGAAAACCCAATTTCCTCGCGTTATCGTTGACAATGCGCTTGACTTGGCAGCGGCGAAGGGCTGGGCAGAGACGAGCCTAGGCGATATCGCCCAGGCTGCCGGCCTAACGCTTGCTCAATTACACGGTACCTATCCCTCCAAGACGGCAATCCTCGCTGCCTATACGACACGGATCGACGAAGCGGTTCTAAACGGTATCGATCCAGAATTAGCTGATAAATCGCGCCGCGAGCGGCTGTTCGACGTGTTAATGAAGCGCTTTGAAGAGATGGACCCAGATAAGGAAGCGGTGCGCTCCATCCTTTGCGGGTCGGCCACGAATGTGGAAAGTTTGGCGCGCGGGCCGCTAAGCCTCTATCGTTCTATGCGATGGATGCTGGAAGCGGCAAATATTTCTTCTTCCGGAATGCGCGGGCAACTTCGCATTAAGGGGTTGGCGCTGATCTATCTCGCGGTTTTACGCGCTTGGCTCGCTGACGATAGCGAGGATATGGCGCGCACCATGTCATCTCTGGATCGCCAATTGAGCCGCGCCGAACGGCTGCTCGGCATTCTACGTGGTCGGCCGCTCCGTGAAGGCGAGTTAGAGTCTGGCCAACCCGTTGAGGCCAGCGCTGGCTGATATGGCACTTTCGTTTGACGATTTTCTCAAGGTCGATATTCGTGCCGGCACGGTAGTGCGAGCTGAGCCTTATCCCCAGGCCCGTAATCCGGCCTGTAAAATGTGGATCGATTTCGGCCCGGAAATCGGTGAGCATAAGAGCTCAGCCCAGGTAACAGTGCATTACACACCTGAAGAATTGGTCGGTCGACAGGTCGCCGCGGTGGTTAATTTTTCGCCCAAACAAATCGGAAACTTCATATCCGAAGTGTTGGTTCTTGGCTTTCCTGATGACAAGGGCGAGGTGGTTTTATTTTCTCCCGACCAAGCTGTGGCTAACGGCGCTAGACTTTTTTAGATTGGCAATCGTAGGGTGGCGCGCAATCCGCCTGAATTGCTGTCGTCCAGCACGATATCGCCGCCATGGTTGCGCGCGACATCGCGCGCGATAGCTAGGCCGAGACCAGCACCGGCATAGTTGGGGTTTCGTGAATCATCGAGTCTGAAGAACGGTTTGAATACCTCCTCGCGGCTTTCATTTGGAATTCCCGGTCCGTCGTCCTCGACAATCACCTCTACGATTTCGCCGATTCGCTGGGCGGTGATATCCACGTGGTTGCCATGGCGTAAGGCATTCTCCACTAGATTGGTTAGGCAGCGCTTGAGGGCATTGGGTCTGAGCGTTAACGTGAGTGCCGTGCTGGATTCGAGAGTTACGGCCCCACCATTGCGCCGTGCGGCTTCGACGACCTCGCCAATTATGGTCGAGAGATCAACTGGTTCCGTTGCTTCCGCGCCTTGGCCGCGCGAGAAGGCAAGATACTCGTCGATCATTCTTTCCATATCCGCAATGTCGGATTCGAGATCTGATATTTCGACCTGAGCCTGAGGTGCCGTTTCTCGCAGCATGGCGAGCTGCAGCTTTATACGGGTGAGCGGCGTGCGGAGATCATGCGATACGCCAGCGAGCATCTCCGTGCGCTGATCGATATGGCGCGCAATGCGTCCGCGCATATCAAGGAAGGCGGCGCCCGCTTGGCGAATCTCACTTGCACCCGCCGGTTTGAACTCAATCTCCGTACGTCCCTTGCCAAAGGCTTCCGCTGCGCGCGCGAGACGGCGGATCGGCCGAATTTGATTGCGCAGAAAGAAGATCGCAATGGACGTGACGACAACAGCGGTGCCAACCATCCATAAGACAAAAATATAGACCGTCGTTGAGAACATGCGCTTGCGCGGCGTCAAAATATCGAGCACGCCTTTCTGCAGCTGGATGCGAATTGAAATGTTACGGTCGGGGCGTTGGGTGTCGATGTGGAAGGGAATTGTCAGTCGCTCAGAGAGAGCATGCCTGAGCGAGCGCTCCATTTGGCTGTTGCTCGACTCTGGGTGGGTGGCTGGTAAGGCGGCGCCTTCTTCAAAAATGGCTCTCAGTTGCATCTCGCGGCCTGCCGCGCGGAGTGCCCAGTCGCTGAATTCTTCTTTGGGATATTTCTGGACTGTGCGCATTACGTGGATGATGTCGCCGGTAACGCCGAGGGCAAGGCGCCGGCTCACCGTGTCCCAATGGCGTTCGAAAAAGATATAGGCGACGACACCTTGAAGTAGCACCATCGGCAGCAGAAGAATTAGTAAGGAGCGCCAGAAAAGACCCTTCGGCGTCAGTCGGCGAAGTAAATTAGGGTGTGTTTGGGCAGAGGACATGACGGGACTCAGGCAGGACGTAAGGTGTAGCCTTCGCCGCGCACCGTGAGGAGGTGGCGCGGCGTGCGTGGATCGGGTTCGATCTTGCGTCGGAGGCGGGTGATCTGTACATCGATTGCACGGCCGCTGGCATCAATTCCACAATGTCTGCATAGTTCTTCGCGACTAAGTGTCACACCGCGCCGGCTAACGAAGAGGGTTAAGAGTTGCGCCTCGGCACCTGTCAATCGGACGTTTTTGCCGTCCCGCGCAAGGTCTCCACGGCTGGCATTATACTCGCAGCTGCCAATTATTACCGGTGCATCCGGTACTTCTAGTGGCGTGGAGTGTGTACGGCGCAGGATAGTACCTATCCGCAGCAGCAATTCGCGTGGCTCGAAAGGCTTTGTCAGATAATCATCTGCGCCGGATTCGAGCCCAGAGATTCGGTGCTCGGGCTCGCCCATGGCAGTAAGCAGCAGGATCGGTACCGTAAGGCGCTTACGTAGCCGCCGAGTAAGGTCAACGCCGCTTTCACCCGGCATCATCACGTCAAGCACGAGGAGATCAAATGTGAGGCTTCGCAACCTGGATTCCGCTTCCGCGGCTGTACCAGCCATTGTGGCGCGATAGCCATTTTCGCTGAGATAGCGCTGCAGCAGCTTGCGCAAGCGTTCATCGTCGTCGACTACAAGAATGTGTGGCGCATCCATAGCGAGCGCTGGGGGCAATTTTGATGTCTGGTTGGGCTGTTCTTGGGTCATGGCTATAGTATATGCCAAATGCACCCCGATTGGCGCGCTACTCCACGAAGCGTTTGCGGTCGGTTTCGTCGATGATGCTCAAGAGCACCTTACGGTAACCCTCAATCGCGTTTCCACCGGCGGCACGGTAAGCATCGCCGATGCGTGCGCGCTGGACTTCGGAGAGCCGCTTTTCGAGTTTCTCGCCTTTATCCGTCAGGCGCAACAGGCGGCGACGGCGGTCGGTTTGAGCCTTTTCCACTGAGACAAAACCTTCGCGTACCAATTGGCTAAGGACGCGCGACAGGCTTTGCTTGGTAATGCGCAGGATTCCGAGCAACTCGGCCACTGAGATTCCCGGACTGCGTGCGATGAAATAGATTGCCCTATGGTGGGCCCGGCCGAAGCCGTAGGTCGATAGGACTGCGTCGCACTCGGCAGTAAAATCGCGATAGGCGTAGAACAGGAGCTCGATTCCCTGGTGTAACTGGTCGTGACGGAGGAATAACGGGTTGGGCCCGGATTTTAAGTCAGTCATGTTGACTTATATGCCGTGCGGTGATAGGGAACGCAACCGCTTTTCTGCCGTACAAAGCGGTGAGCTGCGGGAGAAAAAACAAAAATGGCCGATATCATTCCTTTTGACGATCGCGCCGGCGACATGTGGTTGGACGGTGAATTCGTCCCCTGGCGCGATGCAAAGCTGCATGTACTGAGCCATGCGCTGCATTACGGAAGTTGTGTGTTCGAGGGCGAGCGAGCCTATTCCAAGCGTATCTTTAAGCTCGAGGAACATACAGAGCGATTGTTCGAATCTGCAGCCCAACTCGACATGACCATTCCCTTCACTGCAACGCAAATCAATGAAGCTTGCAAAGAGTTGATCGATCGCCAGGACATCATTGATGGCTACGTGCGACCGGTAGCTTGGCGTGGCAGTGAGATGATGGGAGTTTCTGCGCAGATTGCTCAAACCCATGTGGCCATCGCCACCTGGCCTTGGCCAAATCTGTTTGGAGACGAGAATCGTGAGCGTGGAATCCGTATGAAGACATCGAAATGGCGCCGGCCCTCGCCTAACACAGCGCCCGTGAAGGCCAAGGCAGCGGGTCTCTACATGATTTGCACCCTGTCACGCCACTCTGTAGAGCCGGATGGGTATGATGACGCACTGATGCTCGACTGGCGTGGTCAAATCGCCGAGGCCACGGGCGCTAATATTTTCCTTGCCCAGAACGGCGTGTTGCACACGCCGACGCCCGATTGCTTTCTCGACGGCATTACGCGGCGTACAGTGATGGATCTCGCTCGCAAACGCGGATATGAGGTGGTTGAGCGCGCTATCATGCCGGAGGAGCTTTCCAAGACTGACGAGGTTTTTCTCACTGGCACAGCTGCTGAGGTCACGCCGGTCGGAGAGATCGACGAGCACAATTTTCAGGTTGGCCCGATCACCCGCCAGCTCATGGAAGATTACGACTCGGAAGTACGTAAGGGGTAACGGGCACCAACTGGCGAGCAAAACGGCTCATTATATCCGCTTTTACTAATATTCCAGGAGTACTAACCCGCGCCTTTGACTTGCTCGAGTGGTCCCGCGCGCTTGTTCTATCGAACTTCTCGTTTTAGGAATGACACTTTGATTAGGTTCCTTTTATCTCGACCCTAATCTTTCGCGGAGCCGAAACATTTACTTCTTAACCGACCACTTCTCCGCCGCTGCATCGTCAGATTCGCGTGCTTTTACCCAATCCGCACCGTTTTTGCGTTCCTCTAGTTTCCAGAAAGGCGCACTGGTTTTTAGCCAGTCGATAAGAAAGGCGCAGGATTCGATCGCCGCTTGGCGGTGAGACGAGGCGGTGACCACTAAAACGATTTGCTCGCCCGGCTCGAGACGACCATATCGGTGAATAACGAGACTGTCTTCAAGCGCCCAGCGCTTGTGTGCCTCGGCCTCTATCTCGGCTAGCTTCTTCTCGGTCATTCCGGGATAGTATTCAAGAGTCATGGCACCGACGCTTTCGTCTCCGTCTTCGCCGCGCACTAAGCCGACGAAGGAGGAGAGGGCACCTATATTACGCCCGCTCATCGCTGCCATCTCGGCGCCAACATCGAATTTCCCGCGCTGAACGCGAATCATAACCTGTTTGCCTTTAGCCGCCAGTAACAGGCGGAAAGATTGCCACCTCGTCGCCTTCGGCGAGCGCGTGGTCAAGGTCGACGAATTCTTGGTTGACGGCGAAGCGGATGACTGAGAGATCCTCCAGCGCCTCGCCATAGCCTGGACCTTGTGCTTTAAGCCAACTGACCAGCGCCCCCACGTTCGTCACACCGTCGGGTAGTGGGATGTCTTCCTCCCCGGTGCCGATCTTCTGTTTGAGCCAGGCGAAATAGAGCAGTTTCACGGTCGGTTGCGTCCTTAGCGCATCATTTCGTTAAACGGCAGAAAATCGACCAACATGCCTTCTTCCACCCGGGTGATGTTTTCTGGTAATTCGATTAGACCGTCGGCGAACACTGCGGAAGAGAGAATGCCAGCGCCGCTGCTCTTGTATTTCTCTGCCGCCACGCTGCCGTCGTCAAGTGTGTACAGTCTAGCTCTTAGCCATTCGCGTCGCCCCTTCTTCTTTTTGTAGGTGAAATTCGCGTGGACAGGAATACTTCTTGGCTCCGTATCAGCTGCGCCGGAGAGACGGAGAAGGAGTGGCCGGGCAAAGCGCAGGAAAGTCACTAGCGCCGCAATCGGATTGCCTGGCAGGCCGACAAAGGGCACGTAGTCGATTTGGCCGAGAGCGATCGGCCGCCCCGGCCGGATAGCTAGGCGCCAGAAATGGAGATGGCCAAGTGCTTCGACAGCTGCCTTGATATGGTCCTCCTCACCGGTCGAGACGCCGCCCGATGTGATCAGTGCATCATGGGTTTTGGCTGCAGCGTCGAGTGCATCCCGCACTGCGTCAAGCTGGTCAGGTAGAATGCCAAGATCATGCACCTCGCAACCCAGCCCTTCTAAAAGGGCAATGATCATGAAGCGGTTGGAATCGTAGATGCCGCCAGCCGGTATGTCTTGGCCCGGATCGAACACCTCGTCGCCGCTCGAGAAAACCGCGACCTTGAGGCGGCGGTAGATCGAAAGCGAAGCTAGTCCCACGGAGGCGGCGAGGCCCACGTCCTGTGGCTGGAGGCGCCGCCCAGCAGCAAGGATGATCTCGCCCTTCTTGATATCTTCGCCTGCATTTCGCCGGTTAGCACCTTTCTTAATGCCAGGAGGGATGATCACGACGCCATCTTGCTCGCGGCAATCCTCCTGCATGAGCACTGTCTCTGGGCCTGGGGCGCCGCCTTCTCCCTGCGGCATCGGTGCGCCTGTAAAGACACGGACCGCTTGCCCTCGTGGTACCGCATGGCCAAGGGGCCGACCTGCGGGGATGCGGTCGTGCCAGGGCAAGCTGGTGTCACTCTCCTTATTGAGATCGTCGAAATAGACCGCCCAGCCATCGACGGCGGCATTGTCATGAGGCGGTACATCGCGTTCGGAGAGAATATTCTTAGCAAGGATACGGCCATGGGCGTCCGTAATAGGTACCTCATCTGCTGTCGCTACCGGCCGAGTGGTCTCAGCGAGCAGTGCGAGGGCCTTAGAGGTCGGCATCAACTCGCCGCCAAAGGCAAAACAATCGTCGCTCAATTGCGCCATCAGCTCTGCTCCGCGTGCTGCCCTGTGACTCTGGCCGTCGTTAGCCCACAATAGGCTATTATAAAATCAGCGATGGCTGGAATATCGTTCAAATCAAGCAACATGATATCACGATATTGCGGGAAATTCTTGGGCCGGCCTCTATCGCTGGCGACTGCAACCACCCAATCGTCTTCGGTAGCGAGCAGCGGCACACCGATTTCGGCGCGGTGGACTTCGAGCTTGGCGTGGGGATGCCTCTTGAAGCCTTCGATCAGCAGCAGATCAACGTCGGAATAAAGTTTATAGAGTTCTTCGAGCAGAGGTTCAGGCTCACCGTCTAACTCGTGAAGCAGTGCCCAACGCCGGTCCGAGACATACAAAATTTCTTGCGCCCCGGCTTTCCGCCAGGCAGTGACCTCGTGGTCAGGCGGGAAAAGATCGAATTGGTGATGGGTATATTTCATTGTTGCCACCTTACGCCCCCGGGCGGTGAGCTCGGGCAACAGCCGGCGTAACAGTGTGGTCTTGCCGCTGCCGCTCCACCCGGCAATGCCGAAGATGCACATTTTTGCCCTCATTCTTCGGGTAACCATAATTGCCGTGATACAGCGAGGAGATAAATGGCCGCGCTCAACCAGCTTAGAACGGCAGCAGTCCAGATCAATATTTGCCCGGCAAAGATGATCACATAGATCATTGGCATCATCTCTCCGTCCTCTAAGTTGATCCATTCCGGATTGGTGAAGGTAGCGAGAGCAGGCCCACCAAGCAACAGGCCGATGGCGATCATCTGGCAAGCTGTTTTCCATTTTCCGAGGTGATTGACGGGTAAGGTAAATCGACCGGCCATTCCCTCGCGCAGGCCCGAAATCAGTAACTCGCGGCAGAGGATTGCAACCACGGGAATTGTCAGTGGGCCGTAGGGTATCGAGAATATTGTCCACTCCGCATCACTGGTTCGCAGAGTTAACATGATTAGTGCTGCTGCGACGAGGAGCTTATCGGCGATGGGATCAAAAACGCGGCCGAATTGGCTGGTTACGCTGAGGCGGCGCGCCAGCCAGCCATCGAAAAAATCAGTGACGGCGGCGAGGATGAAAATGCTGAAGGTCACCAAGGCAGCAGCCTCGGCGTCGGGCAGATAAAATGCACCAACAAAAGGCGCTACCAGCACCATGCGGCTGATCGTTAAAATATTGGGTAGACTGGTCATGGATGCGGCATATCCGCTGAAGGAGTATTTGTCACGCTCAACCGTCGGTATGGAAATAACCGAAGATGGTGCGTGCGAGCGCGTGGGAGATACCCTGCACCCGTTTGAGATCTGCGAGCCCTGCTTGCGAAACGCTACGTGACGAACCAAAATGATGAAGGAGCGCTTTTTTGCGTTTTGGACCGACACCGGGAATGCTATCGAGCTGAGATTTAGAGATATTGCGGGCCCGCCTTGTTCGGTGACTACCAATGGCGAAGCGGTGTGCCTCGTCGCGCAATCGCTGAATGAAATAGAGCACCGGATCGCGGCGTTCAAGCGAGATCGGTGTTCTCTCAGGTAGGAAGATGCGTTCGAGTCCCGCATTGCGGTCGGGCCCCTTGGCGACCGCGGCAAGCACCACGTCGCTTACGCCGAGCTCAGCAAAGGTCTCTAGCCCAGCGCTCAACTGTCCGGCACCGCCGTCGATGAGCACGAGATCGGGCCATGAACTCTCTGTTCGTTCGGGGTCCTCCTTAAGTAGACGCGAGAAGCGCCGTGTAAGCACCTCGCGCATCATACCGTAATCGTCGCCGGCGATAATGCCGCCGTTCTCTACCGTCTTAGAATCGCTTTTGATGTTGAATTTGCGGTAGGTCTTTTTTTGGAAACCCTCGGGACCAGCAGCGATCATCGCGCCTACCGCGCCGCTGCCTGAAATATGCGAATTGTCATAGACTTCGATGCGCTCTGGTATGCCATCTAGGCTGAGCCTGTCGGCAAGTCCTTCAAACAACTTGCGTTGCGCCGCACTTTCGGAGAAACGCCGCGCCAGGGCCTCACGAGCATTGCGCTCGGCATCGGCGACCATGGTTGCTTTGTCGCCCCGATTCGGACGGCGGATATCTACCCGGCGTTCGGCTCCAAATGTGAGTGCTTCTTCGGTCAGTTCTCGCTCCACGATGTCCTGGTTTACGAGAAGGAGCGGTGGTGCCGTACGCTCAGCATAAAATTGGCCGATAAAGGCGCTTAGTACTTCCGCTGCGCTGGCGTCCTTTTGGTGTCGAGGAAAATAGGCGCGGTTGCCATAATTCTGACCGCTGCGAAAGAAAAACACTTGCACGCAAGATTGTCCGCCGGACTGATGCACTGCTACCACGTCTGCGTCTTTCAGGCTGTGCAGATTGATACCCTGGCGCGACTGAATATGAGCCAGCGCCCGAATACGGTCGCGATAGACGGACGCAGTTTCATATTCAAGTGCCTCACTTGCCGCGGTCATGCGCTCAGTGAGGCGCGATTTGATGTGCTGGCTGCGGCCCGAAAGAAAGTCGCGCACCTCGTTCACCAGATCGGCATAGGCGTCCGTGTCGATGTGACCTACACAGGGTGCTGCGCAGCGCTTGATCTGGTGCTGCAGGCAGGGTCTGGTTCGGTTAGCAAATATCGAATCCGAGCAGGAGCGCAGGGGAAAGGCGCGGTGCAGGGCGTTGACAGTCTGGTTAACTGCGTTAGCAGAAGCGAAGGGGCCAAAATATTCGCCCTCACCCTTCTTTGCACCGCGGTATTTGGTAATGCGTGGGAAGGGATGGTCTCCCGTAATCAAGATGTAGGGAAAAGACTTATCGTCACGCAGGGTGATATTGTAATAGGGCTTGAGACGTTTGATGAGATTACTCTCGAGTAAGAGTGCCTCAACTTCGCTTTTCGTTGTAACTACTTCGACAGAAGCGATGTTTGAGACCATGCGTTGCAGCCGAGTCGATAGGGCTTTGGCATTGGCGTAGCTGGTTACACGCTTTTTCAGGTTTTTAGCCTTGCCAACATAGAGCACATCGCCTTTGGCACTGATCATGCGATAGACGCCGGGGCTGCATGGCATGGTGCCAATGTCTTTGCGCAGCACTTTAAGCCCTGCTGAAAGCGAATTGGTCATGTACGGAATACCTTACCTCTCGTGACCAGTTATATCGTTATCGCTTTTCTAGAAGAAAATATCCGTTGAGCAAATTCAACGGTCTTACAGCTAGCAACGCAAACGCTATCGATTCAAACATTTGTAAGGTACTGTTAGCCAGAGCGGAGAAGGCATTTCTGCGCTGTCCACCAATTCTGTTGATAAGTCTGTGTATAAAAGCCTGTGGACGTGGTGGTTTCGTGCGGTTCCAAGGTCTTATATCATTCTGCCTAAAATCTAGGCATTTTCGTTAAGTATTTGATGTGTAACAAATTTAAGGTAATAAATTTATTTTTCTGTTTATTTTCGCAAAAAACCGTTTTAAAATTTTTAGGTTGCCTATGTTTCTGAACTGATGTGAACAGAATTCACATCCAAAGCCTATTTTGCGTCCGCCAAAGGGGTGGACGCACAAAATCTATGCGTTTGCTATCGGTATCAGAGCGACATTAAGACCGAAATAGTTGTGTTTTATAGGCCATGCTAGGATGCGCCGCTGATAGATGAATTAGATCAGGTAGAAATGACTCATAAGTTGCGACGATCGTCAAATTAGTATTTGGGTTGGGTAGCCTCTGACGGGAGCAGTTAGTTGACGGAAACATTTGTGGCCATATTGTGCGCTGTTTTGGAAGTCTAATTTCGATCGTGTGAAAATTTGAAACGCTCTTGAAAGCAATGCTTTTATAGCGCACTCAGAACGATGCCATGTATTCTTTCAGATGTCGCTTCGGGCGCGCTCGATTTCAACTCCTACACTCTGTGCTTCGGCATAAATGTCGAGCTTCTCAACGCTGACCCACACCCGGGCGACGCGACTATCAATGAGGCAGAGCCCTGCGATACGCTCAGCTAGGGTCTCCACCAGATTGATATGGCTCTCTTTGGTAATCGCACGTACTCCGTCGACGATGGTTTCATAATCGACAACGTTCTCAATACGGTCCAGCAAGTTGCGCTGGTCCTCACATACAATCAGTTCAAGATTGATGCGCACGCGCTGGGGTGCATTTTGTTCATGAGCGTGGATGCCGATAGCGCAATTGAGAATCAAATCGCGGACAAATACGCGCCGGTGGCTGTTCTCAGTGCCTGAACGCGCACGCGGCTTGAAGGAGGTTGGCTCGTACACGGGCGGCTATTCCTCCACCTCTCGATTTGACGGCATCGCCCACCCGAGATGTTGGCCGCCGTCGAGCGCAATCATTTGCCCTGTCATCGCTGGCGCTGCAAGGATAAATCGTACCGCGTCGGATAATTCATGCGGACTGGCGCCATGGCCGAGCGGCGTATTCTCGCATTGCGCGCGAAATTGAAGCTCGCTTTGCCGTGCGCTTGGGAGTACCGGTCCGGGGCCAATGGCATTCACTCGGATCGCCGGTGCTAGGGCCAGAGCGAGGGTTTGGGTCAAGGCCCAGAGGCCGACCTTGCTGACCGTATAAGACATAAAATAGGGCGTCAGGTTCCACACTCTCTGGTCAAGAATATTGACGATCGCCCCGGTTGTGCCAGTTGGCAGGTCAGCCGCAAATTTCTGAGAGAGAATGAAAGGCGCGCGCAGGTTCACAGACATATGCGCGTCCCAGCTTTCTCGCGTGGCGCTAGTAGCGTCGTCGTACTCAAACAGTGAGGCATTGTTGATGAGGCAGCTGACGGGACCCATTGCTTTGGCGGTGCGGTCCAGAAGCGTTGACGCGTCGGCTTCGTCGCTAAGGTCTGCGGCGAGTGCTATGGCGCGACCGCCAGCCTTTTCAATCATATCGACCGTTTCGCTCGCTTTCGCCGACGAATCATTATGATGTACTGCAACTGACCACCCCGCCTCGCCAAGGTCGAGAGCGATAGCACGGCCAATGCGCTGCCCCGCGCCGGTGACGAGAGCCACGCGCGGTTCTGGGTACGGCGGTACCATCGCGCTCAAAAGGCAGCGCCGCGTTGCGGCGGGATCATGATGTCAGTATGGCGTACCACTGAGTTGCGGAACATTACAAAGCTGATCTTCTCGTTGTTGTTGACTGCTAGGCTGCGCGACACATCAAATTTCGAGAGTAAGCAAAAGGCACATTTGACTTGCATCCAGGCATACACCGTAAATAGCGGTTTCGACATGATCTATTAGACATTGGTACGCTCTATTTCGGCAAATAAGATTTCAAGCAAATTAATGCCGGGGGTGCGCGTACCCTTAATCACTGGTTAGGTGGTCGCTTTGCCAAAACCGAAGGACCAGCAACGGAATGTCACCTTCATCTAGGTCTGGGTTTGGAGTGTTAAGTACTGCGAGGCGACATGTTGCAAGACGTTCGTGAATGCCGAAATCATCATAGCCTATCATTAAGGTAGGGGCCCGTTACGCAGGAAGCCATCGATCACATTTTTGGTGATACGTGAGACATTGTTGTTGTAATTATTGTGCGATAGCGAGCCGCACCAGGCCATCGAGCCAACGGAGAACACACCACCGTTTCCTGGCGTTTTGAAATAGACCATATCCGCGCGGATTTTTGGGTTGGTTTCGCCCGTACCAGTTAAGAGTTGGCCGCGTGAGCTATAGGTGATCTCCTCGGTTACGGGTACGAAAATGTCCGAATGACCCTCGGAATGGGCAAGCAAAAAGGTACGGTGTGGCGTGCCGAGGTCGAGATCAGCTCGGTCAAGCTCGAGTCCTGCCGCACCACCGCCTATCAAGCCAAAATTGCCGATTGGCTCGTCGCGCCCAACGCCATCAAAGATCCAGGCACATTCTACCCGCTCGCTATCAGGCGCACGGCGGTAATAGGTCGATTGTGTCAGGCCGAAGGAGGTGAAGGTAACGCCGAGCAGGTTTGACATGGGCCGTCCGCGGATGCGCCAGGCACCGCCATGCTTGCCGTCGAACGCATTGCAATATTCACCGGGCATGCCGGTCCAGGCACGCGAGCCTTGATCGCCCTTGCGCACTTCCACCAGGGCAGGATTGTCCGGGTGAAATTCTGTCACCCAATAGAAGCCGTTAGCGGCAAGATATAGCCAGCGCCCGCCGCGAAATTGATAGTCCTGATAGGCGTCCATGATTCGCTCCGAGACATATTCCGGATGATGCGCGGTCAGCACCACAGGATAT